>SL_4KL_010_BRINEDRAFT_10001321_pt1 | contig 13675 bp, 13 predicted proteins | sample SodLak_010_BRINE_2_FD_10664 | JGI IMG/M metagenome (IMG submission 10664)
AGACTGTACCTGAAAACAGATGTACTCGATTCCACAACAATTACTCTCGTTGATTCTCACCAGTTGACTAACATCACAAGATAAAATATAATTAAGGAATTTTTATTTTTAAAGACTTTAAAAAATAAATGAACTTTTGTAATTGGATCTTACCAGCCTTTTCTCCCTTTTCTTTCAAACTTTCTATAACTACACCAATAACATAATCCATATGATTCATTAAAAATCCCTCCTTTTTGTTAAGCTAAATTTTTTCATTATCCATCAATATTTTTACATCCTACCATTGCAAACCACCATTATTAGTGCCTAACTTAGGAAATGCAATAGATTCTATATCAACTTTCTTGTGATTATTTTTAAAATATTCAAGTCCTGACTGAATCCAGTCTAAATTTGAGCCATATCTCCAGTGCTTTTTAGTAGGAAAATTTAATATCCATAAAGTATCATCTACTTTATATAAATACGATCTTCCTACTTTAACCTCATTATTTTCACAACGCTTTTTATAATCTTTATACATTTCTGGGTACCTTAATTTAAATTCTAAGGCAAGCCCAGCTCCCATTACTCCAACAGTATTAATAGTGTTGACAATAGTCTTTGCCGGGGCATTAAACACAGTTCCTTTTTTGTAAGTTAGCATTTATATCACCCCAAATTTTCTTCAATACATAAAATATCATTCATATAATACTTGAAATTCATAGGGCCGTTGCTGAAATTATCAAGATTAATTTTACCATTTCTTTTTAACTCATAACTATTCTTAAATTTAATGTCTTTAGTAATATAATAATCATCTAAATTACTTTCTATCTCTATCCGGTGATCATATTGAGCGAAGTCATGTCGATGAAATTCCAGCATAACATTTACAAATCTTTTATTATCATCAAAGCCTAATTTCAGTTCATGGTCTTCTATATAGTTATTATGACATTAAAAAGACTGGTGTCAACATCATAATAATCATGATGGAACCCGGTACCCACCAAATACACCCCAACGGTACCCACCAAATACGCCCCCGCTCACTTGATCCGTATCCGCTCTCGCTCAATTATTTCAATTCTATCTTTAATTTCATCATAGATATTTATACTGGAGCTTTCCGGGAGATCTAATGTTAAAGCCAGGGCATAGGGTACTTTAAAATTTTTCTCACTTTGATTATTTCTGTCCTCACTATGATTATTTCTGCTCTTGCTCTGATTATTTCTTTCCTCACTCCGATTATTGCTTCTATCCAGATAATTAACCCACAAAACAATATTTTCTCCTTCTCTATAGACTGAGGCTCTTTTTCCTGTTAAAACTTCATGCTGGATTGTACCTCTTTGAGCTGCAAGATGATTAGCCTGTTTTCTTGAAATCTCAAGAGGAGAATTTGAGGGGGGATCAAAGTAAAGCTTGGCAAGTCTGTAATTATTAAATCCAGGATTTATGGGAGTAAACCATGATAAAGTAATCACCATTCTTTTTAGCAAAGCCCTGCCTATCAGGGATTGGGGTAGGGGGAAAATGTATTTATGGCCATTTTCTGGCTCAATTTTTGCAGCTGCAATTAATGTTGCCTGCCGGCCAGTGCATCCCAGCTGCTGATCTGGGCTGATAAAGCCATAACCTAAAAACTTCTGGGCATGCCTTCTAAAAGAGTCTATCTCAACCTCATCTTCTATTATATTCGCTAACATCTCACGGGCATTTCTCCAGTCGGCATAATGCACAAGTAATGTTTTAATTAAAACCGCTGTTAAATCCTCAGGAAAATTAAATATATCTCTGTTTTCCTCTATAAGATCATAAATTTCCCAGGCCTTATGGGTGGCCATTGCAGCAGCATTACTTGTCCCGGCAGAAAATGCTGCTGAGGATAAATTGGGTTCTGCTCCGGGATAAGCAACTTTTATCCCGGGAGGACTTAAAACTGAGTTGTTAATTTCATAAGAAGCACCCTGATTCTCAGTTGAAATTAATTTATTATAAACCTGTTTTCCTCCTGGCAGCAATATATCCGGCTTGATACTCCTGCTAAAACCAAGGCCAAATCTGGAGATAGGGCTTGGCATATTTGAGATTCCTGGCAGCAGATCAAAAACATAGGGAAACTCCTCATCAGCAAAATCCGATTTATCATCATGCTCCGCACCAACAGTAATTGAGTTGATAGATTCAGCAGGAGATATAATTCTGCGGTCTATTAAATTTTTATTGATCTGTTTTACTGTAGACTCAGCTAGATGATTATTTGACCCTTCCTTATCTTCTAAAATAATTTCTCTGTCATAATTACCTGCGCTTATGATAAATAACACTTTATATTTCCAGGACAACCAGTCCAGCAACCTGGCTAAAGAGCTCATCTGTCTTATAAAAGGACGATTCACATCTCCAATTGCTAAGTTAATAACTTTAATGCCGGGTGCCATTGCTGGTCTCTGTTCATTTCTGACAAACAATCTCTCCACTGCTTTATAAACTAAATCAACTAAAAGTTGATCTTCAGGAATAATTTCCTGTCTGTTATTGCTAATTGGAGTGGGTTTTCCCGGTTTTAAAATTGGCCTGACATAAATTCTTCTATTAGCAATATAGTTAGGACAGTTTAGGTCTCCATTTAAAATTATTGAAGCCATGGCAGTCCCATGCAATCTGGCTTTAGCTGGATAATCTTCGCTAAAACCTTCCGGATCATCAATTATTAATCTGCTCAGTAAATTTTTATGATTTGGTAAAGGCAAACCATCAAACAAAGCTATTACCGGTTCTGCTTCTATCTTCTCGACGGAAACAAAATCTGCCTCTTCTTCAGGCAAATTATCATAATCAATCATTAAATCTGACTGGGGTAAGGGATTAAAATACCTAACATATTCACATTTCAGCAGTTTATTATACTCCTCTTCTTTTACTGAATCAATCATACTCTTAGCATTTGCTGCCGGGATATTTGCCAGTAAACCATGGTAGTTTATTTCCGGGATAACTGAACTTGTGATAAACTTGCCAGCAAAATCTTCCAGCAGCTTTATTACACTCTCTTCAATTAATTTCCTCTGTCTTTCATCATCCTTAAACCAGAATTCCATCTCAAAACTCAAAGTATCATTTCTCACTGATAATTCTTCTTCCCACTGCTCAATCAGACCGGTCTCTGCAATTCTATCTCTGGCATCCCAGGGGCGTATTTCTTTTAAATAGGTAAAAAGCTCCCGCCATTTAGTTTTGCCGTAGCCAGGCCCTTGATTGTTTTTATATCTCTCCCATAAAGTCAATAAATTTTCTAAGGCAGTACGATTTGTCAGCAACAAATATAATCTTCCATCCAGTTTTTTGCCGCTAGGCTCATCACCCAGATAAAACTCCTCATCTTCCAGAATATCTTCTAACACTGTTTCAAGTAACCAGCTAAATCCCTCGGTATTCTTAACTGCTGTATAAAAGTCTCTTATGCTGCAGGCTGTTTCAAGGACAAGAACCATTTCAGGGTCAATACCAGGGGAATCGCTCCGCAAGGAAGCAAGCCTTGACTCCATGGTCCTTTTTAACTCTCTCATAGGGCCATCAAATTTGTTGATTTGATGGTCTCTGTCTGGGTGTTTAGTCTCGGGTTTAAAACCTGAAGCCTGCTGGCGGTCATCAATTAAAACTTCAGGGAATTTTAAATATGGTCTCAATAGCAAACAATTCCTTTCCTAAAAGTAATTATTTACCCAGCTGCTTGAGTTTCTCTTTAATTATTCTGGAGTTATCTTTATTCTCCGACAGGATAATTCTCCTGTATATATCCAGACCAAACTCTCTTACTTCTGCATAACTCCAACCTAAAAGTTTCTCAGCAAGCTCTCCTTTATCTATTTGTAAGTTATATTTAACGCTGGCTTCAAACTTTTCAAACCATTTAATAATATCATCAAGTTCAGGGTAATCTAATTTTAATTTAATCTGGAATCTTCTCCAGGCTGCTTTATCCAGCAATCCGGGATGATTGGTTGCTGTAATTACAATAACATTGCTGGGAAGATTATCTATCTGTAGCAATAAAGAACTAACTATCCTTTTAATTTCTCCTGTTTCCTGAGAATCTCCTCGTTCTTTTCCTAAAACATCGAATTCATCAAAAAATAAAACACAATGTCTCTGGCTGACAAACTCAAATATTTCATTAATATTCTTAGCGGTTTCACCTAAATAACTGGTGATTAACTGTTCATATGAAACAATAAATAAGGGGAGCATTAAAGATTCAGCTATTGCTTCTGATAATGAAGTTTTACCATTACCTGGAGGTCCTATCAATAATAGGCGATGCCTGGGTTCAACATTATGAGCTCTTAATTCATTAGCTCTCTTTTGCTCTTCAATCAGTTCATCGCAGATGTTTTCTATTTTTTCCGAAAGAATCAAATCATTAAAAGTATACCGGGGAGTTCTTTCAAATACAGGAATGTCTGCTAGTTTTTTATTTTTTAAATAATAGGTCTTACCGCGCTGTTGATTATCTGTTCTTTGCAAACGGGCTTCCAGCCTGGAAGCTAATTTATGATGATCTTTAGCTTTCTCTTCTGAGATAATTGCCCGGGTGGTTTTTTCAAATAATCTTTTATCGCCAGAAATCCCAGCCTGGACAAGTTTTATAACGAGGTCACCTCTGGCCATTTTAACACCTCCTATACAGGTTAAAGTATGGTGGAACCCGGTTCCACCAAAATAGCCCCCGCCAGCATTTCCGCCTCCGCTAACGAGGGCAGCAATCACACCTGAATATCCACCTCTCACTCAAATTGTCGAAATTCGTCAGGGAACCCGGTACCGACCAGAATTGCCCCCGCTTCCTCACCTGCTGAGATGCTCAACCACAATATCTACTTCTTCCGCGGTTAGATTGGTGCTGCAGGGTATGTTAATAAGATGCTGCTGATAATAGGGCGCCTTCTCTATCCGGTAGGCCTGGTTTTCCTGGTAAGGCTGCTGGCGGTGGATAAGATCCCAGAGGGGGCGGGCCTGGATGTTATTGCCTATCAATCTATGTAAGAGTTCATCTCGGGTTTCACCGTATTTTTCGGGGTTGACCAGCACTGAACAGAACCAGTAATTCGGCCGACAGCCTTCATTAAACGCCATCAACTCAAGCCCATCAATCTCAGCAAGAGCCTCCTTGTACCGGCGGAAATTTTCAATCTTTGTCGCTATAAACCCTTCAAGCCGGTCGATCTGATCGGTACCAAAGGGGCAGTTCTATCTTTTTATGACGCATGGATAGAACTGCCACTAGGCCAGCGGGCCGTCGCAGCAAGAATATTAGTCATCCTGTAATTATAGCCAACCTCGTCATGGCGGTAATACAGCCTGTCAGATTTAGCCTGGGTCGAAAGAAACTTAGCCTCCTCTAAGAGCTCACTCTCCCTGGCCACAATCATCCCGCCACCGCCAGTCGTAATTATCTTATTGGCATTAAAGGAATAGACACCGATATCACCTATAGTTCACTGAGCCTTCATTTTAAAACGCATTGGTCGGCTCAGCACTGGGCCCAGCGGGGCCGTCGTTCCCGTAACAGTCCATAAATACTGGCTCAGCCCCCATATATCTTATCGGGAGGATATCCTTTGAGAGGTTCGGTACTGATAGTGTTTTTTAGGGAAGATTAACATCACTGATGCCTGGTTTTTAGGGCTTCCTAAAACCTTCCAATCTATAAACCTTCTCATAGTCCACAGATTTGAACTGGCTCCAACTTAATAAAATAACACCATCATTCCACTTCCATTCCAGTTGCTAATTTCTCCAAATTATCAAGAGCTTCTTTCGTATTCATTACTGCAAACTCCAAATCACGCTCTGGTTCACGATCAGATGTTATCGGATATTTAGTAGAATAGTCAGCATCATTTCTATAATCTCTTAATTCATAAAGTATTTCTCCGATATCCATTTTTATATCATTAAGCTGCTTGCTATATTCAAGATCAAAACGATTAGAATGCTTAAGTTCATTAATCAGACGGCTATGTGAGTTGCCACTATTCTTAAGTTGAGGCTCAGTTAACAATCCAGCTTCAACAGCAAACAGTTTGCAGATATTATATAATCCATAATAAGCTCTACTGATCCCTGTTCTGACTAAATATTCATTTTCCTGTCCCAGTTCACTTTCATTAAAAATTTCTTCAGCATAATCAATATAATGTTTCCAGTCAAAGATCAAATCAGGTGACATGAAAAACAATCTCCCCATCAAAGTTATCGCTATATTCAAAATACCATTCATACTTAAACTTTTTGAATTTGGCTATTGCTTCGGCAACTGATAGATCAGAGGTATTAATATAAACAGTCAGATAATGATTGCATTCAATCTCCGGATCAGATTTTTTGACCAGAGTCATCTCCACACTATCAGCAAAAAATTCATTTATTTTCTTAGCAGCTTTTAGCAAGAAAGTTACAAGATCATCTTTATCATGCAAGTAATCAAAAATTTCAACAGGGTTTTCAAGATGATAGATAATTTCAAGTGCTTCCAGTTGATAGCTATTTATCGAATATAAACTATCCAGGCAATCAGTAAGCTGATGTCTGAAGTATTTTATAAAATAATCACCAGTCTTTTCTTCAATTTCTAATGAATTGTTCTTACTGTAATAATTATCTCTACCCAGATTATTTTTTCTTTTATCATGTTCGACAGTCTCAGAGGTAGGTAAAGAACTTAATCCAGATAGACACTCTGTAATCCAGTCTAAATTAAGCTGGTTTGAATTATTCATATCATCTAAATTCATAGTTGTTATAACAGTCATTATTAACCCTCCCTCTAAATTAATATTGACTCAAACTGATCTCTTATTTTTTGAATAGATTTCTGAAAAAATTCATCAGAAAATTCTTTCCCCAACTCTCTATTATCATCTTCAACTAAATTTAAATCAACTGTTACTCTAAATTCTTTTCGTTCAGTTCCTTCTGGAGTATTAATTTTCGTCCATAGATTTACGTTTTGATCGATAAAGTTTTCTTTTTGCAGCCAGTGCAGATTAAGCTGTTCAGCATCTTCAAATTTTTCTTCTTTTAAGTAATTATCCTTTAAAAATTGAATAGCTGGCTCAGAAAATTTAACTTTTTCAGTTGCATACCTTCCTAATCTTTTAAGCTTCCAATTGAAATCATTATATATTAATTCAACTAAAGTTGCTAAAATACCATTTGCTGTTTCAAATTTGTTCTCAATATCCCCAGTTATTATTAAATTAGCTCGCTGAAAACTTATTTCTAATTTAATAGATTTATCTTTATTTTGAAGAATAATCCGAGGTATTTCTGGTGGTGCATCTTTTACCGGCAGTACATATGGTTCCCCATCAAACATTGCTATTTCTTCCTGTATTTTGCTAGCAACTTTTAGAGAGTTATCTGTATAAAGCTCACCAAAGAATAATACTGTAATAACCTGTTCTAAATTAGTTTTAATAATTAACACCTCCAGAATTTATTTTCCCTATTATATTATTAAGTTCAATGTATAACAACTATTTCCTGCATAATCTTTACTTGAACTATATTTGTTTATCAACTTGACAAACTCCTTAAACAGATATTTTAATCAAACACCTGTTTACCTATTTCGCCCTCTACCAAAATTCTCCTGCAAGAAATAAAAATATTTTTAAATATTTTTTCTCAGCTCCTAGAAACCCTCTAATTACAAGGCGATATCTATGAACAAATTTACAAAGTAATAAATAAATCCATTACTTAAAATCTTTCTTTTAGGGGAGATTAACATCACTGATTCCTGGTTTATAGGGCTTCTTAAAACCTCTTTGTCAATCCCCCTGGATTAATTTTTCAGTCCAGCTTGTTAAATTATTCAGGGGATCCCCTATCCGTTAGACACCATGTGTTATCTCTCAGCAAATTACATTAACGCCATTTGTTTAAAATTTGTATCATTATTAGCTTTCTTGAAATAATACTTAAAAACTCTATTGTAAGACTTCTTCCCAATACCTTTAAAATTATTAATATGCCAGAACCTATCAATAGACTGATTCTGAATAATAATATCCGACTGCTTATTATTCAAGCCCACCTTATCTATTAACTCTTTAGAGCTGGCTTTATTAATCAATTCAAGCATCATTTTTTCAGTACCCTCAGCTTCATTTTTCTCATTCAAGCAGATATAAACATCAATATCCAAATCTGATAGATGATTTTCCATTAAACTCTTAACATCCTGCCATTTCAAACCGCCATTATTAGTACCTAGCTTAGGAAATGCAATTGATTCTATATCAACTTTCTTATAATTATTTTTAAAATATTCAAGTCCAGATTGAATCCAATCTAAATTAGATTTATATCTCCAGTGCTTTTTAGTAGGAAAATTTAATATCCATAAAGAGTCGTCTATTTTATATAAATATGGCCTACCTAATTTAACTTGATTATTTTCACAGCGTTTTTTATAATTCTTATACATCTCTGGATACCTCAATTTGAATTCTAAAGCAATTCCAGCTCCCATTACACCAACAATATTAACAGAGTTAACAATAGTCTTTGCCGGGGTATTAAATACAGTACCTTTTTTGTAAGTTATCATTTATATCACCCCGCCTCAAGTCAATAAAGCAAACACATGTTTATATATTTCTCTCTTATCCAAAAATCTCCTGCAATATATTTGTATTATTTTGGAAGCTTTTCCTGGATAATAAAAGCTTAAAAGCTGAATACAGCAGTAAGGGCAGAGAATTTGTAAATGAGAATTTTTCAATCTCGAGGATGATAACTGAGTATGAAAAGTTAATAAATAATTAGCCCGGCCTTTATTATCTGCCAGAGTTTAAGTTCACTTCAACTGCAGATTTTATTGTTTATTTTAAGAAACCATAAGGCAACCCAATTCCAGCACAATTATCCCTTCGTTTCATCTCATTCCACCAAAATAGCCCCCGCCAGCGTATCCGCCTCCGCTAGCGAGGGCAGCAATCACCTCTGAATATCCACTTCACTCAAATTGTCGAATTTCGTCAGGGAACCCGGTACCCACCAAAATAGCCCCCGCCACCAAATACGCCCCCACCAGAGGCAACGCTTCAAGCATATATCATAGTTTTAAGGAGTTCGATTCTTGGCTGCCATCTATCCTGTGACTCCTTTGCCAATTGGATAATTTCTAATGGCATGTTTTTCTGCGGATTGTATTTATATAAACCTATATCCATTTTTTTTAATAATTTAATAAAGTTTGATTTAAATCCTTTAGCAGGTTCTGGCATGCATATATACGCTTTATTAGCGCCGTATTTATGAGTTTTAGCCTGCTTTAAGGCTTTTTTCCAGTTTGTAAGTTTGAATTCAATAGTAATAATATCATCATTATTTTTTATCAAAATCATATCAATACATCTTGACATATAAGGCACTTCTAAATGTATTTCCTTATATATACTTAGTCCTTTCAATTTATTATAGCAATCTTGAACCATTTCATTCTCAGTCATAATCAACACCTTCTTCAGAGATATAATCATTTCTTATTTTAGATTTCTTAGTATCCTCTGGATATTTATTATAAACGTAACTAATTAGCGAATCCAATGATAAAGAATTCACCTTTTCCTTAAATTTAATTAATAAATCTCTCTGCTCATTTGTGATATTATTTAATATATTATTTTCAACATATTTACTGCCTTTTTCTTTTAACTTATAAGAATATAAAGAGGCTTCATTTTCTATAGTCTCTTCGTCTATTTCACCAAATCCAATTTCTTCAGAAATATTATACTTATATTCATAATAATCTTCTTCGTTTAATTTTATATTATTTAATTCTATATCAACTTCAACTTCTTCAATAAAGCCAATATTAATAAAAAACTGTAAGTCATCAAATAATTCTCTAGAAAACGGGCCATAATTATAAGCAAAAAATTCTGGCATTGATCCTTTATCTAAATTATCAAAGCTGTCTTTAATCTCTTTTTCAAATATATAAATCATCTTTGTCAACCTTGTTCTTCCACTTATAGGTTCATTATTTTTACCAGTCTTTCCAGGGAGATATAATAATAACAACAAAATATCTTTGCCAGTCAAATTATTTTCAGTCATTTTTATAGCACCCCTTTCATCTTAAAATAATCTTCAATTCCTTTATAATTAAAGGTGATATTGTTTTGTTTAAAGAAAGATAAATATCTCTTTGCAGGCAGACTTAATTTATTAATTATATCATCAATATTTTCACCATTTATCTTTTTCTTATAATAATCAGGATCATCATATTTATATAATACAACTTTAATCTCTGTATTTAATTCAGTTGCCCTTTTAAATAAATATCTAAGTTCATAATCAGCTTCTGGAAAAGAATACCCAATAAAAACTATTTCATCCGCTTCAGAAATCTCATTGAAAGCCATTCTCCAGATGTTTTTATAGTGAAGTCTTTCAAAATTCTTGATATAAGTTGGAGTTATAATAGAGTTTTCTAGTTCATTTTTTCTGCTATATTGTTCACAGAAATTACAATCATTCTGATTACTCTTTTCCATCAAAACTGATAATGCTAAAATTTCATCAGATTGAGCAAATAATTTATAGCAATTTCTACATACCAGCCAATTAATTGATCCATGCAGTTTAAGCAATTTAATTTTCTTATCAATATTTCTATTTACTTTTTCCCCATTACTTATATTATAATAGTCTGTACCGTAATCTACAAAAATATCTTCACCTTTACAACATTTAAATAAAAATTCATCAATTAGAGTATCCCAGTTTAAAGAGATTATGACTGGTTCATTTCCTCCATCTAGCTCCTTAGTTAAATATCTAGAAATCTCCTTATATAATTCATTATTATCTGGGGCATAAAAAGATAGCAAATAAATCAAAGTATTATCTAAAGCATTTTTCACCTTTCTTAGTTCTTCAATGTTATAGTTTTGAAAAAAGATATTATCATTTAATGCTTTATCAATTATTGTAAATATATTTTCTAATGAAATATCTAACTTTTGCAGTTGATTAAAATAATATGGCCAATTAATTTTATCTTTGTCTTTCTTTTTGGGATCATCTTTTTCCTTTTTCTCGTTCATGTATTTTTCTAAAAGGGCTTTACTTGCAAAATTATTCAACAAAAATTTAGCAAATGTCTTCTTGGCATCATTAAAAGAGTTAAATTGAGAGAAAACATCATTATCAGTTTCACTCATAAAGCTCGCTTCTTTTTCTTTTAACTTTAAATCAGCTTTCTGCAAAGAAAAAATCTCTTTAATTAAATTAGACTGCATTGGAATACCGGCAGGTCTAGATGCTCCGGCACCCAAAACATAAATTTTTTTAGTCATCCTTATTCATTTCACTTTCTAATACTGATGCCCATATTTTTAAATAACTTAATGATTCATAGTCCTGATGCTTATAATCTTCATATACATTAAAATTATACCTCAAATCTTCTATCAGATCATTTATATTAACTAATTCTATCTCATTAAATTCCTTAATTTTCGATTCTAAATAATGAATTAAACAGTTTTCTTTTGTTTGCTGACCTGGATAAGTCCTTCTTCTTTTTACACCTTTAACTTTATATTCATAAGTTTTAGTACTTTGAAATTCAAAGAAGTTATCAATATTATCATCAATTATTTCTTTACATTTAGGGCAAGCACAGATTTCTTCAAAATATCTACTAACCTTATCAGATTCATTACCTGAAGATTTATCAATTACATGACTTTTAATATATTCCTGGGCAATTTCAAATTTTAATCTTTTGTGAAGTGGGTAGTAATAATATTTTGACGATGGGATTCCGCCACCTACCGGAACAACTGCTCTATGCTCTCCATACGCCATTCCATGGCCAACACCCGAAATATTAAAAGAAAGTTCATCATTAAAACCTGTTAAGATAGTAGAAAAAAAGCTGCCATATAAATTATATATATTTAAATTATCATTAAGATCTTTTATCATTTTCAGATATATTTCCAGCATAGTTTTAGAAGCTTCATGCTCATTAAAATCATCGATCCATAAAAGAATCCCCTCAATATTCAGGTTTTTATATTTAGCAATTATATCTTCTCTCATACTTTCAGATATAAAGATATCCTGAGAAACAGTTAGCTGAGCGTATATATTAATATTAGGATACTCGTTTTTTGCGATTTTTATGAAATCAATATTTAATTCTAGCCATTTTTTATAATTTGATTCATTTAAATAAAAATAAGGTGGAGTTACAAACTCAGGTTCAAAATCATCCAATTGATCATCCATTTCATCTAGATACTTTAAAAAGCCTTTTTCTTCATTCTTATTTTTTATTTCATTTAACTGAAAATCAATAACATTTTTACAAAAACTTTCTTCATGACCCGCAAAATCTTCTGGCCTTATCGGACGGCCCTTGTTATTCTCACTCTCTTCTGGTTCTTTAATTATTGATGTTAATGGTTCTCCATATTGGTCAATCAAATTTGCAATTGACAATTTCAATGTTTTTTCATTTTCATTTTTACTTTTGGACTTAATTTTATCCAGGCTATGTTGAAAGCTATGAGTTATTGGGTCAATAAAAAAACCTTTATCAGGCTTATTCAATAAGTTTTCTCTAATGAATCCTGCAAGAGCTCCAGGCGTATAAGCAAGCATATTACCATTAATAGCTAACAAGTCATAGTAATGGCTTTTGTCCTGAATATATTTCTTATCAGCATTTGTTCCATATCTCAATATATGCTTTTGCTTAGTCATATATTTAGCCCCCAATCAAATTTTACCTAAACACCTGTTTATATAATTCTTTCTTATCAAAAATTCTCCTGCAAAAACAAAAATATTTTAGATTAATTTTCAAACCCTCAGATACACTTCTTAAGCCATTTCCTGAAATAATATGTCAAAACGACCCCGGGTTAACCCATTACATCTACATCGTCTTCTGCAAAAACTGTCTGCTTATAAAACTCTCACTCAAATTGTCGAAAAACGTCAGGGAACCCGGTACCCACCAAATACGCCCCGAGCCTTGCTTTTTTCACACTGATAAAATACAATAAAAATAAACAATATCAAAACTTGACCATATATGAGAGGGAGGAGATATAATGCTGGATAATTTTTCATTTAAGGTGCCCGGCGAAGTTAAATTCGATAGCATTGAAATATTACCCGGGGTTATAGAGGAGAAAGCTCTAAAAAAACCACTTTTGGTTTCAGATAATGGTTTAAAAGAGGCCGGATTGGTAAAACGGGCAAAGGATATTTTAAACGATGAAGACGTCGACTTTGAAACATTTTTAGGTGTACAGCCGAACCCTTCAATCGAAAACGTTGAGAATGGTTACAGCAGGTATAAGGAACATGACTGCGATTCAGTTATCTGTTTGGGCGGGGGAAGTCCGATAGATGCTGCCAAGTCAATTGCGATCCTCGCTGCTAATGATGGTGATATTATCGATTATGCAGGTGGGCACACAGTTGAGAATTCACCGGTTCCGATAATTGCAATTCCCACAACAGCAGGGACAGGCAGTGAAGTCACTCCAGTTTCTGTGATAACTGATGAAGAGAAAAATTATAAATTCACAATATATAGTTATAAAATAATCCCGGAAGTTGCAATACTGGACCC
>SL_4KL_010_BRINEDRAFT_10001324_pt1 | contig 13669 bp, 10 predicted proteins | sample SodLak_010_BRINE_2_FD_10664 | JGI IMG/M metagenome (IMG submission 10664)
TTTGAGCAGCCCCAACAGCAGCCGAATCGTCGTCGTTTTGCCGGCCCCGTTCGGGCCGAGATAGCCGAATATCTCCCCCGAGTCGACCTCGAACGTGACGTTGTCGTTCGCGGTGGTCTCTCCATACCGTTTTGTGAGCTCGACGAGTTCGATGGCTGCCACAGGGGTCGTACGTGACAACCGTACTTCAAGCGCAGGGGGCCATGCCTCCTCGAGGCAGCCTCGAGCGACAGGACGATCAGGTTCCGTGATCCCACGAGCCCATGTACTCACGCTGGACGTCGGTCAGCGAGTCGAAGTCGACGCCTTCGGCGGCGAGTTTGATCTCTGCGATTTCCTGATCGAGTTCGTCGGGCACGTCGTAGACGCCCGCCTCGTAGGCGTCGCCGTTCTCGAGCAGTTCGCGAACACAGACGGCCTGGATGCCGAAGGACTGGTCCATCACTTCGACAGGGTGGCCAAGCGAGATTGGGGCAGCGAGGTTGACGAGTCGGCCCTCGGCGATGACGTTCAGCCGGCGACCATCGGCGAGTTCGTAGGCTTCGACGCCGTCTCTGGCCTCGTAGGTGTCGACGGCGAGGTCGGCAAGCGCCTCGAGGTCGATCTCGATGTCGAAGTGGCCGGCGTTAGCGAGCAAGACGCCATCGGCCATCTTCTCGAAGTGCTCTTCGACGATGATGTCACGGTTGCCGGTGGTGGTAAGGAAGACGTCACCGACTTCGGCGGCTTCGGCCATCGGCATCACGTCGTAGCCTTCCATGTGGGCCTCTAAGGCGCGTCGGGGCTCGACTTCGGTGACGATCACGTTTGCGTTCTGGCCGGTGGCTTTGCGGGCGACGCCTTTGCCACAGTAGCCAAAGCCGGCGATGACGACGTTTTTGCCAGCCCACGAGAGGTTCGTGGTCATGGCGATGGAGGCGAGTGAGGATTCGCCAGTGCCGTGGACGTTGTCGAACAGCCGCTTCATCGGCGTATCGTTGACGGCAAAGACGGGGTACTCGAGTGCGCCGTCGTCGTCCATCGCGCGCAGGCGGTGAACACCCGTCGTCGTCTCTTCTGCACCGCCGACGATGCCGTCGATGAGTTCCGGGTACTCTTCGTGGATCGCCGCGACGAGGTCCATCCCGTCGTCGACCGTAATCGTCGGTTCGTGTGCGATGACGGCCTCGATGGCGGCGTAATAGTCCTCGTCGTCGACGCCGCGTTTGGCATAGCAGGTGATCGAATCGTGGGCATCTAAGGCTGCGCTTACGTCGTCGTGTGTCGACAGCGGGTTACAGCCAGTGACGGCGACTTCTGCGCCGCCTTCGGCGAGGGTTTCGACTAAGATTGCCGTCTTCGCCTCGACGTGCATCGCCATCGCGATTCGCTCGCCCGCAAAGGGCTGTTCGTCGACGAACTCCTCATCCAACGCCTCGAGAATCGGCATATGCTGGGCCGCCCAGTCCATCTTCCGGCGGCCCTCTCGTCGGGCCGTCTCCACGTCGTCTAGCTGGTCGCTGATCGGTGGATACGCTGTATCGCTCATACCTAAAAGAGGGTGACTGACGTGAAAACGCTACCGAACCCTAGTTGTCTTACTCGAGTGAGTTGATACTATCGGACGGAACTGTGTGAAGATTCTCGCCACCCCGGGGCGGCGAGAATCTTTCATGACTTACGTCCGGCAGTATGAGTCCGTCGGCAGAATCTTATTTTTCCGACAGTTCGGAGAGACACGCTTTTTGATCACTAGCTACTGTGTGTGGACGATGGCGACTGACGCGGACGATCGTGTCTACTACGTGATTAGCGATCTCCATATCGGCGGCGACGAACAACTCGAGGAGGTCGAATTTTTAGATGAACTGCTCTCGTTTTTACGGCGACTCGAGACGACCGACGAGAACGCCGAACTCATCATCAACGGCGATGCGTTCGGGCTCTGGGAGTTTACCACGGTCGAGGGAATCGAGAAGTTCGAGGTCCTCGAGTCGACGTATCCGGAGCTGTTCGAGCAGTTTCGGGCCACCGGCGAGAACGTAAAGATTACGCTGTTGCCGGGCAATCACGATCACGAACTCGCAGCCTACGACGAGTACGTCGAGCGGTTTGGGGCGTACAACGTCGACCTCGTCCAGGAGCAGTCGATCAAACGGCGGGTCGGCGAGCAGGCGATCCACATCGAACACGGCAACCAACAAGACGGGAACAATCGGATCAAAGACTGGGGGAGTCCGCACGCGACGCCGCTTGGGTACTTCTACAATACGCTCGTGACGAGTCGCGCGGGTCAGTTGTCGGATCGTGGCCGGTATAACTGGCTCAAGGACGTCCAGGCGGTGACCCCGACCGAGCGGATGCCGATCTGGCTCTTCTCGAAGTATTTTTACCGGGAGATGAACCCGCTTATTCGGTACTCGCTCGTGCCCTTTCTCTTGCTTTTCAATATCAGCGCGTTGCTTGCGATTCTGGTCGGGCTGGATCTAGCTGGCGTCTGGTCGATGCCGATCGGGGCGGCGACGACGTTTCTGGGCCAGTTCGGTCCCGCAGGCACCGTCGCCTGGTTTCTGTTGACGATAAACGTCGCCGTCGCCGGCCTGTTGTTGCTCGTCGGCATCCCGTTGCATCTCATCCGCCGAGATGTCCGTAAGACGGTCAACCGCTTTGGGGTCTTCGAGACCGAACTCACGGTCGATCCGGAAGCCCCTTACGAGGAAGCGGCCGAGGAAATCTTCGCCGAGGAGCCGGAGACGACCATCTTTTGTTATGGACACACCCACCGACCAACGCTTCGGGAGGTCGACGGCGGCGTGCTCGTCAACAGCGGCACGTGGCTCAAACGCCTCCACCGCAGAGACGGCATCATCGGCATCTTNCCGCCNGTCTTTTATCCCTCTTACCAGCTCGCAGCGATCCGCATCGCACCCGTCGAGGAAGGCGTCGAAATCGGCTTCGAACAGTTCAGAAAACCAAGCCCGGCGGGCGAGGAACTCACCCGCACCGAGCGCTTTTTTACCGTTGGCCGCGAGCCNGAANTGGACCTTCCTGATCGGTACGTCCTCGAGGATGAACGGGTTGCCAAACCGATCGAAGCGGCCGACTGACACTCGAAGTCGGCGATCAGCTCTCGGCGCGGGCGATCAACGCCTCGGCTTCTGTCTGTGCACGCTCGAGCACTGCAGCCTCCTCGAGCGTCTGTACCTCACGATCACGCATGAGCACCTGGCCATCACAGACGGTATGGCGGACGTCGCTTGCGGCGGCGGCATACACCAGGTGGCTCACGAGGTCGTGTCGGGGGGTGAGATGNGGTTTCTCGAGGTCGATGACGGCNAGGTCGGCGNCTCCACCTACCTCGAGTCGGCCGCCCGGGAGGCCGATGGCCTCGGCTCCACCGGCAGTGAGGAGGTCGAAGACGGAGCCCGCGTCGACGGCACTCGCGTCGTTGGCGGCGAGTTTCCCGATCATGGCGGCGTCGCGGGCCTCATCGAGAATCGAGAGGTCGTTGTTCGATGCCGCGCCATCGGTGCCAATTCCGACGGTGACGCCGGCCTCGAGCAGCTGCTGTATGGGTGCCATTCCGCTTGCGAGTTTCATGTTCGAGGCGGGGCAGTGGATCACGCCCGCGCCCGTCTCCGCCAGGAGTTCGATCTCGGTCTCGTCGACGTGGACCCCGTGGGCGATGAAGTCCTCGGGCTCGAGCAGGCCGACGTCGCGGGCGTACTCGAGCGGCCGCATCCCGTATTCGTCGACGATCGGGTCGACCTCGGCTCGCGTCTCGTTCGCGTGAAAGTGGATCGGAACGCCCGCCTCGCGTGCCCGGGGGATATACTCCCGCAGGTACTCCTCCCCGACGGTCGTCAGGCTGTGGGGCTGGAACGTCGTCGCGATTCGGCCGTCGGCCGCCCCGTCGAGGTCGATCGCCACCTCGAGGCTCTCTTCCATATCCGCCCGCGCCTCCGCCTCGTCCTTGTCCTTGCCGACGGTGATGGCCGTGTGGCCGATGACGCCACGAACGCCGGCCTCCTCGACGGCATCGGCGATCTCGTGTACGTGGAAGTACATGTCCGCGAACGCCGTCACCCCGCCTTTGATCATCTCGAGGAGGCCGAGTTCGGCACCTGCGCGGACGGACTCGCCCGTCAGCGCCGCCTCGACCGGCCAGATGTCCTCTCGAAGCCAGGCCTCGAGCGGTTTGTCGTCGGCATAGCCACGCAATAGCGTCATCGCGACGTGACAGTGGCCGTTGACGAACCCGGGCGTTACGAGCGAGTCGCTCGCATCCAGGGTCTCGTCGGCGTCATCCCCGAGGTTTTCGCCGAGTTCGAGAATCTCGCCGTCGTCCTGGTCGATCAGTACGTCCACACGTCGGACCCTCGCGTCGGGCAAAAGTACGTCTCCGTCGGTAACCGCAAGCGTCGTCATGACCGACTCGTTTGCGTTCGACTGGCTTATATGTATTATTCCTCGATCACGCGTTCACTCGAGGAGATCACGCTCCGGGGACACACCGCCAGTAGCCCGCTCGCTCGTCGATTTCGTATCCAACGTCCTCGAGAAGTCGTCTCGCTTCGGTGGGCACATCCGCATCGATTCCGTCCTCGTGGATCTCGATAAACACCGTCGGTTCGTGGTACTCGAGCGTGTTGCGGGCTCCACGGAGAACGGCGGGGGCTGCACCTTCGACGTCGACTTTGATTGCATCAGGGGCCGGACGTGTGACAGTGTCGCCGGTTGCACAGACCGAATCGAGTCGAAAGACCGACACCGATGTGGCGTCGGCGACGCTGGCTCCCCAGCGGGTTGCAGCCTCGCGGTCGAACGCCGAGAGCTCGGGGTTGGTCGAACAATAAAAGCGACACTCGCCGTCGCTATCACCGAGTGCCGACTGATGAACCTCGATCTGTGCGTTCAGATCGTTCAGGCAAACGTTTAGACGGAGGCGCTCGGCGACCGATGGGGCGGGTTCGAAGGCGACTATCCGTCGACGCGGGCTCGCAGTTGCGAGTGCGAGCGCGTAGATACCGACGTTGGCTCCGGCGTCGACAACCGTCGCGGTGGGACTACAGGCCGCCTCGAGGTCGGCGAGCATCTCGTCTCTCCCGTGGCGGTTGATCGGCTCGTAGCATCGAAAGCTCCCTGCTGGCGTCTGATTTCGGCGGACGTATAGCCGATAGCCGTAGTTCGTCGCCGCCAGCCTGTGGTACAGCCGGTGGGCGAACCCGCGTACAACTCCTCGAGTCGAGCCTCGCATGATATGTTTCGCCATACTGATTCGGGGACAGCGAGCCAGTTGCGCGTTTGATTCGACGTCGACCCCGTATATAATAACTTGGCCAATTTGTGTCTTACCGGCGGCCAGCATTGCAGTGTGATCTCTGACCGCGCACACTGTCACGACTCGAGTGAACACGAGCGTCGTCGGTATTGTCCGCCAGTCTATTTGACAGCATTCGTATTAATAACCGAAGTATGAAGGTATAAATTCCGTAACGAATACTAAATTATTTTCCATTATATATTTAAAAGTCGGTAAAATGCGACTCATACTCGATTATGATTCGTTCAGCTACGTTAAACAAACATCAATTTTCTGTCTGATGGCCACGTCTTTTATATCCTTTTTCTGATAACAGCCGCATATGATCAGTTCTGTCCGGCGATCATACGGGCTCAAACTCGTGATCGGCTATGGGATTACGGGGGGAATGGTGACCGTAGTGGGGGTGGTGACCGAAAGCGCGGCAGCGGCGATTATCATGACGTGGGCTGGACTGTTGGCGCTTGGATCGATTTCGGGGACACATACCATCGCCTCGATTACGCAACTCGAGCGACGGGCAACGAATATCGCGGAGGGCAACCTCGAGGAGACGCTGCATACGACCCGATCAGACGAGTTCGGGCGGTTGTACGGATCGATCGATACGATGCGTCGGTCGCTTGCCGAACAGATCGAGAGTATGAACGAGGCGCGAAGCGAGGCCGAAACGGCCCGCAAGGAGGCAGAAGAGCTTCGCGAGGAGGCCGAAACCATGCGCGTAGAAGCCGAAGCGGCCGAACGTGAGGCGACGGAGATGGCACGCGAGTACCAAGAGAGTGCCCAATCCTATGCGGATGTGATGCAACGGGCGGCGGCTGGTGATCTCACACAGCGAGTCGACGTCGATACCACCTACGAGGCGATGGAGACGATCGGTCGGGAGTTCAATGCCACGATGGAGGATCTCTCGACTGCGCTCTCGACGGTCGATACGTTCGCCCAGTCGATCAACCAGGACACCGAAACACTCGCTACGGTAAGCGAGGACGCCCGTGAGACGATCGGCCGGACGGTTTCGGCGGCCGACGAGATCAGCGATGCTACACGCACACAGCGCCAGCGTCTCGAGGATGTGGCGACGGATATCGAAGATGTATCCGCGACGGCCGAGGAGATCGCAGCGACGACGGATAAACTGTCGGTGACGAGTACCGAGGCGACCGAGGCAAGCAGCGAGGCCCACCGGGCGGCAAACGAAGCGATCGCGGAGATGAACGCAATCGAAACCCAGGCGATGACGACCGCAGAACGTGTCGACTCGCTGACTGAGAGTACCGAACGGATCACGGAGGTCATCGAGGTGATCAACAATATCGCCGATCAGACGAACCTATTGGCGCTAAACGCCTCGATCGAAGCAGCGACCGCTACCAGTAACGGCGGCAGTGGCGACGGCTTTGCCGTCGTCGCAGACGAGGTCAAAAGCCTCGCCGAGGAGAGTCAGGAACGAGCCGACGAGATTTCACGGATGGTCGAAGCCGTCAACGAGGAGACGGCGGCGGTCTCCGAATCGATCGAAACGACACAAGAGCGTGTCGTCAACGGGACCGAAACCGTCGAGGCCGCACTCGAGAATCTCCAGACGATCACCGAAGCGGTCGAGGATATCGACACGGGTGTCGAGGAAATCGCCAGCGCGACTTCAGATCAGGCAGCGACGGTTCAAAAGACGGCCGAAGCAAGCGACGAGATCGCAACGCTAAGCCAGGACGCCGAAGCGACCGCCGAATCGGTCGCCGACTCGACCGAGCAACACCGCGACGTGTTCGAAGAGATCACCGATACGCTCAACGCCTTCGAGCAGAATACGACCAGTCTGGTCGATGAACTCGCAGGCTTCGAGTTTGGTGAGGGTCATACTCGGGCGATGGGTAGGAAACAGGCCGCCATCGGTGGAGGTGATAACTGATGATCGACGATGCGACGGTCATTACGATCTTTTATTCGCTTAGTGTCGTCGGGCTGCTCGTCGGCGTCGGAATCGTGTACAAACTGCTCCAGGACGAGAGCGTCGACAACGACCGGGGCCAGTTCGCCTGGTTGCTCGTGATCCCTGGATTCGCTGCACTCTCCTATCTGGCTATGACGCTTCGAATTGGCGTCGTCGAGATCGACGGGAATCAGGTCTTTCTGTTCCGGTATATCGACTGGCTGGTGACGACACCGATTCTCGTTGGCTACGTGGGATACGTCGCTGGAGCCCCTCGGAAGTTGATCATCGGCGTCGCTGGGGCGGACGCGCTGATGATTCTGACCGGACTGGGTGCGGTGTTGGCGACCGGTATCGGAACCTGGATCGGGTTTGGTATCTCGGCTGTGTTTCACCTGACGCTGCTTGTCGTCCTCTATCTGTCCTTCCCAAAATACGCCAAAGCACATCCCGAACGGTACCGGCTGTTCAAGATCTTACAAAATCACGTCGGACTACTGTGGATCGCTTACCCAGTCGTCTGGCTGACCAGTCTGGCTGGCTTTGGCTACCTGTCGGTCGTCGGCATGGCGATGGTCATCGCGTATCTCGACGTCATCGCCAAAACGCCGTACGTCTACTTCGTCTGGCGCGAACGGCATTCGTTTGCCCCCGAAACCCTCGAGCAGACACACTCGGGCAGCGAGTCCATAGCTGGGACCCCGGCAGACGACTGATAGGTTTGACACGGAGCCTTGCTACCGATCGAACCGACCGGCGGCATCGTCGGAACCGGCCAGTTAGGCCCGACGGGGCCGTCGAGAACAAAACGGCTACAGTTCGTTCGGTCGTAGCCGCTGGAAATGCGTCTCGAGACGCTCGAGCGGATCGTCGACGCCGCGCTCGGAACCGAGGTTCGGTCGGCCCGACGACCTGATCCGGGTTCGGTCGCCGACACCTACCTCCTCGAAGTTGCGTCCGACTCCGACGGGCTGGCCAACCGAGTCGTCTGCAAACTCGGCGGCGCGAGCATCTGGACGGGAGGGGTGATCGAACCGTTCGTCGTCGAACGCGTCCGCGAGGCAACTGACTTACCGGTCCCCACCGTCCTCGCCTCTGGCACACTCGAGGGAGGCGATGTCGAGCGGTGGGCGCTCTATGAGTACTGTCCCGGCGAGACGCCCGTCTACGACACGCTCGAGCCTGCCGTCCGCCGCCGGCTGGTCGCCGATGCAGGCGAGTTCCTCGGCCGGCTCCANGCCTCCTCGACGCTTGCGTTCGACCGGGTTGGGGGACTCACTCGCGAGGGGGCGCGGCTGGTGGTTCGTGAGCCCGATGGCTGGCACGCTCTCGAGCCCGAGTCGACGCTCGAGCGAGCGATACGATCGGTGGCCGGCGACCCCACGCCCGTGGCTACCCACGGTGACTACCAGCCGAGTAACCTGTTGATCGACGACGATGGGTCGGTTACTGCAGTCCTCGACTGGGGAAACGCCCACGTTACACACGCGAGGTATGCACTGGCTCGAGCGGAGATTCGCTTCGTCGACCTCCACCGGGGACTGTCGGCCGACGAACGGGCGCGACTGCGCCGAACGTTTCGCCGTCGTTATGCCCGCTATGGCCCGCTCGAGGCCGACGTCGGCGACTGGCTGTGGCTGTATAAATGCTGCTGGGTGGCCCAGTCGGGGGCCAACTACGGACACGTGCTTCGGGACGCCCGCGGGAGNGNGCAGCTTTGGCGGCAGTGTCGACGGCTGCTGTGATCGAAGCCGGGACGAGACAATGCGTCTGTATCGGCGGATTTATCCCTTCTTTTGCCGATGATTCGAGTATGAACGAAGCGGACGGTGAGGATCGTCGAGACGAGTACTCGCCGGTAGATGGCGAGTCCGAGGCGACCGATGACGCCGACGGTGGGTTCGTGTTCGGCCCCGAACAGCAACCCGCACCCGAAGAAGCGTCCTCCGCTTCAGCAGACGACGACCCCCGGATTCGTGTCGACCTCGAGGAGCAGTCGGCCGACTCAACTCCACCGGAGCGCGATCCAGGCCGCTCTCCAGGTGCGCCAGACCCCAGCCCCAACGGCAGTAGAAACTGGACTGTGTTGCTGGTTTCACTCGCGGTCGTCTCGTTTGCAAGCGCTGTGGCAATCGCTACTGCTTACGAGGAGATGACTGCAGCAGCCGGGGCTTCCCTCCTGGGAGCTGGCTTTCTTTCGATTGCAGTCGCCGGTCGGACCAAATTTCCCGCGTTGTTTGGCCACCTCGAGACAGCCTGGGCCGAACACCGACTGTACGTCTGGTTTTCGACCGGGCTGTTTACACTCGGCATCCTCGCCGGTATAGCGCTGTATGCAGCCGGTATCGACCTCATGGATCTCTTTCTCGAGTTGATCCAAGAGGAGTTCGGTGGTGAGATGCCGGGTGAGGGCGCTCCCGGTGAACAAGAGCAGTTTGATCTCTCTGCAACCTTTTTTATTACGAACAACACGCCACCGTTTTTGCTCTCCATTTTTGGCACCCTGTTGGTCGGGCTCGTCCCGTTTGCGATCATGGTCTTCAACGGTATCCTCGTGGGGAATATCGCCGCCGTCGTCGGGGCTGAAACTGGTGTCGCAGTGATCATCACACTGCTTGCCCCACACGGAATGTTCGAACTGCCGGCGCTGTTTATCGCCGCTGGCGTTGGCTTCCGATTTCTTCACCGGATCGGACAGCGGTTGGCAGGCACACGCGAGGCGTTGTTTACCAGAAACTACCTCACAAGGACTGTCGCCTTCGTCATCGTTGGCTGGCTGATCCTCGTCCTCGCGGCGTTTGTCGAGGCCTACGTCACCTTGCTTATCGCCGACGCCCTCTTCGAAACCGGAGCGCCATGAGTTTCGAACGTTCTCAGTGAGCGGACAGTCACGAGTAGTTATCACTCCGTTCGTGGTTGCCGGCGATAGATGACCAACCCGAGACTAACACGCCGAAGCGCCATCGCGCTGGCCGTTGCCGGACTCGCCGGCTGTACGACCAGTTTCGGCGACGAGGAAGCCGATGACGATGGAACGGATATCGATGATTCCAGGTCGGATCATGAGAGTAGCCCGGAGGGTCGCGAAGAACACATCCCCGACCGGGATATCGAACCCGACTGGGAGAGCGCCGCTCCGTTTCGAAGCTGGCTGCTTTTCGACACTCCGGTCGACGGCGGCAACCGCCGGTTCGATTACACCGAACAGTTCCCCGACACCGTCGACCTCGAGGGAGTGTTACCCGAGTTTACCGGCCTGGGCCTCGAGGAGGTCGACGGTCATCTGGTCCAGGGATTTACGCAGGTGTTTTTTGGCTCGTTCGACCCCGAGGCGATCACCGACGCCGCCGCCGACGCCGAGACGGCCGAGTTCGACGATATCTATGAGGGCTACGCCGTCATCACCGAAACGCTCCCGGACGAAACGACCCGGACGGTCGCCGTCGGCACCGATGCAATCGTCATCGGCGACGATTACGAGGCCAGAATCGACGCCAACCTCGGCTACGGCGACCGCCTCGAGGATGTCGACCCCGAGTTCACCCATCTTTTCGAACAGTTCCCACACGAGACGACGATCACGGGCGAGTACGACGCCCCTGCGGGTGTCCTCGAGATGCCCGAAATTTACCTGTGGGGTGTCTCGAGCGAATCGCCAACTGCTGAGGAGATGACCTGGGTGTTCATTTTCGAAGACGAAGCCGACCTGAGCGAGGAGACGCTTTCTGACCTCGAGGCGGTCGCGGGTGATGTCCTCGAGGCCGACCGTGAGGGGCGGACGGCGACGATCGTTGGTGCAGCCCCAGAGATAGACGAGGAGATGGCTCCAGGGGAGAGCGACTGATCGCGTAGAATAGGTGAACGCCGGACAGCTGGCCGCGAACAGAACAGGTGAACGCTGGACAACTGACTGTGCACAGAAAACTGAATACTGAACGACTGACTGCGGTCAAAATAGTTGAACGCTGAACAATACGGCGTTGTAGAGGCCGTGGATCGCCATCACGAGGACGATATTTCGGTAGCGTTCGTACACCGCTCCGAGCACGAGCGAGAGGGCGAAGACGACGACCAGCGAGAGGGCGGCCGTCTCGAGCGTGTCGGTGAAGTACGCAGGGAGGTGGACGACGGCAAACAGCAGCGAGGTCCAGACGACCGCGCCGACTCCGCCGAGGGCCGGCCGGACGTAGTTTTGGATCAGGCCACGAAAGAGCAGTTCTTCGACGGGGCCGATGAGGAGTATCGAGAGGACGGCAAGCGAGACGTAGTAGACCCAGGTGGCCTCTTCGTCGAACAGCGAGTGCTCGGAGGGTGGAACGCCCAGCGTCTCGATGATAATCGAAAGCGCCGTTGCCAGCCCGAGCAAGGCAAAGACGGCCCCGATACCGACGAGGATCTCTCGCCCTGAGGGGACTCTAAACCCGATTTCCTCGCGGTGGACCCACCCAAACTGTACCGAGATGACGGTCGCAAGCACGGTCCCGATGCCCAGGAGTATCGCTTCGGCGCCGAACAGCACAATCATGCCGTCGCCGGTCAGAAACGTCTCGAACTGATCGACGCTGCCGGTGAGCAAGACGGCAGCAAAGAGGGCGATGAACAATGCAATACTCGCTGCGATTGTAAACCCAAATACGCCGCCGACGTAACCGATCGAGCCGGCAATTGCAAGTACAACGGTAACCAGCTCTGAGCGCTCTGGGTGCTGGTCAGCCGGTGCTGGTTGCGGGGACGTCATGTCCGGTGATTAGGCCAGAGATGAAAGAGTCTGGCGGTTATTTCACGCAATTGAAACAGGCCTTTCGTGGCTTTTCTAGGTCGGCTACTCTTGTCCGTTGAGTGTGATGTAGTCGACACCGAGGATACGGTCGTCGGCGTTGAGTTCGGCTTTGGCCTCCTCGGGGACCAGTCCATCGACGTTGTAGACGGTCAGTGCCTCGCCACCGATCGTCTCGCGGGCGTTGAACATGCCGGCGATGTTGACATCGTGGTTGCCCATGACCGAGCCGATGAGGCCAATGACACCAGGTTCGTCCGTATTGCGCGTCACGACCATCTTGCCGTGAGGGATGGCATCGACCCGGTAGCCGTCGACACGAACGATCCGGGGATCATCACCCGCAAAGAGCGTCCCATCGACGGTGATCGAGTGCTCGTCGTTGCTGACGGTCACCGAGATCAGATCCTGGAAGTCCTCGGCCTGGCGCGTCCTCGATTCGGTGACATCGACACCGCGATCCTCGGCGATCTGTGGGGCGTTGACCGCATTGACCTGCCACTCGAGGGGTTCGAAGACGCCCTTGAGCGCCGACGCGGTGACAAATTCGACGTCTTCGCCGGCGATATCACCCGCGTAGGTAACCTCGATATCCTCGATGCGCCCCTCAAGCAGTTGAGCGGCGACCTTGCCGGCGGTTTCGGCGATTTCGATATACGGCTCGAGGCGTGGGAACGCACTCTCGTCGATCGACGGCGCGTTCAGCGCGTTCGCGACGGGTTCCTCGGCGAGGGCGGCGACGATCTGGTCGGCCGTCGACGTTGCCACGTTCTCCTGGGCAGCCTCCGTAGAAGCACCGAGATGGGGGGTGACGATGATGTCGTCGTGTTCGAGCAACGGCGACTCAGCCGACAGCGGCTCTTCGGCGAAGACGTCGAGTGCCGCACCGGCGACCGTGCCGTCGTCGATTTTTTCTGCGAGTGCATCTTCGTCGACGATGCCGCCACGGCCGACGTTGACGAGGTGGCCATCCTCGAGTAATGCGAGTTCCTCAGTACCGATCATGCCCTCAGTTTCGGGCGTCAGCGGTGTGTGGATCGTCAGGAAATCAGCACACTCGAGACACGCCTCGAACTCGACGAGTTCGGCACCGATTCGGTCGGCGCGTTCCTCGGAGATGTAGGGATCGAAAGCGACGATGTCCATACCGAGTGGGTCGAGCTTTTTTGCGACTTCCTGGCCCACACGGCCGAGGCCGACGACACCCAGTGTCTTGCCGTCGAGTTCGGTGCCGAGATAGTCGCCTTTGGCCCACTCGCCGTCTTTGAGCCGGACGTGTGCCTGGGGGATCGACCGAGCGGTGGCGAACGTCATCGCGACGGTGTGTTCGGCCGCCGCCCGAACGTTGCCCTCGGGAGCGTTTGCGACGATGACTCCGTGGTCGGTTGCCGCCTCGATGTCGATGTTATCGACGCCGATTCCTGCCCGGCCAACGATGACCAGTTCCTCGGCTGCCTCGAGGACCTCTTCGGTAACTTCGGTTCCCGACCGGACGATCAGCCCATGGGCGTCGGCAATTGCCTCGAGGAGTTCCTCACCCTCGAGTTCGTAGCCTGTTTCGACCTCGTGGCCGGCATCTCTGAGAACGTCCAGACCCGCGTCTGCGATCGGATCCGTGACGAGTACCTTCATGCGCGAGACAATCGGGTGGAGCAGG
>SL_4KL_010_BRINEDRAFT_10001326_pt1 | contig 13659 bp, 22 predicted proteins | sample SodLak_010_BRINE_2_FD_10664 | JGI IMG/M metagenome (IMG submission 10664)
CTTGGAGATTATGATAGAAATCAAGTTAAATCTATTAAAGATAGAATAAAACGTGTTAAAAATAAATTGAATAAAATTGAAAAAAGAAATATGTATAGACGAAAGAACCAACGAGATGCAGGATTTGATATTATATCTGTAGCTGGATATACAAATGTTGGTAAATCAACATTACTTAGAAGATTAGCTAAGGACCATACGGTAAATGAAAATAACGAGAAACATAATGATTTACCTCCGGTATTGGAATCAGAAGATAGTTACTTTACAACGTTAGATACGACAACCAGAAAGTTAGATTTTGATAAACGGGATGTTCTTATTACAGATACCGTTGGATTTATTGATAATTTACCTCATTGGCTTATAGATGCATTTACAACCACATTTGATAGTATATATAATTCAGATTTAGTTTTATTAGTTGTAGATGTAGAACAATCTATTGATAATATAATTAATCAAATTGCTATTTCTCATGATATATTGTCTTATAGAAATGAAACACAAATATTAACGGTATTTAATAAATGTGATATGATTTCTGAATATGAGTTAGAAGATAAGANAAAAGCTGTAGAAGCACTTGCTCCAAATCCAATTTGTGTTAGTGCGAAAACGGGGTTAAATATAGACGAATTGAAGGAAAGAATTCATTTAGCACTTCCACCATATGAACAAGATACGTTAATGCTTCCATTGCACCCTAAGTCTATGTCTGTTGTTTCATGGATTCATGAAAATGCTTATGTCCAAGATTGTGAATATACACCAGATGGTGTTTTTGTTGAATATACGGGTAAAAAACCTGTAATTCAAAAAGCGAAATTTAAAGCTGGAACGATTATATCGTAAATTATATATTTATTAATGTTTTTATTAAATATATATTATTATTTATTAATATTTAATAATATGTTTAATTAAAAACACATTAAATTTATAATGTTTATGAGTTATATATAAAGTATGAAGTGTAATTGTACTTGTGAATGTTGCTCTGAATCGTGTTGTAATGGATGTGATTGTACAGAATGTGAGTGTTGTTAAGGTATTTTGAGATATAAACAATCAACAGAACCACCTGATTTTTGAAATTCTTTTGTATTAAAACTAAGAACGTTATAACCATGATTCTTAAGTATATTTATTGTTTGAACATTTTGTTTATCAATTATAACTGTATTTTCTGCAATAAGAGAACAGTTGCCTGCCATGGTTTTTGTTTCATCAGAAGGAATGTGTAATACATTTTCAAATATATCATTTATTTTATCATATGATTTTGTTGAAAATGCTTCTGGGATGATAAATACGGTTTTTTCATCTAATGGCGTAAAACAAATATCTAAATGATAATATAATGGTGAATTTAATTCTAAATCAATTACCTTACTATTTATTAATTTATCAATTTCTTTTACGGCTTTTTTATCTGTTCTTGGTCCATGACCAATCCATAATAAATTTTTATTGGGATGCCATTTTGCATCACCATTTCCTTCAAAATTAATATTTTTATCAATTTTTATAATAGGATAATTATTATGTTTTGCCCATTTTTCAAAATATTTTAATTCATTTTGCCGTTCTTTGTATTTCATATTGGATAAGATAAATTTTCCATCTGGTGTAGGTAAAGCATGATTTGCACAAAAGACTATATCTGGTAATTGTTTTAATGTATTATTTGATTCAAAAGTACGGTAATCTACGGTTTTAATGTGTACATATTTTCTTAATTTTTTAATTATATTTAACCAATCTTTTTTCACATCATTAATTACCGTATTTGTAGACATATATGGATTTATACTATAATTAATATCAAAATAAGTTGGATATGTAAATAATAATTTATTAAAATTTTCTCTATCTTTTATATTTTTTATATTCATATATTATAATTATAGTTTTTAAGTATATTATTTTAATTACAATATTATAGTTCTAATACATTGTCATAGTCATCTTTTAAATAATCACCCCAATATTCTTCATGAGCTTCTTCGGGTACTTTTGTATCATAATCATCAACTATATTAATGTAATCCATTGATGATATGATTTCTATTACTTCGTGTTCTTTAAGATATGTACCGGGGTGTTCTCTACCGATAAAAGCATGAAATAGTAATTCTGCATCTATATCTAAGCCATCTAGTAATCGAATAGAACCTGAGCGTTCTCTTAAATATAAGTAATCATCTTTTTGTGTTTGGAGCAACCAAGATTGAGGGAAATTACCACCTAAATATTCAATAGCTGTGATTGTTATTTCTTCTTGTCTATCAATTGGATTTGCAGAACTTTTGGCGATGAGTGTTTCATTATCTGTAAAATGATATTTATAATCTGCTTCTCTTTTTCTATAATCTTCATTTTCATGAAATGATTGTTTTAGGTCTGGGAAAATTGAATTATTTTTGATTTCATCATAAGGAATAATAACAGCCGTATCTTCATGTATAACAATAGCATCACATTTTTCTAATTTTGCATCGTTATAATCAATTATTGAACCTGATTTTGTTTTTATATAACCTATAATTAATTTTCTGTTTTCATCTGTTAATATAAATGAATTAAATCCTGAGCCATGTATTGTACTTTTGGCAATATAAACAGGAATTGATGTATATTTATTAAATTGTTTTAATATAGTATCAAATTCGTTTTTTGTAATAGTTTTTGTATTAGAATAATTCATTATTACTATCTTTAGATTCAAAATATATAAAAATTTGGTTTATTAGAATAGTGTATTATTTTATTACTATTATTTTAAAATTCTGTTTAAAATATGAGAATCATTTATATTTATTTTATTTGTGTCCAAGATACGGGTTTAAAGTTATAATCTGTTAATATATATGGTTGGTTATTATATTTATTAACAATTACATCTCCTTTTTTAAGAGTTTTTAATTTATTATCGTTTTGTATTTTTTTCATAAACTTGGTTTTAAATGATTTATTTAGTATTTTATTATATTTTACATTATTTAATACAATTGTTCCTTTACTAACGTAAGCTTCTTTTGGTATTGTTGAAACAGAATTTAGATTATTATTTAAATATGTTTTTTCAGCTTTTGATATGTTTTCTAAATTTAACATATAAAACAATTCGATTCTCATAAAAATAACTATATAATAAAATCCTATATATTTATGGGTTTGGGAAAAGATTTATTAATGAGTTTTTGAAAAATCAAATATATATTTTGATTTTGCAATCGAATCAATATAATGAAAATGTGTATAAACATCAAATTCATCTATGATATGAATATGTTTTTTGATATTATCACTTACTTTTTTAATATATATTTTTAATATACATTTTTCTTTTTTCCAGTGATATTCACAAAGTATACTTGTTTTATCATATATCTCAGATTTTATTTTTTCATTATTTGTTGTAATCATATGTTTATCAATTATTTTTTTATGATTTTTAGATAAATTTTTATCGTACATTGTTATTTCATATGTTCCATCATCCCAAAATGAAACATCTGATTTAAATGTATTTTTGTTTAAAGTATTTAATGAAATATTCCAAATCTCATTATATAATTTATTAAAATCAAACCATGTGCCAGATATATAATCAGAATATTTAGAAACAGAATTTTGTATGCGTTCATTCTTTTTATCTTCTAACATATGAATACCGTGTTTATTTTCTGTGTTATAATCTAATAATAATGGTTCTTCATATATGCATTTATAACTATTCATCGAATATACACCATGAGTTAATTTATCAGAATTTTCTTTTAAACCAATAAAATAATTGTAATTAGGATTATTATATTCTTTACAATTTAACATATTAACATATTCATTTTTGATAGACGAAAGAATAACAAATTCAAAATTATCTAAATCATCAATGGTAATAAAAAAGTGATTACATCTTTCATACATTATATTAACACCTTTTTCTATTTTATTCTGCATTTCCGAATCAATCATTATATTAAGGTATGATTATATAATTATAAATATATTGGTTTTCAAGAAATAATATTTTTTGTATAATTTAAAGCATATATTTTATATGTTTTGAATAAAGTTGTTAATATATGAAAAATATTAAAAAAGATGTTTGGATATCAAATCAATTTAATTGTACAAATGAAAAAATTAATATATTAGATGAAAAATTAGAAGAAAATTTGGGCGAAATATATATTGAGAAAATTTCGGAAGATATGTATTCTTTAGAAATAAATAGAAACGATTTGTATGAACCTGTGCATGTTATTTATAATACGAATAAATCAGAGTTAAATAAAATAATTAAAGATATAGCTTTAGATTTAAAGTTTTGTTAATTATGATTTTTTATATTTTTTGAAAATAGTTGGATTTTCTGTCCATGAAGGTAATGATTTTGATTTTTTACAAATGTATTTTTCATCCATCATTTTGTGAAATTTTTTAGAACCTGTAACAGTTGAATTTTCTTTACCAATAAAATATACCGTATTTGGATTTAAATAAGATATACATTTTTCAGCCATGTCTGAATTTGCTGGTGGCCATGGCAAAATGATTTTTGAAACTTTTTCAGGAATAATATCTTCATAACTAAGTTCATATACTGTTGTCCATGTATTTTCAGGAGGATTAACATCAACAGATACTATGTTACCGTTATTATTTCTAATTTCATGCGTTAAATATCCATTACCGGCTCCAATTTCAAATAAAGTCGAATTTTTAGATTCTTCTACTAGATAATCAATTAAGTCTTTATTTGGAATAGTCCAACCAAATCGTTTTGTTAATTCACCTCTCTTACCAGACCATGTAAGTTGCTTTTTTGAATCCATATTTCGCACTTTCTTAAACGCTTGGAAATATTGTGGTGTACTTACTTCACTCATTATCATATATTTATTTGATAAAAATATATAGGTGTATCGATTTTGTTGTATACATATTTAACAATTGAATTATACACTCATAATATGAGTGATGAAAATATAGAAAATATAATATCTGTTTCAGATATAAAAAAGTATGGTATGATGGCAAGAAATACGCAAGCAAATATACAAGGGAATTGTGGAAAAATTGCAGATGAATTTGAAGGTTATTTAATTGACTATTGTGGTCTTCCATATACGGGAGAAATCGTAAATAATTACGGTGTAATGCATATTCGTGTTGGTCCAAATGGTGAAGAAAAACATTTTGTATTTTATATTGATGGAAAATATGTTGAAGGATATTTTGAAGGTGAAGAAATATTTGTTGATTTAAGTTTTGACCAATTTAATAATAAAAATAAAAAATTAAATCTCGTTTCGGTTTCATATGGAAAAAAAGAAGATATAGATAAGATTCGGATTATGAAACCTGATGATGATAGATTATCTGCGTATTCTTTTGTAGGTGAGAAGCTATTTAAAACAATTTAATAAAACAATATACTTATAAGATTGTATTTATTACATTAAAATATGCGTAAAAAAGTCCCATATGATGTTAATGACAGAAAAAAATTAAAAGAAAAATTAAGTTTATATTTTGAACCATCTCCAGCTATTCATATTATTCGTTCAGGTTTTAGAAAAGGATGTACTGTCAGATTCATTCCACCCCGAACAAGTTCTGGCGTACATGTGAGTAATAAACGTTTAAAAAACCTTTTTGAAGAAAATATTATAGAAGAACGTTATGATTCAAATCTTAATATAACATTTAATTCTGATGATAATATAGAAGAAGATATAGAAAATTAATTATCAAATTGTATTTGTGAATATTTTAAACCTAAGTATCTATATTTAAATAATAAGTAATAAAACATAATTAATGGAAGCATAAATAAGAACAGTAAGAAGAATAACCATCCAATTATTGGAATAAATATAAGTACTGTTGTAATAGTTGTAAATATTACAACCAATCCAAATAATATTATATTAGCTACTAAAAACGATTTAGATTTTAATACAGTCCATAATAATTTTAAATTAAAACATTTTTCAAATTGACTTTTATCTGCATATATTAAAACAGATGCTCTTGTAATATATGTTGTACAAAATGAGATTATAACTATTAATCCAATAGATAATAAATAAATTAATATTTGGTCGGCCATAAAGCTTATAAACAAGATACTAATAATAATTATAGTTCCGACAAACCAATATAATATAGCTAATGTAGAATATGCAATACCATTTATTAATAATTTTTTAACGGAAACGTCGATAAATTTTGGCGGTTTATTTTTATTTTGAATCGTTGAAGTTAAAACAGATACTAAATAACCATATAATAACATAAATGGTAATATAAACATAGCTCCAAGAGACCAAATTAATCCACCTATGAAGTAATCAACAATATTTGATTTGAATGGATATTCTAAAGCATCGGTAAACATATCAATATATAATTTTTAAAAGGTTATTAATGTATTTACAATAGATGATGTTTAACAGAATCGTAATTAATATATTTATTTGTATCTACATGCATTAATTCAACTTTTCGTTTAGACATAAGTTCATTTAATTTTTGTTCAACTTCTATTTCTGTGTATTTACTTTGCATGCAAATTTCTTCAATGAGCGTATCATATTGCATCCATTTACCGGTTTCAAGGTGGAATGTTTTTTGTTGTTCTACCATATTTAATCCTATAGTTCCTCATATTATAAATGTATCGATTCTGATATGAAATAATGAAAAGCTATATTAATAAGAGATTCTTAATTTATATATGATGAATAATAAAATAGATTCTAATAAAGAAGAAAGTGATAATGAAGAAGAACATGATAAAAATGTATATATAATTCCAACATCTCATGTATCTGAAGATAGTTCTAAACGTGTTCATAATGTTGTAGAATCTGTTAATCCAGATTTAATAGCTGTAGAATTAGATGATAATAGATTTAAAAAATTACTATCTGAAGATAAATTATCAAATACATCTATAAAAGATATAATTACAAAAAGTGATATAGGATTAAGAGGTTCAATAATTTTAGCTATATTTAGTAAATTTCAATCAAAAATAGCAAATAAATTAGGAATTGATATAATAGGTTTGGATATGATGGCAGGATATGAAGAAGCAACAGAGCGTGAAATTCCATTAGCATTAGTTGACCAAGATATGCAAAAAACATTTAAACGATTTACGGATGAAATTACATTTACAGAATCAATTAAAACAATGTTTTCATTTATACTTGGATATATTCATATTTCTAGAAAATCAAAAGATAAATTAGAAGATGAAGTTTCATCTGAAAATATAGATGTAGAAGAAGTATTAATACAAATTGAAAAAATTTTTCCAACATTTAAAAAAGTATTTCTTGATGAAAGAAACGATATTATCACACAAAAAACAGCTAATTTAGCTAAAAACTTTGATGACACCGTATTAATAATTGGTGCAGCACATAAACCGGGGGTGAAAAAATTATTCAGTGAACAATATTCAGATATTACTGTTAAAAAATTACCAGATGAAGACTAAATTTAAGGTTTTTCTTGAATAATATCATTCCAAAATTCATTTTGAGAATCATATGATATTGTTGACGTATTTTTTCCATGAGCTATAGTAAAATGACATTCTGAACATAATGTACATAAATTTTTACTATATTTTCCACCACCATTTGCTACAGGAATAATATGATGAATTTCCAAATTATTTTTACTATCACATATTCTACATTGGTGGTTATCTCTTTTTAAAATTTTATCTTTTTCTTTTTTCGTTAAATTATTTTCTATTCGTCCAGACAATACATCTTTTACATATTTTTCAGATGAATTTGTACAAAAAGATATAGCTTCAATAAATTTTTTTGGATTATGTAATTTATTTTTAAATTCTAAAATTAATTTAAATTTAGAATTAAAATTATCATATATTTTTGATACTTGGTTTTTAATATAATTTAATAAAGAATATTCTAAAAATATAAATGTTTGCCAATTTGATTTTAAAAGTGAATTAATAACTTCTGATTTTTGTTTTGATTCTACAATATTTCCATCATCAAGATAAGGAACATTATAATTTGATGTTGCTAATTGGTATAATTCTGATATAGCATTTTCAGGTAAATCTATTTCTTTAGATAAAATTTCTTTATTAATTAATGCAATATCACTTAATTTATAATATCCAGCCATATTTAATTTTTCAACCGTTTTTGTATCTATTATGGATATTTTGCTAATACATTTTGTTGAATCCGTATACGTGTCTTTCCTTTGTAAAACATTATCTGAATTCACAATCCTATGTAGTGAGTAACCATATACAGGTTTAGAAAATATATTATATCTCTGAATATTTTTCCTTTTAAAATGAATATATCTTACTTGTTCATATAATTTTACTATATTTAATAACACTATAGTATAGATTCTATCAGCTAAATAAATAATTTATGGTTAAAATCGATATATTTATTTGTTTATAATATAATATATTTAGATATGACTTTTAAAAGAACATATCCTGTTTAATCATTACAAAGAAACTTTTTGTTGAGGTTCTTGTATCTTGTTCAAATTGTGGTGACAAAGATATAATTACAGATAATGGAGTAAAACATGTAACAGGTAATTTTGTAAATTCTGAAGATATTAATGAGTGTGGAACCTGTTCTTTATGTGGAAATGATACATGGGAAGAAATTGGTGAATTTGCTACGCTTTCAACCCCAAACCAAATAATAAATATGATTCTTTAAGTCAGATTATAGATTATAATAATAAATTAATGAAAAAATATGAAAAGTTAGAACGTCTTAAATTTTCAATAAAAAATCAAACAGAAAATAAAATACAATTTATAAAAAAGTATTAAATTGAATACAACAGATTTAATATATTGAAGTTATAAAAACAATATATGTTTAAAAGATATCCAAAAACAAATTCTCCTTATGTTAGAGAATACAAAAACAATGGAGAATTATATTTAGTTCAAAATGAAATTAAACCAGAATATGAATGGGTTTTTAATGATGATAGCGTTAAAGCTGTTGAAAAACTAGATGGTGAAAATATAGCTGTGTACATAAATGAAAATGGAAAAGTAACTAATATATACACAAGAGAAGGTAACAAAGTCGAACCATTTAGAGATAAAAATAAAAGTTATATTGTAAAAGGTGTATTAGATGCTTATAGAAGAGGATGGTTAAAAAGTTTAGAAAATAATTCATTACATTATGGAGAATTAATTGGACCGTCCGTGAAACAAAATCCGTATAATTGGAACGAACATTTATGGGTCCCATTCGAATATATTCAAGAAAATATGTCATATAATTCTTGGGGTAAATATCCAAAAGATTTTGAATCAATCAGTAATTGGTTTGAATCTGGATTAAAACCATTATTTTATTTGTTTATGCATAATATTTTATTTGATAAAGAACCAAAAGAAGCATATGTCGAAGGTGTGATATTTATGCATCCTGATGGACGGAGAGCAAAATTACGCAGAGATATGTTTGAATGGTATTATGGTGATAAGAATGAATAATTTTGACAAAGATAAATGTTACATGTGTGCTGGAGATATTGAAAGTATAGGTTTTAATGGTGATTGGGAACAATTTCAGTGTACTGATTGTGATTCTATTGTAGAACGACCTGTTAGTAATCCATCTGGTGATGGTTATACCATGGAAGATTTAGATATACTATCAAATTCACAAGATACTTAATTTTCGATATATATTTATATGTAGAAAAACATTATATACTAATGTCTATATTATCTAAAATTTTAACATTATTTGTTTTAATTTTATTTATTTTAATGATAAGTTCAATTATAATTTTTGTACCAATTGAAGATGTATCTAATCAAGTTGAATCTACAGATAATATTAATGAAACACAATTAAATGAATTAACGTATAATAATTTAAATAATGAAAGGACGCAAAGAAATATTTCTGAATTATCACAAGATAATGATATTGAAGAAGTTGCTGAATATAAAACAGATAATATGATTTCAAAAGACTATATTGACCATGAATCACCAAGTGGAGAGAGTGTAAATGACAGATTTTCAAATTTCAATGTTAATTGCCAATCTGTTGGTGAAAATATAGCTAAAACATTTTATGATAGAAATGTAAATACAGAATATAAAGATGAAACGGTCAATTATAAGTCGATGGAAGAATTATCAGAAGGTATTGTAACACAATTTATGAACAGTCAATCACATAAAGAAAATTTATTAGATGAAAATTGGGAATATCATGGATTATCCATAAAAGTAACATCTAATAATGAGGTATATGCAACTCATAAATTTTGTAATTAAAAGACATTAATATTTATTTATATTAAAAAATAGTATAAACTATGAGATTTGGATATTGTCCTGAATGTTTGGAGTATAAATATTTAAAAGAAGATACGGGTATATGTCAAACATGTGAAGATGAAGGAAAAGCAAATATTATGGATTTGATTGAAAGAGCATCTATCAATATAAAATGATATTTATAAAAGAAAATATCCCGACCCTTGAGGTCGAGATAGTTCACTAAAATAATTTTAAACCCACCATTTGATAGGAATATTTAAAGATTCTAATTTATCTATAACTTTTTTAACATCATATTCAATAGAACATAATTCTGAAGATTTACTTTCTGTATCAATGATAGCATAATCTGCTTCACCACGGTTCATATTTTGGCCAACAGAACCTGGATTTAATATACAAATATCATGACCAAATTTCGAACAATCAACTTTAGCTTGATTGTGTGTATGACCAAGTAAAACAAAATCGTATTTTTCATCATTTAAATTAGATGCTACGCTGACATATTTACCTTTAGAAACGCCTGCGTTTCCTTTTTCAATACCTGAAGCAAGAGCTAATTCTGGTTTTGCATGTGCAATTAACATTTTTTCTTCAGGTATGCGTTTTAATGGAGACAAATTTACAATCCAATTTTTTTGTTCTTTAGATAAATACTTCTGATTAATATTTAATTCGAACTCAGATAGCTCAGGATTAATTACATGGCCCTTATTATGCTCTAAAACAGATATATCATGATTGCCTTTAACAGCATGTTTAGATTGATTTATAATCAACTCTACCGTTTCTGAAGGAAATCCCATTAATCCAACAATATCTCCAACGCAAATTACACTATCTACATTGTTTAACTCTTTATCATAAATTGATTTAAGTGCAGGATAATTACCATGAATATCACTAATAACGAGGTATTTCATAAAAGTCACTTATTTGCCTATTTACTTGTACCTTTCGATTTTAAATATTACTATAGAATAATAGTAATTTTACTATATTTAAATAACAAAGAAATAATTTTATATTGCCGCAATATATGATTATTGTATGGGACAAAATATTACGCTTATTGAAGATATTACCGATGAAGAAATGAGAAAATTATACTATAAATGTGAGCATGAACAATTAAAGAATTTAATTATAAATTCAGATGCATATAATAGTCATACAAATTTTGGCAAATATTATACAACGGTTCTTTTGTGTACAGATGAATTTCTTCAATCTGTTGATATTATACGCGACAAACACCCATACAAAAAACGTTCTTTTGATGATTATTTTTCTTCTTCATCTAAAGAAAATGAAAAAGACAAATCTTGCATAACATCTGTTGTTATGTATCCATATGTAAAAAGACCAGAAATGTCCAAAAAAACAGGGCGGAATTATGTTAAAGAAATGAATACTTGTCTTAAATATATTAAAAATTATATAAATAAAAAAGATTAATAAATTATTTAACACAATTTAAATTCGTTATACAATTTGGACAATAAAAATATAAACCTTCATTTGAAACATATATTGAATTACTATTTTCTTTAAGATATTTTTCATTTCCAGAAACGATAATTTCCCATTCATTTTTTACTGGTTCACAATTATTTTCATATTGTTTTGTTTTATAATTATAAGAACTTATTATATTCAATGAATTTATCACTTCACTTTTTGAATTTGGTTCATGATTGCATTTTTCACAAACTATTTTTTCTATATCTAATTTCAAAGATTTATTCATATTAATTATTAGTTGTTATAGAAAAGTATTAAATGTTACTATTAACAATAATTCAATATTTATTAGATACGTTAATAATTGTTTCATGTTCATAAGAATTTTTAATAATGGCTATTCTTTCAACAAATCTATCAATGTATTTACCTGTGTGTGAATATTGAATACTCTCATCCTTAATATCTTGTTCAGATTTCCATTTATTTTGTTTTGTTTTAAATTCTCGCATATTAACAACATATTTTTTATTTTTTGTTACACTTTGAAGATATTTAGCTAAAACTAACTCTGTATTATTTTCTAAAACATGCTTAACAAGAACTGTTCGATTACCTTTTCTGTCACCATCTTTTTTTACTTCTATAACTCGAACTAATATATCTTCGTTATTTCTTGTTAGTTCTAGAAGTCTATTTTCTAAATTATTTTTAGATAAAACGTATGGTACTTTTTCAGGATATTTTTTTGTCACAATTTAATATATCATTTAAAACCTTTTAACATTTATTATTTATATATTTTTCACGTATGAAATAAGAAATTCTAATTCATTCATTCCTATAACATCAAAACCTATAACAAAAACAAATAATGTATAAATAAAACATAAAATAAATTGCATAAATACAGATTTTTGACTAATATAACTGATAATTAACCCCGGAATTGATAAAGTTATAAATAATGGCCCTATAAGTATAACAATAGGAAATCTAAGTGTAAATAATTGAGTGTATAGTGATTTTAATGGTGCTAAAGCGTCAGATACAGAAGGTAATGCTGTAAATGCTGTAACTAAAGATAAATATATTAGTCCCACAGACAATAATACTGAGGTAATATTTTCAAATAAATTAATTTGAGTTAATACGTAAATGCTTATAAGAGAAATAATTGTATTAAAAAATAATGGTGCATATCCAATGAAAAATGTTCTTGTAGCTGTCATATTATATGATTTATATTCTACATGGCTTTTTAGATTTAATTTTGTTATATTTGTATTTGGTAGAACCCATATTACAAAAGCATGTGCTAATTCATGTAAAAATATACCCGGTAAAGTACTATAATAAATTATATTATTTAATCTCGCACTCATATACTATATATTAATATTTGTATTTATATAATTGTCGAAATCATTGTGAATTAGCAATAAGTTTAATAATAAAAAGACATAATTTATATGTATGGATAGTAAAGGAGATATTCCTGATAAAAAAGATATTGATTTAGAAATTGACCCTGAATTAGTTAGTAATGAAGCAGAGCGGAAAATTAGAGCACTTCAAACTCTTGTAGAAAAAGGAAATGCTCAAGGACATATTTATTTACCTCATACAAAAGAGGGTGAAGATTATCATATTGATGGTAGAAATTGTCATTTCTTTCCTGAACAAGGATATGTTTATTGGCATGGTGAAGATAAAGACCGATGGGCATTTGGAGATGATATAAGTCTTCTTGAAGCTCATTATGAATAAATTATCAACGCATAAATTCATTTTTATAATTATCAACGCATAAATTCATTTTTATAATT
>SL_4KL_010_BRINEDRAFT_10001327_pt1 | contig 13658 bp, 13 predicted proteins | sample SodLak_010_BRINE_2_FD_10664 | JGI IMG/M metagenome (IMG submission 10664)
TCGGCCACCCTGTAAGGCTCAACTTTTATACTGCTGGCTGCTTTCGATTTGTACTATGGCAGAGACCGACGGGGAGGAGATCGAAGACTTGCCACCGAGCGCGAAACTGGTCTTTAAAGTTCTCGAGTACGACGGGCCACTGACGCAGAAACAGATCGTCGAGGAATCGATGCTCTCGGCCCGAACGGTGCGGTATGCACTCGAACGCTTAGAAGAGATCGGAATCGTTGACGAGGATATCTACTTTGCAGACGCCCGCCAGAGCCTCTACCGGATTGAAGAACCGGTCGCGGCCGACGGGAACGGTGTCGAGGAGTCCCCGAAAAAAGACGCCTGCACTGCTGAATAACGACGACAGAACGGCAAGACTATTTTGCTACGGTGATCGTCCCCGTGCATGGACAAGGAGACACTACCACGCTGGGGCTGGCTGCTGGCCGGACTCTTTCTCGCGGCGATCACTGCGAACGTGCTCAACCTCACGGTGCTCGGACCGGCAGGGCTCCCAGAGGAGTACCACGTCGTCACGGTCATCACTGCTATGTCGCCAGTCCTGATCTACATCGGCGTCTGGTACGACGAGGACCGACAACACTACTGGGAGAATCCCCAGGCCCACATCGCCGGCGACGTGCTCTTTGTCCTCATCGGTGCCACACTCGGCTCCTCGATCGCCCTCGCTGCGATCGTCGATCTCGGGCTGTGGACGCTGCTTCAGGAAGTCGTCGCGATGGCGGCCGGCTTCATGTTCTCTTGGGGGCTGTTCTGGTGGCGAAACCCCGAGGTATATCGCAACTGATCAGCAGGCCACCCGCTCTCTGGTGATCCTACTGGCGATCGCCGATTCCGGGTGTCGGCGGTCGCTGTCGTTTGTGTTCGGTCGCCGTATACAGGGCTGCGATGTTGCAGACGACCGCTCGGTCGACGTCGACCGCAGTCGCTACCTCGTCGATCGGTTCGTCCTCGTCGACGAGCCGTCGGAGGAGCGGATCGATGACGGAATAGCTCGCTCCGAGATCGTCGGCGTCAGTCTGATCGGCCCAAAAGCCCGCGGTCGGCTCCTTGCTGACGATCCGTCGTGGCACCCCGAGCCGTTTTGCAAGCGCCCGCACCTCGGTCTTGTACAGATCACCGATCGGGAAGGTGTCGGCTGCCCCATCGCCGTATTTGGTAAAGTAGCCGAGCAACAGTTCCGATCGGTTTGCGGTGCCAAGCACCAGCCGGGACTGACGGTTTGCGGCGTAGTACGCACAGCACATCCGCAGTCGCGCGAGCACGTTCCCGATCGCCTGGTTGCGCTCGTGTGGCCGATCGGCAGCCGCTCGCGCCGGATCGAGCCCATCCCCGACCGTGTTTTCGAACGCCTCGAGCAGCGGGCGCAACTGGCGCTCCTCGAACTCGATTCCGAGCCCGTCAGCGATCGTCTGTGCGTCGCTTACGCCGGCCTGTTCGCTCTTATGACAGGGAAGCCCGAGGCCGAGCACCCGATCGCTGCCGAGCGCCTCGACGGCAAGAAACGCTGTTACTGTCGAATCGATTCCACCACTCATCGGCACGACGACACCCTCGACACCTGCATTGGCCACGCGCACTCTGATTTCGTCGCGGAGTTGTAGTCGGATCTCTCTGAGCGCTCCACGGTCAGTAAGGAAGGGGTCGTCGCGATCACGTTCGGTGTAAACAAGTGTTTCACTATCTGTAGACATGGTGTGTGGATAGAGGTGTTTTTGCTCAATTTGGTGTTCAATCGTCGCGTATATGAACTTGACGCTTGAACAACTACTTGTTAACAACTCTCACCCACTGCGCTGCTTGGGTCGCGTACGCACCTTTTTTCCGCTCGGGTCGCCTGCGGCGACCGCTCGCGCAAAAAATCTGCACCAAAAAAGACCGCTCGCTCACGCCGTTCGCTCGCGGTCCGGTCGTCCTACGACGGCACGACAGCCACCGGGTCCTCGCGATGCACCTTTTTTCCGCTCGGGTCGCTCACTCCGTTCGCCACCACTCGCGCAAAAAATCTGCACCCAAAAAGACCGCTCGCTCACGCCGTTCGCTCGCGGTCCGGTCGTCCTACGACGGCACAACAGCCACCGGGTCCTTCCGATCGATCGCCTGCTCTAACTCGTCTGCGATCGCACTCCCACGCGAAACCTGGATCTCGCCGCCACGGCTCACCGTCGCGGTAAAGAGGTAGTCACCGCCAGCCTGAACTTCGACGGTTTCGCCGTGGTTACCGTCGACGGGGATGACAATGTGTCGGGAGGTGACTTCGGGCTGGACGAGCTGGCCAGGCTGTCCGGAGCCGCTGGTGGTGTCTGTTCCGCCACCGCCACCCGCGCTGCCGGCACCGTAGTCCGGGTTCTCGTCGTGGGTCCGGACGTCGATGTTGATCCCCAGCCGGTTTTCGATATCGGTGATCCGGCCACCACCTTTACCGATCACCGTCGAGATGTCGTTTTCTTCGACGTAGACAACTGCGCTGTCCTGACTTTTGAGCGCAACGTCGACGTAGCCGCGGGCGATCGATCGAATCTCCCGTTCGATCTCCTGTTTGGCGATCCGATCGACACCCGAGTCGGTGGCGGGACCACCCTCCTCCTCGGTCAGGGGGACGGTGACGACCTGCCGGTTGAAGGTGTAGATCTCGTACTCGGGCTCGCCCGTCTGGAAGTCCGTCACGAGGATGACGGGCCGGGCGAGGTCCTCCTCGGTGAGGCCTGCTGGGACCTTGACCTCCGTCTTGACGTCGTACACCTTCGCGATTTCGCCGGCTTCGACGTAGACGACGGTGTCGACGATCTGGGGAATCATCCCCAGTTCGACGCGACCGATCAGCCGCTGGAGGGCGTCGATCGGACGAGTAGCGTGGACGACACCAATCATGCCGACGCCGGCCAGTCGCATGTCGGCAAAGACCTCGAAGTCGTTCGTCTTGCGGACCTCGTCGTAGATGGTGTAATCCGGCCGCACCATCAGGAGGGCGTCAGCCGTTTTTGCCATCTGGCCGCCCAGTTCGGTGTACTGGGTGATCTCGGGGCCGACCTGCAGGTCACGCGGTTTCTCCATCGTCTTGACCGCGTACTCGTTGTCGTTGAGATAGCGTGCGACTGCCTGGGCGAGCGTCGACTTCCCGGCTCCGGGCGACCCGGAGATGAGAACCCCGCGCTGGCGTTCGAGCAGCCGATCTTTCAGTTCGTCGGCATGCTCGTAGTCCTCGATGTCCGTCTGGGCGATCGGGCGGACGGCGGTGATCTCGATCCCATCCGAGAAGGGGGGCCGACCGATCGCGATCCGGTAATCCCGAAACTGGACGATCTGCATCCCCGGTTCGGACAGTTCGATGAACCCGTCGGGAGACTCCTTGGCACCGTCGACGACTTCACGAGCCCACTCGTCCATCTGCGCCTCGTCGGTCCGCTCGTCACCGATTTTCTCATAGCGCATGTCGTCGAGCTCGCCACGCTTTGCCATCGGGACCGTGTCAGTCTTCAAGTGGACGCTCATCGTCAGCTCGTCGAAGAAGTCTTCGACGGCCAGTGTGCCGACTTCTCGGACCTCCGGGGAGACGTGTTCGACGTCGAGGCCCTTCGCCTCAGCGACTTCGGCCTGGACGATATCGCTGGTCATGAACGTGGCTCCGAGCTCTTCGGCCAGATCGCGAATCAGCGCGTCGATCTCGCCTTCGGCGGCGTGGCCCCGCTCGATTGCGTCGGGTCGATCGCCAACGAACTCGAGGTCGATCACCTCCTCGTCGGCGAGGTCCGCGAGCGCCTGGAGCTCCTCCAAACCGTCCCAGCCGCTCTCGATCCCGTCGTTTGCCTGCGCTTCGAGCTCTGCGACGACGGCCTCCGGCACCGAGATCGTCGCTCCCTCGAACTGCCCATTATCGATCGTCGCCGAAACGCGGCCATCGATGACCACGCTCGTATCCGGCACGACGTGCATACACGAACTCGGTTACGTACGCTCATAAGGGTGTTCACACGGGGACGATCGGTCGCCGCGACGCCGGACGCGAATCGACTGTGGCCGTGCCGAAGTTACAGCTCGTCGGGAACGGCCACCGAATATAAAACCTATGGCGAATAGTGAGAGTCATGGACCCTGATGAGACGTTCGGACACGGTGGATTCAACCCCTATCTCGACGTGAGCGAACTCGTCGAGAACATCGGCCTCACAGCAGAGGAAATCGCCTGGCGAAAGGCGTTCATTGGTTTCGACAAAGCGGACGAACAGCGACTCTCCGATCTCGAACCCATGCTGCGAGAGAACCGTGAAGCGATCGCCGACGACTTCTACGACAGCATCCTGCAATTCGAGGAGGCAGTGGAGGTCATCGGCCGCTCCCCGAAAGGCGTCGACGCGCTAAAACAAACGCAGCAAGCGTATCTCATCTCGCTTGCCACGGGCGACTACGACCAGGCCTACTTCGAAAACCGGGCTCGGATCGGCAAGCTCCACGAGATGCTGGATATGCCGCTCAAGCAGTATATCGGGCAGTACGGCGTCTACTACGATCTCATCATGTCCCGGCTCAACGAGCGCGTCCAGGACCAGGTCGTCGAGGCCATCGAAGAGTGGGCCGCAGAACGCGACGATGAGGACGACGGTGGCATCGGTCGTCTCGCCACTGCACTCGGCTTCGGTGAGGGTGAGACAGACGAGAATGGGCTCGACGAGTCCTTCGAAGAGACTGTCCGCGGGGAGATCGACGATGCGATGCTGGATATCCTCGCTCTCTTGCGGATCATCAACCTGGATATGCAGATCGCGACCGACACGTACGTCGACTCCTACGCCCAGCGACTGGAGGACTCGATCGAGCGCCGCAAACGGCTCGCACACGAAGTCGAAACCGATGTCCAGGAACCGATCAACGAACTCCACACGGCAAGCGACGTCGTCGCCCGACGTGCCGAGGCGATCAGCACGCAGACGTCCCGCCAGGCGACGGCAATCGATGGGGCGGCGACGGAGATCAGCGAGGTCAGTGCGGCGACCCAGGAGGTCGCAAGCGTCGCCGACGAGCTCCGCGAACAGAGCAATCGCACCGAGAATCTCGCCGCCGAAGGTGCCAGCGCAGGCGACGAAGCGCTCACAGAACTCGAGGCGATCGAGGCGTCGATCGACGACGTCTCGACTGCCGTCTCGTCGTTGGACGAGCGGACGAACGAGATCGACGAGGTCGTCACGCGACTCGACGAGCTGGCACAGCGGACGACGATGCTGGCGAAAAACGCCAAGATCGAGGGGACCCGGAGTGCGAGTGCGGGGAACGCGACCGGCCCGCTGCAGGTGATCGCCGACGAAGTCGAGTCGTTCGCCGACCAGACCAAGTCCGATCTCGCGGCGATCCAGTCGGCCGTCGAAGCGGTCAGAGCCGACGCTGCGGAGACGATCGAGACGACTGAGGAGACGGTCGCCCGGGTCGATACCGGCTCGGAGCGGATCCGGGAGACGGTCGACTCTCTGGAGACGATCCACGACTCCGCCCAGTCGACGGCGGCCGGGATGGAAGACGTCGCCGAGGCGACCGACCAGCAGGCCCGCAGCATCGAATCGATCGCCGACTCGATCGACAATCTCTCCGATGCGGCCGACCAGGTCGCGACCGCGGCCGAATCAGTCGCGGCCGCCAGCCAGGAACAGACCGCAAGCCTGCGGGAAGTCAGCGGGAACGTCGAGCGGTTGACGGACGAGCAACCGGCGGAACCGCCGATCTACGAACAGATTCAGTGACGACCGACGCCGTCGACCAGCCGCTCGACGCCGGCGGCCCGGTCGGCACGCTGTCGGTGGGCTCAACTGCGCGCCTCCCGAAGCTTCCGACATGACGGTCGTGGATCTGACGCGCGAACTCGTCGCGATCGCGAGCCACGAGGACGAACAGGCGGCTGGCGATTATATCGAAGCGTGGCTCCGTCGCGAGACCGATGCCGACGTTCGACGTGACGAGGTCGGCAACGTGATCGCCCGGAAGGGAGCCGGTGAGACATCGGTGGCGCTCGTTGGCCACCACGATGTCGTCGCACCGGCAGACTCACAGCGAGTTGCCGATGGGGCTGTGACCGATGANACGGGAGAGGATGGGGCTGTAGCCGATGAGACGGGAGAGGATGGGGCTGTAGCCGATGAGACGGGAGAGGGTGGCAAGGGGGCCGCTGGGATCGAGTCCGAGTACCTCGTCGAGGAACGCGACGATCGCCTCTACGGTCGTGGCACGGCGGATATGAAGGGGGCCGTCGCAGCGGCAATGATGGCGTTCAAAACGGCTGCACCGGCCGGCGAACTCGTCTTTGCGAGTTTCGTTGGCGAGGAGGTCGGCGGCGTCGGCGCACGTCACGCGATCGACCACGGGTTCGCGCCCGACTACGCGATCGTCGGCGAGGGCTCGACGGGGTACTCCGCGCCGGGCGTCACTGACGTCGCAATCGCCCACAAGGGCCGTCGAGGGAGTACGATCGTCGCCAACGGTGAGTCCGTCCATGCGAGCGAACACGAAGCCGGCACGAACGCGATCTACCGTGCAACCGACGCCGTCGACCTGCTCCGGGACCTCGACGTCCCCTCGATCGAGGTCGCCGGTGAGACCGTTTCTGGGAGCCTTGTCGTGACGGAAATCGACGGCGGGACCGCCTGGAACGTCGTCCCCGATCGCTGCGAACTGACGATCGACGAGCGGACGGTGCCCGGAAAGCGCGTCCCGATCGAACGGGTCGAGGAGCTCCCGGGCGTCGAGTGGACGGTCGATCAGGACCTCCCGCCGATGCGCTGTGACGACGACGCGTTCGCCGAGACCGTCCTCGGTGTGGCCGACGCCGCCCAGCCTGGCACGCCCGAACTCGTGACGAAACCACACGCGACCGATGCGGGCTGGCTCGCCGCAGCCGGGACCGACTGTGTTGTCTGTGGGCCGGCAGAGCCCGGCGAGGCTCACACCGACGACGAAAGCGTCTCGGTCCCGGTCCTCGAACGATGTCTGGCGATCTATCGGCAGGCTGTGGCAGCCTGGCTGTCCTGACCGGTCCGTCTGGGTCGATTCGCGGTCACTGGTTCGAACCGTTACGCTGTGCGTCGTCGGTGCGATCGGACTCCGCGTCCTCGATCAGCGCGGCTGGCTCGCCGGCATCAACCGGCCCGTCAGGGTTCTTGGCGGACTCGCTATCACCGTTGTCACCGTTGCTCGCTTCCGACACCTGTTGCTCGTCCGTCTCCGCCACTTCTCCCTCGCTCTCGTCGCGGTTCGAGGCTGCCACCTCGCGTTCGACGATCGCATCAGCGCCACACTNNGGACACGTCTCCTGTGGCGTATAGAACTGTTCTCCGCAGTCCGCACAGACGTGAGTCGTCTGCTCGGCGGCTGTCTGTTTTGCTTCGTGTGTGACCTCGCCGACTTTTCGCCCGAGGGTCTCGAAAAATCCCATTGCGATGGCTACGCTCTCAACGGTGATAAAATCTCACTGCTCGATCGAGTGACGGAAACCGGCCTGGACGCCCGGCAGAACGCCCACCGATCGGTCTAGACGCCCGGCACGCCCACCGCCTCGAAGCCGGTAACCCCGACCGCCGCGAGGACGTAGAGGGCGATCAGGACCGTAACCCACGCGACGAGACCGATCATCGCGGCGGCGGTCCAGTCACCCGGGTAGCGGACGTTGATGACGGCGATGTACGCGAGCAGGGCCAGCAACGGCCCCAAAAGCGGGATCCAGCCGACGAAAAAGCCGACGACTGCCCAGACGACAGCCCCGATCAGCGCGGTGACGATTGCGTGATCGTAATCACCAGCGCCGACGATCGCTCGCGCGCCGACGTAGATGCCGAGCGCGCCGATAAGCAAGCTGACGAGGAACACGACTGCCGATGCAAGTACCATAGCGGATACCCGCCCGTGGGAGTAAACCGTCTACGGCTTGCACGTTCTATGTCCGTCGCTCTCCCTGAACGTGAACGACTGGCTCTGTCGGCCGGAGGGAGATCTGCTGTGGCTGCGATCGCTGGTCCTCGCCACATCTGTCTCGGCGAAGCCGACAGTCGATCGATCTGAAACGCGCCACCTGGCCTCGTTGAGACGGCAGCACACGGGGGGGACCACGATGTTGATACCGCTTCCACGATAACAACGCCCTAATGGCGACGGACCAGTCTCAGGCGGCGATCGACGACACGTACCAGGAGCTCGAAGACCGCGTCACTCGCATCTCGAACGTCGGCAACGCCGCGGGAATTCTCCAGTGGGACCAGGAGGTCGTGATGCCCGACGAGGGGACACCTGCCCGCGCCCAGCAGCTCTCGACGCTCTCCTCGCTCAGTCACGACCTGCTGACGGCCGACGAGACCGGTGAGCTGCTCGACGAACTGGAGAGAGGGGGGACGACGGCATCGTCTCGAAACACGAGCGGTGAAACCGCGAGTAGTGAACTCGACGAGGCCCAGGCCGCAGTCGTCCGGGAAGTCCGTCGGACGTACGATCGGAAGACGAGCGTTCCCGGCGAGCTCGTCGAGGAGATTTCCGAGGCGACGGCAACCGCCCACCCGACGTGGAAACAGGCCAAAGCGGAGGACGACTTCGACCACTTCGCACCCACACTCGAGAACCTGGTCGAACTCAAGCGCGAGTACGCCGAACACATCGACCCCGACGCGGATCCCTACGCGGTCCTCTTTGCGGACTACGAACCCTATCTCGACCTCGAGACGGCCGAACGGGTGCTCGAACGGCTTCGTGACGAACTCGTTCCACTGATCGACGCGATCGAAGAGTCCGACGCCGATGTGACGACCGACGCCTTTACCGGGACGTTCGACGACGACGATCAGGAGGCACTGGCACGTGACGTTCTCGACTCGCTGGGCTACGACTGGTCTCGTGGCCGCCTCGACACCGCACCACATCCGTTCTCCTCGGGGACGCAGTTCGATGCCCGCGTAACGACTCGGTTCGAGGAAGACGATCTGCTCGGCTCCATTACCTCGACGATCCACGAATTCGGCCACGCGAACTACACCCTCGGCTTGCCCGACGAGGGATACGCAACGCCACTCGGCGAGGCCCGCGACCTCTCGGTTCACGAATCCCAGTCCCGCCTCTGGGAAAACCACGTCGGCCGCTCGCGGCCCTTCTGGGAGCAGTTCCTCCCGATCGCCCGTGAGCGTTTCCCCTCGCTCGAAGCCGTCTCCCCCGAAGAGGCCTACGAGGCCGCAAACCAGGTCTACGACGATAATCTCATCCGCGTCGAAGCGGACGAACTCACGTACCATCTCCACATCGTGATCCGGTTCGAGATCGAACGCGACCTCATTTCGGGCGATCTCGACGTTGAGGACGTCCCAGACGTCTGGAACGACAAATACGAAGAATACCTCGGTGTCCGTCCCGAAACCGATGCGGAGGGGTGCCTGCAGGACATCCACTGGTCACATGGCTCCTTTGGCTACTTCTCGACGTACTCGCTTGGCTCGGTGCTCGCGGCTCAGCTCTATGCGGCTGCAGAAGATGAGCTCGGCTCGCTCGACGATCGGATTCGAGCCGGCGAGTTCGACGATCTCAACGGCTGGCTCCGCGAGAACATCCACCAACACGGCAAACAGTACACGACGCCTGCGCTGATCGAACAGGCGACCGGCGAGGCGTTTACGGCGGACTACTTCGTCGACTACGTCGAGTCAAAGTACGGTGAGTTGTACGATCTCGACGGCTACTGACTGTCACTGCGTCTCGACAGTCGGGCCGAACCGGAGCCAAACGACTGCTAACAGTCAACGATCGACCACGAGCGTAACCCCCCACGCCGCCGAAAACTCGTCGATTCCGGCCGGCAGACAATCGTCGTTTTCGCCGGCCGCAGACACTGTGTCTCTCTCCGATCGATTCGCAGGCGTCGAGTGTCACGGGCTGAGCGATATCGGTTGCCGCGACCGTGTCGACCTGCCAGCAGCCATCGACCGGAGCGGTGATCGGCTGTCGGGTCGTACTCCGCGTCGACGCGTGCCACCGTTTCGTGAGGAACGAACAGCTAGTGTTCGGAGGTCCGTAGCGCCCGTTTGCGCTCACGTCTGTGCTCTAACAGATCTGCACAGGTCTTGAAAAAGACCAGCACGGCGATCACTCCGAACGGGTCCGCGACGAGCGAGGCTGCGGCCATCCCGAGAAAGGTCGCACAAAAGAGCGCTACGAACCGCGGCCCTGGTTCGACCAGCAACGAGACGGGACCACGGCGTTCGTACTCTCGGTCGCCGAGATACTCATACCAGTACGAAAAGAGATGCGAGATGACGAGGCTGGCAGCGACGAGCGCGACGACGGACGGACTCGCGGGCTCGATCGCGATGTTCTCCTCCATAAACGGAATGATGCCGATGGCCAACCCCAAAAAGAGCCAGATGCCGAAGTACTGCTGAACGAGCGCGTTTGCAATGTCATCGTTCGGCTTGCCGATGTACGAGCGAGGGCGTTTGCCGTTGATATCCGACCACGATCGAATCCTTTCGGGGTCGTCGGTCCCTTCTGCTCGACGGATCTTCGCGGAGTAAATCGTCCCAATGACGCCAGCCTCGAGCCAATAGGCTAATAAGAGTGCATGCGCCTGCCAGCCGTACCACCAGATCACGAGCAGCGACGCGACGTTTGCCAACAGTACCCCGACAAACGCCGTCTGTGATCGTTTCCACGATGTGTACATGCTAAACGTGGCTGAACGCGTTAGTAATACAGTTTTGATTGACACTCACAGGGAAACAACGATGTGCCCAGTAGCTTGCAGTGGCGGCTATCCGCGATCGCCAACACGGCAAGCAGTGTCGACAGCCAGAGGGAAACACCGAACACTGTCGACAGCCAGAGGGAAACACCGAACACTGTCGAGTGGTATGATCGGCATAGAGATGACATCCCAACTGGAGGGCCAGACAGCGATCGTCACCGGGGCAAGCGCAGGGATCGGCGCGGCAACGGCTCACGAACTCGCTGGTGAAGGTGCAAACGTCGTTCTCGCAGCCCGTAGCGAGGATCGACTGGCAGCGCTCGCGGACGAACTGGAGACGACCCACGATGCCGAAACGCTGGTCGTCCCGACAGACGTTCGCGAGGAGGCTGCCGTCGACGAGTTAATCCACGAGACAGTCGAGACGTTCGGCGGGATCGACGTGCTGGTCAACAACGCCGGCCTCTCCCGTGGCAGCGACGTCGAGACGATGGCGACCGAAGAGTACGAGACGATACAGGAGACGAACGTCGACGGCGTCTTCTATGCGACGCGGGCGGCTGTCCCTCACGTCCGCGAGAGCGGCGGCCATCTGATCTTTCTCGGGAGCTTCGCCGGGCAGTACCCGCGATCGTTCAACCCCGTCTACGCCGCCTCGAAGTGGTGGACCCGTGGCTTTGCGAAAAGCGTCGCCGCGCAGGTCGGTGACGACGGCGTCGGGGTCTCCGTCATCAACCCTGCGGAGGTCCGATCGGAGTTCGAGGCAACCGACGGCCGAACCTTTGCCGAAGCGTTCGAGCCTGGCGAGGCCAGCGAACCCGAGGAAGTCGCCGAGGCGATCGTTTTCGCCGCCACCCGTGAGGGGTCGAGCGTGAGCGAGATCGACGTCAACCGGCGTGACAAGTTCGCCGACAGCTTCTGAGAGCGATGGACTGGTTCGATCGGCCGAGAGCGATCGGCGACCGGTTGATGGGCGAGTGCCTGGGTTCGTATAAAAGCGGGCTGAAACTGCCGCCGGTAGACTCACCCGCAGCGGGTGTCACCGTTTGCGTATGCGACTCTCGATCCCCGGCTTCGATGGCCTCTACTTCGACACCAACGCGGAATCGCCGGCCGTCAGCCTTGCCCTGACCGCAGCGGGGCGACGGGCACCAAAACCGCAGGGGTATGCAGTCCAGTTGCTGCCCTACCTCTGGTCGTTCGAGGTCGATCTGCGGGAGGTCCCGAACGAGCACCCGATCCAGTATCTCCATCCCGAAGGTGCCCAGAGCCTCGGCGAACGCGCCGGCGATCGGACCGTCCGCCAGGCCGGCTCCGAGTTCGAGTCCGTCCTGCAGTTCGTCTGGGCAGTCAACCGGGAAGTCGAGTCGGCGACGAACCAGCTCGTCGGCCGCGACCCGACCCAGGACGGCGTCGTCATCGAGATCACCGAGGGCACGGTCGGCGTCGACGGCGAGCCGCTCGCAACCGACGAGTTCGACATCGACAGGGCCGATCGCGCCAAGTCGGATGCGGATGCTGCGTCCCGCTCCGTGACCGAGATCGATATCGAGGACACCGGCGAGCAGGCGACGGAGACAGATTCGAACAGCGACGACGCCTGACGGACAAGCGACGCAGACGCCGATCGCCAAGCGCTACCAGCCCAGCCGAATCCGATCGCCAAGCGCTACCAGCCCAGCCGAATCCGATCGCCAAGCGCTACCAGCCCAGCCGATCGCCGCACCGTCGACGGCACTCCTTTTGACGCTCCCGTCCGTACTGCTAGTATGCGAATCGTCACGACACTTCCCGCTGCGACCGAGACCGTCGCTGCGCTCGGCATCGACCCCGTCGGCGTCTCTCACGAGTGTGATTACCCGCCCGGGGTCGAGTCGGTTCCCTCGGTCACCCGATCGCGGATCGATACGACCGCCCCAAGCGGTGAGATCGACCAGCAGGTACTCGACACCGCTTCCGAGGGCGGCATCTACGAGGTCGACACCGAGACGCTCGAGGAGCTCGATCCGGAGCTGATCGTCACACAGGAGATGTGTGACGTCTGTGCGGTCGACGAGGTCGTTGTCGCAGACGCGATCGCCGAGATTAACGAGGCGAGAGATACCGCGGGGGGCCGAACGCAGTCTGATGAGGTCGACCCCGAAATCCTCACGACGAATCCCCACTCCGTCGGCGACGTTCTCTCCGATCTCGAACGACTCGGCCGGACGATCGGCAGAGACGATCGTGCACGGGCGGTCCGTGACGAGCTCGAAACCCGGATCGAGGCAGTACAGGAGCAGACAACAGATCTCGAGGCCGGCGATCGCCCCCGGGTCGCCATTTTCGACTGGACCGATCCCGTCATGATCGCGGGCCACTGGACCGCCGAACTGGTCGACTGGGCCGGCGGCGAGTACGGCCTGGCCGGCGTCGGCGATCGATCGCGTCCCCGAGAGTGGGACGAAATCCGCGACTACGACCCCGACATCGTGATCGTCGCTCCCTGTGGGTTTGGTCTCGACCAGACCGCGGCCAACCGCAGCGATCTCACCGATCGAGGCGGCTGGGAAGCACTCACCGCCGTCCAGACCGATCGGGTCTGGGCCCTCGACGGCGATCACTTCCTCAACCGACCCGGCCCCCGTCTCGTCGACACGCTCGAAGCGATCGCGGGGATCGTCCACCCTGATCGGTTCGATCGGCCGGAGCGAGACGTCGCAGTGCCGTTTGCCGAACTCGACGCGTTTGAGACTCCGTCGGCCGAGCCGGAGTCAGGAACCCCGGTCGATTCGAACCCGTGATCGTCCTGCCGTCGTCGGTTCGCGATACGATCGTCGATCGGGCCCGCGAGGGGAGTCCCGAAGAGATCTGTGGCGTTTTCGGCGGCGAGTACGACGCCGACGGCCCGAGCCAGGTTCGATCGCAGTATCCCGCCGAAAACGTCGCCGATCGACCCCGGACGCGGTACCGG
>SL_4KL_010_BRINEDRAFT_10001328_pt1 | contig 13658 bp, 12 predicted proteins | sample SodLak_010_BRINE_2_FD_10664 | JGI IMG/M metagenome (IMG submission 10664)
GGTGTCGATATCGTCGATATCGGCGGGGAGTCGACTCGTCCGGGCGCCGAGCCGGTCCCAGTCGACGAGGAGATCGGTCGGGTCGTCCCGACGATCGAGGCGATTCGGTCGGTGCCGGCGGTCGCGGACGGCGACGTCCTCGTCTCGGCCGACACCCGCAAGCCGGCGGTCGCCGAGGCGGCGCTGGAGGCAGGCGCGGACATCATCAACGACGTGACCGGACTGGAGGACCCGTCGATGCGTGAGGTCGTCGCCGACGCGGACTGCCCGGTGGTCGTGATGCACAGCCTCGACGCGCCGGTCGACCCGACGAACGAGCCAGAGTACGACGACGTTGTGAGCGACGTGATCGCCGACCTCCGCGAGCGGCTCGCGCTCGCTGACACGGCCGGGATCGACCGGGATAAGGTGATCGTCGACCCCGGACTCGGCTTCGGAAAATCCGCCGCAGAGGGGTTCGAGCTGATCGCCCGGGTCGGCGAGTTTGACGCGCTCGACTGTCCGCTGCTGATCGGCCACTCGCACAAGTCGATGTTCGAGGCGGTCGACTGCGGCCCGGAGGACCGAGAGCACGCGACCGTCGCTGCGAGCGCGCTCGCGGCGTTTCGCGGCGCAGATATCCTCCGCGTCCACGACGTCGCCGAGAACAGGGCCGCCGTCGATGTCGCCGCGGCGGTTGGCGGATCGCTCCGAGACGACGCAGACGTGGCTTCCGAATACGACACCGAATGACGGCAGCGTTTTGCGTCGTGATACCGTCGTACGCGTATGGCCCGGCGTCTGCTACTCGGCTGTAGCGCGGTCGGAAACACGCTCGTCGAGCGAAGCCGCCAGGATCACGTCGATCTCGTCGCGATCACCGACGACACCGGATGGGCGTCGACGCTGCGCGATCGCAACGTCGCCACCGTCGAGGCCGATCCGACCGATCCCGCAACGTACCCGGACACCGCCACGGTCGTGTTCGTCGCGAGCGACGAGCCGGGGCGTAACGTCACGGCCGCCGAGGCCGCACGGCGCCGCTATCCGGACGCGATGATCGTCGCGCACGTCGGCAGGAATCCGACCGCGGCCCAACAGGATTCGCTAAAAGCGGTCGCCGACCGCGTCGTCGACCCGGTTGCAGCAGTCGTCTCGCGGGTCCGGGAGGCGACCGGCGTCGACGCCGACGAGGAGCCGGTTCGGCTGTTGTCGACGCTCAGAACACTCTCCGGTCCGCTCCTCGTCGTTGCACACGACAATCCCGACCCCGACGCTATCGCGAGTGCGATCGGTCTCGCTCGCGTCGCCGAATCGGTCGGCGTCCCGGCCGACCCCTGTTACGGCGGGGAGATCGCTCATCAGGAGAACCGCGCAATGGTGAACCTGCTGAACCTCCACCTCCGTACCTTCGACGGGCTCGACCTCGACGATTACGGCGGAGTTGCCTTAGTCGACCACTCGCGGGCCGGGATCAACGACAGCCTCCCCGAGGGTCATCCGGTCGACATCGTCATCGACCATCACCCGCCTCGGGGGCCGGTCGCGGGCTCGTTTATCGACATTCGGCCGGACACCGGCGCGACGAGCACGCTGATCGAGGAGTATCTCTCGCGGCTCGGGATCGAGCCGGACCGCGAGCTCGCGACCGCGCTGCTGTACGGAATCCGGATCGACACGAAAGATTTCACGCGATCGACGTCGATCCCGGACTTCGAGGCGGCCGCGTCGCTGTCGGTCCACGCCGACGAGTCCACTCTCGAACGCGTCGAAAGCCCGAGCGTGAGCCCGGAGACGCTTCGGGTGCTTGCACGTGCTATCGAGGGGCGCGACGTGCGCGGCTCGACGGTCGCCTCCTGCGTCGGCGAGATAACCGACCGCGATACCCTCGCGCAGGCGGCCGAGCGGCTTCTCGGGCTCGACGGGATCGCGGTGACGTTCGTCTACGGCTACATGGACGGCGTCATCTACGGTTCCGCGCGGGCCCGCGGCGCCGACCTCGATATCGGCGAGCTGCTCCGTGACGCGCTCGACCCGGTCGGCTCCGCCGGGGGTCACGCGACGATGGCCGGCGCACAGGTGCCGCTAGGGATCTTACAGGAGGTGTCCGAGTCGGAATCGCTGCCGGAGGTCGTCGAGACGTTCGTCTCCGGCCGCTTCTTCGAGGCGATCGGCGACGCGCCCGCCCCGCCGAGAGAGCCATCGTCGGAGTTCTCGACGGACTGAGCGCAGTCTCACCGTTCCCGGCCTCACCGCTTCCGGCCTCACCGCTTCCGGCCTCACCGTTNCCGNCCTCTCCGCTCCGATCGGGTTCCCGATACTTCTGCGCGATCACGTTGCGGACGCCACCGCCACCGGCCCCCNGGCGATCCGGGCTGCAGCCGACGGGCCGTACGACGGGCCTCCAAGACGGGGGCTCCCGTCCGTGCCGGGCGTCAAAGTGCGCAACCTACATATCCCATCGTACCGAACAGTATAGTATGAGCGACGAAATACTCGAGCACCGCCGGCTGATCATCGCCGGCACCGGCATCGCGGGGCTCTCTGCGGCCATCTACGCGGCGCGGTCGAACAACGACCCGCTCCTGATCGAGGGCGACGAACCCGGTGGGCAGCTCACGCTCACCACCGACGTGGAGAACTACCCCGGCTTCCCCGAGGGGATCTCCGGGCCGGAGCTGATCAACAACATGAAAACGCAGGCGACGAAGTTCGGCGCTGAAACCCGGAACGGGATCATCGAGGACGTCTCGAAGGAGCCTGCAGGTCACTTCGTGGTTACGCTCACCGACGGCGACGTCTACACTGCCGACGCCGTGATCGCCGCTTCCGGAGCCAGCGCCCGGACGCTCGGCGTCCCCGGCGAAGACGAGCTGATGGGGTACGGCCTCTCGACGTGTGCGACCTGCGACGGCGCCTTCTTCCGCGACGAGGACATGCTCGTCGTCGTCGGCGGCGGCGACGCGGCGATGGAGGAGGCGAACTTCCTGACGAAGTTCGCGGACACCGTCTACATCGCACACCGGCGCGAGGAGTTCCGTGCCGAGGACATCTGGATCGACCGCGTGATGGACAAAGTCGACGCGGGCGACATCGAGATCCTCCGTAACACGGAGCTCACCGAGATCCACGGCACGCCCGAAGACGGGATCACGAGCGTGACGCTCGTCGAGCACCCCGACGGCCACCCGACGGAGAAGCTCGCCGACCCCGCCACGGCGGACGAGGTCGACGAGTACGACTTCGACGTGGGCGCGGTGTTTTACGCGATCGGCCACACGCCGAACACCGGGTATTTGGAGGAGACCGGCGTCGAACTCGACGACGCGGGATACCTCCTGACGCAGGGCGGCCGTGACGGCGGCCAGACGGCGACCGCCGTGGAGGGGATCTTCGGCGCGGGCGACGTCGTCGACCACCACTACCAGCAGGCGGCGACTGCCGGCGGGATGGGCGTGGAGGCCGCGCTCGACGCCGACGACTACCTCTCGGAGCGCGAGCGCGCCGGCGAACTGTACGAGGGCGAGGTCGACGCCGCGGCCGCTGACGACTGACGTTCGGCGACGGNNGNCGTCTCGGCTGTACGGCGTTATCGATCGGGACCGTCGGTGACCGTTGTAACACACCTGGCTGCTCGCTGATTAACTGTCGCTCTCTTGATGCGCTCTGTGAGTGAGATATTTCTGCTGGTGTGCTGAACACAGAGGATAGTTAGCGCAACGATTTCATCTGCCGCTCGTCGAATGGTGAGGGTCTGCCTGCCACGTTTCTACACGGGTGATTCATAATGCTCTTTCCTGCGGCCAGCCCGATGGCGGGTTCGTACACTCCCAATGCACGCCTGTTTTCGAGTCAGGATGTTCAGTGAAAAGCCCGTCTCGCTGCTGAAGCGTCCCCGCGAGGAGTCCGGTGTCGGAAATTTGCACCCAGTAGTACTCGAACCACGGGTGAACGACGACGGTGGTCGACTCGGCGTGTTCGTCCCCGTCAGTTTCGACCACGACCTCGACTTCGTAGGAGCGGAATTCATTCGGGAAGTCGACCCCCGGCAGAGCCGCTGCTGCTCCCCTTTCACCCGCGTACTCTCTATCAGACAGATCCGCGACTTCCGCCACGTTCTCTGCCGGGTCGGCGGAGAATTGGGTGTCGACAAGCCGGTCACCCTCCGCGGAGATCGTTGCAGCGATCTTGACCGGTTCGGCCGTCTGGTTGCTTACTTTGAGCTCGCCCGAGTCCTCACGGCTCGGGGTGAACTCGTCGAAAACCAGTTTCTCAGTGAGGATTCCGTTTTCAACTCGGTGTGTGTAATAGCGGTTGGTACCGACATCCCACAGTATCGCATCGTCGACGACGAGATCAGGATATCTGAGCCTACTAGCGGTGTGTGCCCCGTCTTCGATAGCCCCTTCGACTTCTCTTCCGGCGCTCGGGAGAATCCCTCGGGTGGGGAGCTCATGGCGGGGGACGAACGACGCTGTACACCGTTGGTAGTCGGGGTCGTCCGGGAGGCGACTTGAGCAGCCGGCTGTCGCTGTTGTGACGCCGGCCACAGTTGCCGTCAGGAACGTACGTCGATGCACGTTCAAAATGCGCTGACCACCGCTAAGTGTTTTCTGCTGTCTGTGGGAGCCAGCGTCTGGTTTTGACTGAGACCAGTGTGAGACACGGGCCGATCAGAATCGTGTGTAGTAGATTGTCTCTGACAGTTTGTTGAAACAGCCACACCTCACAGACCAGTGGGTGAGACGCGCTCTGTACTCAGTACCCAATTCGTATCTGATTTAATTGCTTGCTGCCGACAAGAGTTCGACTGCGGATCGACGGCGAACACCGCGAAACTCTCCGCCGTGAGAGCCCTCGGCAGTGAGGGCCCTCGGCAGCGAGATGCTCCGCACCCCTGGCCGCCAACGGCTTTGTCGCCGGCGACTTGCCTTTTTAAGTCTCACCACGCGCCGCACAGCACCGCACCTCATACCTCCCCAGCCTCGCGGTTCGCGCTCTCCGAGCGCTCACCGCGTCCCTCGCGCTCGGTTCGCGCCTTTATAAGGCGCGAACCGGCGCGCCGATTGCGCTGATTGCGCCGGCTGCGCCATCATGTATAACCGGTCGTCCCGCTCGCTCACGACTCGATCTCGACCTCGTACCCGTCGGCTTCGAGCGCGTCGACGATGTCGGCGGCGTGTTCGGCGTCGTCGGTTTCGAGCTCTAATTCGAGCTCCGCGGCGTTGACGGCGACATCCCGCGAGGTGCGGTCGTGGTGGACCGCGTACACGTTCGCACCGGTGCGCGCGACGATACTGGAGACGCGCTCCAGCTCGCCCGGTCGGTCTTTTAAATCGATCGTGATCTTGAGGTACCGACCCATCTGGACGAGCCCGCGCCGGACGACGGTGCCGAGCCGGTTGAGATCGATGTTGCCGCCACAGAGCGCGGCGACGATCGTCTCGTCCTCGTCGTACGCGAACGCCTCCGAGAGAACGGCCGCGAGCGCGACCGCACCGGCCCCCTCGACGAGCGTCTTCGAGCGCTCTAAGAGGAGCGTGAGCGCTAAGGCGATCTCGCGGTCGTCGACGGCGACGACCTCGTCGACGTAGTCGGCCATGACCGCGAGCGTCTGTTCACCGACCGACCGGGTGGCGATCCCGTCGGCGATCGTGTCGACGCTGTCGATCTCACGGACTTCGCCGGCTTTGAGCGAATCGGCCGCGGAGGCGGCGCCCTCCGCCTGCACGCCGACGACGCGCACCTCCGGGAGCTGTTCTTTGATCGCGACGGCGACGCCCGAGATGAGTCCGCCGCCGCCGATCGGGACCACGACGGTGTCGAGGTCGGGACAGTCGTCAACGATCTCCAGCCCGAGCGTCCCCTGCCCGGCCATCACGACCGGATCGTCGAACGCGTGGACGTAGGTCCGTCCCTCCTCGCGCTCCAACTGGTGTGCGTACGCCTGCGCCTCGTCGTAATCGACGCCCTCCAGCCGGACGCGTGCGCCGTACCCTCGCGTCGCTTTCACCTTGGAGACGGGCGCGAACTTCGGCATGACGACGGTGGCGTCGACGCCGGCACGCTCGGCCGCCAGCGCGACGCCCTGCGCGTGGTTGCCCGCGCTCGCGGTGACGACGCCGGCCTCGCGCTCGGCCGCGGAGAGCGTCGCGATCCGGTTCATCGCCCCGCGGATCTTGAACGCCCCGGTGCGCTGGAAGTTCTCCAACTTGAGGTGAACGTCGGCGCCGCTCATCTCGGAGAAGGTTCGCGACCGCTCTAATGGTGTGTGTCGCGCCACGCCGTTGACCCGCTCGCGCGCGTCGCGGATGTCAGAGAGAGATAACATACGCCCTCTTCGCCCCGCCGACCGCTAATCGGTTCCGGTCCGGATCGCTCCCGCGCCACCGCGAGAGGACGGGCCACAGGCTCGCCGTTTGTGAAGGGGGGAATGCACGCGTGTGACGTGCACCTGAATTGAAACGGGCCGAATACAAAAAGGTAGGGCTAGCGGAGTGAAAGTGTAACCGCATGACTGAGGCCCCGTCATCGCTCCGTCAGACGGATTTTTGGGGGGTCAGACGCACTCGCACGTCCGCCCGTTTGAGGAAGGACGACACCCGCTCGGCAAACGCAGCTTCGGACGCCGATTGTCCTCTCGAACCGGACGGCTCCGGCCACGTCGCCTCCGCGCCGAGCCGGTCGGGATCACCGACGTACACTGCGGCCTCGTCCGGGTAATCTGCGGGCGCATCGAGCGGAACACTGATCCGTCGATACAGCCCGTCATCAACGCGCTCGTACTCATCGAGGGCGGCCGTCTCGTCGGTGCGGAGCAGCCGGCCGGCAGTCTCGCCTCCCGGTGCGAGCGTCGGATACCGCCCTTCGACCAGTTGGAGTCCGGTCAGCGTCGCCGACCCGACGAACACGAACGAGTCGATCACTCCGGCGACCCGGTCCGGTTCGGTGAGCGTTCCGTACACGAACACGTCCATACGCCGTGTGGGTCGGTCACGCGTTTTAACGTTCGGGGGAAACGGCCACTCACAGCTCGCTCTCGCGGATGCGTTCCGGCGGAGCCGGCCGGCTTCGATAGCTAAAACCCCCGGCCGGCCGTCCGGAGTGACGCATGGACTTCCCGCGGCTGCGGCGCGTCTGGAAGCGCGTGTTTGCACTCGCGTGGCCCGTCATGGCCGAGCAGACGTTCCGCACCGCGATGCGGACGACGGATATACTCGTCACCGCACTGTTTTCGCCGGCGGCGGTCGTCGCGATCGGACTCGCCGATCTGTACGCCCGGTTCCCGCTCCGCATCGGGCTCGGACTCGGCGGCGGCGCGATCGCGCTCTCCTCGCAGGACACGGGCGCGGGTGCGACCGACACCCGCGATGAGGCGGTGACGCAGGCGCTTCTCATCGGGCTGCTCACCGGCGTCCCGTTCGTGCTGTTCGGCCTCTTTCTCGGCGAGTACGCGATCGACGTGTTCGGACGTCTCGTCGGCCAGGAAACCCCGCCGGCGGTCGTCGCACTCGGCTCGACGTACCTCGCGATCATCTTCGCGACCGCTCCCGCGCGTCACGTTGCACTCGTCGGCGCGAGAGCGCTACAGGGGACGGGAGACACCCGCACGCCGATGTACGTCAACGTCGCCGCGAACTCCCTCAACATCGCGGGATCGGTGGTGCTCGGGCTCGGGCTGTTCGGCTTCCCGCGGCTGGAGATCGTCGGCGTCGGCCTCGCGACCGCCGCCGCCAACGTGCTCACCGCGGGGTTGCTCTGCTTCGCCATCTGGGGTTCCTGGACGGCAGCGGAGTTCGCTCGCCCGCGAGATCTAACGATCGCCAAGCAGCTCCTCCGTGTAAGCGCTCCGCGAGTGGTCGAGGGCTTCGGCTCGGAGCTCGCGGAGTTCCCGTTCAACGCGCTTTTACTCGGCTTCGGTGAGGCGGTCAACGCCGGCTTCCAGATCGGGCGACGGGTGTACCAGCAGGTGACCGGGCCGCTCTCTCGCGGCTACAACGTCGCCGCCTCGATCCTCGTCGGGCAGTCGCTCGGCGCCGGCGACCCGGACGAGGCGCGGTTCAACGGGTGGGCCGTCGCGGGACTTGGCGTGCTCACTGTCGGCGCGATCGGAGTCGGCCTCGTCGTTCTCGCTCCCCGGCTCGTGCCGCTGTTCACCGACGATGCGGCGACGACGGCGTACGCGATCGACTTCGCTCGCGTGTACGGGGTTGCCGGCGCCGCACTCGTCTGTTTCTCGGCGCTCTCCGGCTCGCTGCAGGGGGCCAGCGAGACGCGGATCCCGCTCGTGGCCCGCGTATCCGGGATGTTCGGTTTCTTCCTCGGCGTCTCGTGGCTGCTCGGACGGACAGCGGGGTTCGGTCCAGCAGGTGCGTACGTCGGCGTCTTCCTCGCGTACGGTTGGATGGCGCTCGTCGTCGCCCTTGGATTCCGATACTCCGGCTGGGCCGACCGCGCCGCGCGGATGATGGCCGCTCGCGGTAGCGGTGAGGCGGCGGACGACCCGTCACGGGAGTGATCTGTGTACTCGGGCTTCTTAAGTATCAGACGGGCGAAACGGCTCACATGGATCTGTCATCTGCCGTCGCCGCGACGGTGGCGACCCTCCGACGGCGCCCCGCCGATCTGATCCCGTTTTACTTTCTCAGTACGGCGATCCCTGTCATCGCCCGAATGGGGCTCTTCGTCGCGCTCGCCGGTGTCTACCTCTACTTTGAAATCACCGGCCGTCTCGAAGCGGTTCGAGAAGCGCTCACAGAACTGGAGCTGATACCCCCCGAGACGCAGGATCCGGCTGCACTGGAAGCGTGGGCGGAGAGCATCGGCCCGGCGCTCGAACCGCTCGCTTCGCCGATCGCGTTACTGTTGGTTACTGCGGGTCTCGCGATCACCGTCCTCCTCGCGATTTTGTCGTACGCCGCCGTCTCCGCGGGGCAGATGTCGGCAGTCGTCGCCCGCCTCCGGAACGAGCGAGGGCTCACTGCCGGCATCGTCGGCGTCCGCGACCGGTGGCTCACGTTTCTCGGACTCTACGCCGCCGAGTTCCTCGTGTGGATCGCCGTGTTCGTGCTTGCCGCTCTCACGATCGCGGTCGCGTTCCTCACTGACCCCCTCCTCGGCGCGGTCGTTGCACTCGCCGTACTGCTGGTCAGTCTTATGATTCTCGTCTTCGTTCGTATTATCTTCGCGTTCGCTCCGGCCGCCGTCGTCGTCGACGACGCCGGCGTGATCGGCTCGGTCAAGGGTGCCGGCGGATTCATCCGCTCGAACCCTGCCGACGCCGCTGCGTACCTTGTCGTTGCCGTCGGCGTTCTCGTTGGAATCTCTTCGGCCGCCTCCGCGCTCGCGTTCCTCGGCGGCGGTGCGGTCGTCGCGCTCGCCAGCGCCGTCGTCGTCGCTCCCGCCCTGGATCTCCTCAAGACAGTCCTCTATGGAGATTACCGCGGGACCGTCGATCCGGTCGACCCGCCTGAAGCCCGGCTCCGAGACCAGTTTACCGGCGGCGTTCGCCGCGGCTGGCGCGAGATGGTCGCGTTCGTCCGTCGGACGCCGGGATTACACGCGCTGTCGATACTCGTCGGCGTCGGATTCGGCGTGCTCGGATGGCTCGCCGTGGAGCCGTTCATCGGTGCCGTCACCACGTCGATCGAGGCGCGGCTGGTCGACCACATCGCGCCCGTGGCGGCGCTCAACTTCTTCGGGAACAACTGGGCGGTCGCGATCGCGACGTCGCTCAGCGGCGTCGCGCTGGTGATTCCCGCCCTCTCGTCGATCGCGTTCAACGGCCTCGCGCTCGGTGCCACCGCTGCGCTAGAGGAGAACCTCCTCGCGTTAGTCGCGTTCGTCGTCCCGCACGGGGTCTTCGAGATCCCCGCGCTGTTCATCTCCGGAGCGCTCGGTATCCACCTCGGGCTCGTCTCGTGGCGGACGTTTCGCGGGAGGCACAGCCGTGAAGAGTTCGCCGACGTGCTCGAGAACGCCTTCTGGGTGCTGATCGGCATCGGGATCCTTCTCGCGATCGCCGCGGTTATCGAAGGGTTCGTCAGTCCGTACTACTGGCGGCCGTTCCTGTAACCGGAGCCACGGCGCACTTCGATACCCCTCTCGCCCGTACGTTCAAGTTCCTCCGCCCCGAATCCTGACCCGTATGACACGACGCGATCCCTTCAGCGAGATCGAGGACCTGCTCGAACGAATGGGCCGCGAGTTCGAGGAGCTCGGCGGCACGCTTGACGCTCCGGGGACGCCGCCGGGCCTCCCGGGAACTCACGACCTTGCGGTCGACGTAATCGAAGACGATGAGGCCGTCACTGTCGTCGCCGACCTCCCCGGCTTCGACGACGACGACATCGACGTGGAACTTCGAGACGACGCGCTGTCGATCGCGGCGACCCGCGAGGAGGAGACGACGGTTTCGGTCGGAGACGGCGAAACAGCGGACGAGAACCCGGACGAAGACACCGAGGAGAGCGACGTTGTACCGGACGAGGGTGCCGTCCGATACCACCGTCGCGAGCGACGCACGCACTCGGTCTCGCGGCGCGTCCCGATCCCTGCAGCCGTCGAACGCGACGGTGCGAGCGCTTCGTACGACGGCGGCGTGCTCACGGTCACCCTCCCGAAGCGGTCAGAACCGGGCGCGGACGGGCACAGCATCGACGTGAGCTGATCGGGGCCGTTCCGTCCACAGTCGCTCCCCGGGTGTAGTGAGATAGCAGCGCTCTCTCTGTGTTTAATACCTCAGCGCGCCTCTCTACTACCGAGTACTATGAACAGAACGAACCCATTCGACGAGATAGAGCAGTTCTTCGGCCGCACCCCGTTCGGCGGCGACCGCGCGTGGGGTCGTGACCTTCGCACCACCGATGTCGACGTCGCCGAATACGACGACGAGTTCGTCGTGATGGCGGATCTCCCCGGATACAACCGCGAGGACATCGACGTCCGCGCCGAGGACGGTCGTCTCACAATCAGCGCCGAACACGAACACGAACACGAGGGCACCGAGCAGGCCAACACCGGCCGCCGGTACCTCCGACGGGAGCGGCGCCACGAATCCGTTACGCGATCCGTCGACCTCCCCGGCTCCGTCCTCGAATCGGATGCGACCGCGACGTTCCAGAACGGCGTCTTAACCGTCACACTCCCAAAACAGACGGACGACGAGATGGACGACAGCCACCGTATCGATATCGAGTAGCGTCGAGCGACACTGCTGTTTGACGCCTCCCCCTGTTATTTCGTCCCGATACTCACCGCATCTTTGACCGCCGATACCTTCTCCCCACGTCAATCGTTACCGTTCTATATGGACGAAGATTACGCGGCCTCGCGCCGCGAACTGGTTGAGGGGCTCCGGCGTCGGCTTGACGTTGACGAGCGAACGCTGTCTGCGATCAGCGCGGTTCCGCGCCACGCGTTCGTCCCTGAGCGATATCGCTCGCAGGCGTACGCCGACCGACCGCTCCCGATCGGTCACGGCCAGACGATCAGCGCTCCACACATGGTCGCGGTCATGACCGACCTCCTCGGGGTCGACACCGGCGACCGGGTGTTCGAGGTCGGGACCGGCTGCGGCTACCACGCTGCGGTGATCGCCGAGATCATCGGGCCAGGAAACCTGTACACGGTCGAGTACGTCCCCGAGCTGGCAGACGCGGCCCGCGACAGACTCCGGAGGCTTGGTTACGCCATCACCGTCCGTGCGGGCGACGGCCGAACTGCGTACCGCGACGAGAGGCCGTTTGACGCCGCCTATCTGACGTGTGCGTCGTCCGACGGCGTTCCGGATCCGATCGTCGAGCGGGTGCGGACGGGCGGTCGCGTCGTTGCTCCGGTCGGTGGCCGCGGCGCCCAACGGCTCGTCCGCCTGACGGTCCGCGCGGACGGCGTCGATCGCGAGGATCACGGCGGCGTCCGGTTCGTCTCGATGCAGTGACTCGTCCGACATCGTGACTCTCCAGCGCGTCGAACGAGCGGTTTTAGACGACTGGGCACCGAACACGGTCATGGACGAGGCATCGCTTCGAGCCGACATGATCGAGGGGCTCGAACACCAGATCGGCGAGCCGTTGGGCGCGTCCGTGCTGACGGCGCTCAAACGCGTCCCGCGAGATGCGTTCGTCGACGACTCCCCGTACACGAACGGCGCGAGCGAGGTGGCTGGGATGCGTGTTCTCGCGCCCGCGACGGTCGTGCGGTTGATCGCGACGTTGGACGCCGCCGAGGGCGACGAGGTCCTCGTGGTCGGCGCCGGCGTCGGCTACTCCGTCGCGATGCTCGCAGAGATCGTCGGGGCAAAACACGTTCACGCAATTGACATCGATCGCGAGGCGGTGTCGATCGCGCGAACGAACCTCTCGACCGCCGGCTACGACGCTGTTCTCGTTGACCGCCGCGACGGGGCCAACGGGCTCCCCGAGTACGCTCCGTACGACCGTATCCTCATTGAGGCAGCGGTCGTCGAGCCGCCGCGCGCGCTCCGCGAGCAGCTCACTGATGATGGCCGAATCGTCTATCCTCGCGGAACGACGGTTCAAACTATCGCCGCGATCGAGCCGGACGGACACGAGGGGTCCGATCCGGCCGACGACGCCCCTCCGGAGTTCCGAACGGTCGAAACCGCCGGTCCCGCTCGGCTCCGGCCAATGCTCGTTGACGGCGAACAGGTCGGCATCGAGCGAAACCGAACGCGTCGGGAAGACGCCGAGCGCGCCGAACAAGGGCACTTTGGCAAGCACGGCTGGGAACAGGAGTGGATCGACTGGGACGACCGACTCTGATCGGTGTGACGGCCGGACCACTCCGTGACAGCCGGCCACCTCACTCCGCGACGACCAGCACGTTTGTGTTCTCACGATCGTCAACGTAGTCGCCTCCGGCCGGCGGCTTCACGTCTAACGTGAGCGTCCCGTCCGGCTGGTTCGGCCCCAGCTCAGGTGAGACGTCGACAGTTGCAACTCCCTCCGCGTTCGTCCGTGCGGTCGAAACACCGTCGATTCGTGCCGAGCCGCTCCGCATGATCACGGTCGCGTCAGCGATCCGGGTGCCGTCCGGATCGACGACGACAACGTCGATCGACTGTTGGCCGGGCGTCGTCACCTCCGGCTGCGGTTGTGCGTCAAGCTCCGTCGAGGCGAGCCCGTCGATATTGCCGATCATCCCCATCATCACACTGAGACTGGCGACCCCGACGACGAGCGCAATGACCAGTCTGACTGGTAACCCCTCGATCGCACGGCGATCTGCGCGGAACGAGCGGCAGTTCGCGGTGCGTCCGTCCCGTTTCGAGTCGAACATACACACCGCTGGCCGCGGTATCACTGATAAAAGATCGGACGCATGGAGCGGGAAAGAATCCCGACTTTTTTGTACGATATCGGGGCCAGATGCGGTATGCACGTGTTGGGACGCGAGGAGGAGTCGGACGTGGGAACAGAGTCGGATCAGTCGCTCCCGACGGTCCGGCTCGGTTCGTTCCTCGCTCGTGACGGGAGCACGGGTGCTGCTCTCGGCGTCGATGCCGACGGGCCGCACGCGGGCGTCGTCTTCGGAAAGCGCGGGACGGGTAAATCCTACACGCTCGGTGTTCTCGCCGAAGGACTCACCGACGCACCCGGCGTCTCGCCGATCGTGGTCGATCCGATGGGCGTGTTCGGCGGGCTCCGTGCCGCGGGCGG
>SL_4KL_010_BRINEDRAFT_10001329_pt1 | contig 13649 bp, 10 predicted proteins | sample SodLak_010_BRINE_2_FD_10664 | JGI IMG/M metagenome (IMG submission 10664)
ATTTGGTGGTTTATACATTTCATTAAATAGTTTTAATAATTATGAGATGTAATCTTTTTGAGGCTCATAATGCTCTTATGGCATTTTGAGATCATTATTTGCTCATCAATACATCATATCTGTTTATCGCGGAGAGAGTTTGGCATAAAGTTTGGAATGTAATTTACCGAGGTCGGAGAAGATTGATCCTGACTTCTTTTAAATAGCTGATTTACGTTTGCTTGTAGAACCGGAAAATGGCTCATAAAAAGAAGACGCTTTTAGGGAAGACCATTACCTAAGTCCGGAAGAGAGTTCATACTCACAGAAGGGTACAACTATGGGAGTGGTATGTAAACTAAACATAGGAAAGAGAGACTCACCTCACTTATAACCGATCAAGAGATGACCGGTTGATTCAATCAATCAAATAAACAAAACATAGGTATACAAAATGGGACAGCAACAACTTTTATTGGTAATACTAGTAACGATTATCGTAGGTGTAGCTACCGTAGTGGCTATAAACATTTTTGGCCAGAGTGCTGAAAATGCAAACGTAGATGCTTTACGCCAGGACGTACTGACACTTTCAGCCATGGCGCAGGGTTGGTACATCAAGCCTGAGTTGATGGGTGGAGGAGGAGGTACTTTTACCGACATTAATGTGTATGATTTGGGCTTTGGATATGATGAAGCAGCGTCTGGTACAGTCTTTACAAATCCAAATGGATCATTCACACTTACGCCAACTGCTGATGCTGTTACAATTGTAGGCACTAGTAGATTAAATGATGATATAACTATAACGGCAGTAGTAGAGCAAGATGGGATAAGTGATGCTGGCCTTGCAGTAGTAAGACCAACCGATCCAGGGTAATTATCGGGTGGCTAAGTTCCAAGAGAGCTGATTAATTATCAAGAGAGAGTTCGTGAGGAGAGAGTGCAGAATTTCTGCCTCTCTTCAATCGAACCTTTAAAACTACGATAGAAGTAACCAGAAGAGAGAACAGTAATTAAACCCAACGACAATGCCTCGATTTAGATTTACCGGACGAAATGCGGAAAACAAACTGGTTCAGGCGGAACTTGAATCATCAAGCAGACGGGAAGCCCAGAAAAAAGTAAAAGAGTTTGCCCGGGCTAAAAATGTCAATATTTCGGCACTGGAGAAAAAGCAGGTATTTGTATATAAAGTGCATACCAACGGCACATCAGAAGTTCTGCAGGGTGAGCAGGAGGCGTACAATAAACAGGAGCTCATCGATGCCTTGACTAATATTGGGTACGAACCGATTAGCGTTCGAAAAAAACTATTTAGTGTAGCGGGCCTGGTTTCAACCGGGGAGGTGGTCACATTTATACGTTTATCGGCCGATCTTCTTCGCCAGGGGCTCCCGTATAATGAAATTTTAGCCCTTCTTTACGAAGATACCAGCAATAAAAAATTGAAAGAGGTGATCAGGGAGATTCAAAAAGACCTTCAGGCAGGAAAAGAGGGNTANGANGTGTACGGCAAACACAAAGATGTTTTTGGGAGATTTGCCGCTCATATGCTGGGNATTGCGGCAACCAGTGGCAATATGGCCGAAGTTTTTGAAAGTACGGCCACTTTTATGGAGCGGGATGCATCGTTCAAGAAAAATTTAAGACGCTCCTTAATGATGCCCAGTATTGCACTGGTTGCGGTGATGGGAGTCATTCTGTTTTATGTGGGCTATATCTTCCCTTTGATGGCTGAAATGTTTTTGGAGTTTAACATCATTCTGCCGCCAATGACCCAGGCAACACTGGATATCAGCTATTTTATGCAGGATCACTGGTTCATAATTACGTTTTTATTTACGGCCCCTATCATACTGTTTTTGTACTACATACAAACCGATAAGGGCAAGTATACGCTGGATAAATACATCATAAAAATACCGATAATAGGTGATCTCCTGCACAAGATGAGTATCGAAATTTTTGCCCGGGTTTTATACACACTGTACAGCAATTCGGGACAAAATGTAGAGGTGATAAAAACAGCTTCGGAAGCTTGCAGAAATGTGTATATGGAGCGACAAATAAAAGATGTCGCCATAAAAAATATGCTAAAGGACGGAATGGGGTTGGTAGAGGCACTGGTGGCCACCGGAGTATTTACCCGAACGGCAATCAGTAGGTTTAAATTGGGGGCAGAATCGGGTTCGGTGCGAGAAAATTCAAAACAGCTGGCGGATTATTACCAGGTACAAACGGAATATAAACTGGAGAGTACGGTAGAGCTGGTAAATGTATTTGTGAACATTATTATTGCCGTTGCACTAACGGTAATTACCATTATATCTGCAGAAGCTGCCATTATACAGCCAAACATTACCATATAACAGAAGAGAGAAAGAGAGAACATGGCCAAGGTTAAAACACATCGACATATTGGGGAGATTCTATACAGGAAAGGAATTATTTCCCGTGACCAGCTCGACCAAGCGTTCCGGATTCAGGCCACAGGGGTGGATATGTCGACCCAGAAATTTGCCCAGATTCTTCACGAGCAGCTGAAAATTGATCGCAACCTGGTGATGAAAGCGATCTCGGATATTTTTGTCATCAATGAGTTTACGCTTAATGGAAATGGGGAAAAAGATGAGATACTTGGTGATGTTAAAAAGGTTGTAGAAATGATTCCGGAAGCTATTCTGAATAATTTTATAGAGCAGAATGCCTTTCCGATTTTCCACAGAAATCAAAAGGCAGTCTTTGCGACATCAGATCCCATCAACCCGAAGTTAAACGATCTTGCCGAGCAACTTTCAGTAACAAATCTGGAGCTTGAATATTGCCAGCCTGATACGCTCCATTACCTGATAGAACAGGTGCTGTATAAGAAGAATGATATCCTGGAGCAGATCAACGAGGTTGATTTGGAAGAGCCGGAAATTACGGGCCAGGAAAAGGAGATTAAGGAGGAGGAGCTTGATGCGGAGATCAATCAGAGCATGCTCAATAAGTTGATTGAGGGGATGTTGATTGAGGCTGTTCGGATGGGGGCCAGTGATGCCCATGTGATACCGACGAGCTACAGTTCTACTGATATTCGTTTTCGGGTTGATGGAAAGCTGCAACTGTGGCATCAGCAGGATAAGGTAAAGCCGGAAGCGATCATCGCGGTGGTGAAGGATAAAACCAAAAATGTGGATCGATTTGAGCGGGATGCGTCACAAGATGGGTACATCCAGCGGAAAATCGATAACGTGAATATCCGTTTTCGGGTCTCGATTATGCCAATTGTGGGAACGGAATTTAACCGAAAGTTCGAATCGGTGGTGATACGGATTCTGGATGATCGTAAAGTGATTACAGATTTGAACAAATTGGGGCTTCAGAATCAGGCTCTGCATCTGTTTAGGAAAGCGATTAGTAAACCGTCGGGAATCGTGATTATTACGGGTCCTACGGGTAGTGGAAAGTCAACCAGTTTGATTGCGGCTCTGCATCACGTGATCAATCCCACAAAAAATGTCCTGACGGTTGAGGATCCTACGGAGTATATCATTCGGGGGGCGCGTCAGCTGAAGATCAACAGTAAAATGACGTTTGATCAATCGATGAGAGGGATTTTACGGCACGATCCGGACATCGTTTTAGTGGGGGAGATCAGGGATTTACATACTGCAGAAATTGCTATTAAGTTGGCCAATACGGGACATCTCACCTTTTCTACACTTCATACAAACGACGCCTCAAGCGCGGTTTCGAGACTTTATAAAATGGGTGTTGAGCCATTTTTGATTGCCAGTGCAGTAAACTTAATTATGGCGCAGCGTTTGGTTCGTAAGCTGTGCAATCATTGCAAGATAAAGGTGGAGGATTTGCACCCGGAACTCCCGCGGGGGATTGGTTTTACGGATGAAGAAATTGTACAAACGACTTTTTATAAAGCTCGTGAGCTGGGTTGTCAGCAGTGCAATCATGGATATAAAGGCCGGGTTGCCATTATGGAGGCGCTTTATATCACGAAAGAGATCAGCAATATTATTTTGGACTCTGGGAGTAATATTGAAGAGGATAAAATTCGTGAGCACGCTATAAAAGATGGAATGTTGACGTTGCGTGGCTCCGGACGGGAGCGCATAAAAGAGGGCGTTACTTCGATTGAAGAAGTACTTGCCGAAACAGGGGGAGAGGACAGGGTTCAATAACAACACTGGCGAGAGAGAACAATGGTAGACACATCAGATTTTATTTTACTCATTTTGGCGATGTTTTTGTTTGCCATCCTTCAGCTGGGAGTTACCAGCGTTTTACTGAATAACAACAAAGTGATGATGAACACAGAACTTGATTATACAGCAGTTGCACTGGCACAAAATATTGTTGATGAAGCCAGACAAAAAGCATTCGACCAACATACTGTTGGCGGTAATCCGGGAATTAACGTACCGGATGATTTTTCAGAAATTGGGCCAGAACCGGGAGAGTATTATCCCTATTTCAATGACTTTGATGATTACCATGGCTATACAAGAACAGACATTACTGAATTCGGGATATACACTACGGAATGTACCGTAGACTATATGAACTCTTATGATTTAAGGCAGGTCTCGACAGAGAAAACGGAGCACAAACGATTACTCGTTCGGGTGACATCAGAAACAGGTGAATCCACGGCCGTAACCTATATAAAATCCTTTTACTAAGGAGATTGATAACCAATAAAAAATAGAGAAATGAACTTAACACTTGTATCCACATTTATAATCGGTACGATGCTGCTGCTGGCAATTGTAAAGATAAACTTAAACCTGGCTGAGAATTCAATGGATTCCATGAGCGATCAACAGGCAAAAATGCAGGTGGATGTTATTGCGGGAGTGGTTGGGTACGATTTGAGGAAAATGGGGTATAGAGTTGAGGCCGATAATATTGTGGAAGCAACGCCAACAAAGTTGACGTTCAGAGGAGATTTGGAGGATAACGGATCGATTGACGAAATAAGTTGGGAAGTTCATCAAACCACAGAAGTGACGGAGACACCCAACCCCAATGATTTTTTAGTGACCAGGACGGTGAATGGAGACGTTACACCGATTAAGCTTGGGGTAGTGAAATTTGAATTTTCGTATTACAACGCCGGTGTGGAGCCCACCTCTGTTCTTGATGAAATCAGAAGTGTAAGGGTAAAAGTGGTAACAGAGAGTACCCAGCCAATTGCGGGAAAATATATGTCTGCGGCTTGGGAAAAGGTATTTACACCATCAAACATTTAAACAATACGCGAGAGAAACAGAGTAGGAGAGAGCCATGGGACGACCACTAATTTATATATGTGCTGTTACAATAATTGTACTGGGAATACTACAGCTGAACTTAAATGGAAGGCATATTCAGCTTATTGAGAGAACATCATCATATGCGAATGAGTCGCAAATGAGAAACTCGGCCCATTCGGGATCTGAGTTTGTGTTGAATGAACTTAGAGGTGACCCCACCTGGCGAAATAACTTCGACCCTTTTCCAGTACAGCTGGAATATGCTACTGCATTTGTAACGGTTCAGGATATGACAACGAATGAAAATCTTGAGGAGGACCAGCTGCGTTTAATTTCTAAAGTTCCTTTCCAGAGAGACTCTGTACAGGTTATCTATACTGTAGATGTTGTGATGGGTGATATTCCGGAAATAACCGGCGCATTAAACCTAACCGACAGCGAATTTAATATAGATCTGTTTAGTAATGCTTTTGAGATAGATGGGAATGATGAAAGCGGACTGGATCCCATTGGCATTCCGGGTATATCGGTGATTGACCAGGAGAGTAAGGACAAGATTTTTGATACAAATAATGAAGACTTTCTCAACAATATTACTGGAAGTACAGGTACTCCCAGTATCGAGGTGGATGAGAATATGGATTTTACGGATATGGCGCAGCTAATATTAGCACTTGAAGCTAATGCAACATATCTGGAGGGAAATTACACCAGAGATTTAAATACGCCGGATAACCCCGGAGTATTTTTTGTAGAGGATTATGCTAAAATAGCCGGGAATGTAGATGGGTATGGAATATTGGTGGTGCGTGAAACCGGTGACTTGGATTTGGCATCGCTGGATTTAGTGGGAAATTTCGATTTTTACGGATTGGTGATTTTTGAGGACGCATGGGCATTTGACGGTAAAGGAACAGCTACTATCCATGGAGCTGTAATGGTGGGATCGCCGGATGAAGAGAGCGAAGTAGATATAGAAATTGGCGGGACCCTCAAAATTTTGTACAACAGCTGGGCTTTAGAATTTGCAAGAATTGCGGCGCAAAGAGGAGTTGCACCTTCATTTGAAATCACCGCTGTTTTCGAATAATCAGAAATGATTAATAAAAAGAGAGACACTAAAAAAGATAGAGTTATGGAAGAACAATCAGATAAAACAGAGCGCCTGCGAGAAGTTTCCCGAATGGTAAAACCCATTATTAGTGGACTTTCGGAAACGCTGGGCGGTACGAATTTGCAACGTCAAATGGGAGAGTTGATAGACGCACAGAATGAAGCGTGGAAGCTTAAACTCAAGAAGATATATGAAGAGTTTATCATTGAGATGAAAGAGCTGGAAGCGTCTGATATTGATTTAGGTGGAGGTGGTTGTGACGGGAAAATATGGTATAGAATTCACGGGTTTAAAAATCCTATCAAAACAGAACACACTTTATCCAAAAAAGAGACAGATATATTGCTGTTAAATTTGCTGGTGCCATACCAGAGGAAAAAACTATTTAGCAGACAGAATTTCGATTTCTCGTATACCATCAAACAGGAAGATGGGCTGGATCAACGATTCAGAGCCGATATGTACTACGATATGGAGCATCTTGCGATGAACATGCGGCGTATCGACAATGAGATACGTCCCTTTAAAGACTTGGAACTCCACCCTGAGGTTGCCAAAGCATTGAGCCTAAAATACTTTCAATATGGATTGACCTTAATTACGGGAATTACCGGTTCGGGTAAGTCGAGTACGCTGGATACCATTGTGGATGCGAATAACAGAAGTATGGAAGCGCATGTGGTGATAATTGCGTCACCGGTTGAACTGGTTCATGAGCCCATCAGATCGATAATTCGTCACCGGGAAGTGGGCCGTGATGTACCGTCTTTTAAAGAAGGAGCTATTCAAGCATTACGGCAGGATCCCGATATCATAATAATCGGTGAGCTGCGTGATCCCGATACGATTATGACGGCGCTTGAAATTACCGATTCAGGCCACAAAACCTACGGCACACTGCACACCTCATCAGCGATGGAGAGCATAGACAGGATTATTGGGGAGGTTCCGGTTGCTGAACAAGAGCGGATACGAATGAGACTCGCTGATGTGCTTACCTGTGTGATCAGTCAGAAATTGGTTCCGAGTCTGGATGGAAAACGGGTACTGGCTAAGGAGGTTTTGCTGGCAACTCCATCCGTTAAGGCCGCAATTCGGAATAACAATATCGGGGAGATCTATCAGATGTTAATGGAGGGCGGAAGCCAGGGAATGCACACGTTGGAACAGAATTTGAAACTACTGTACGACAGGGGAGAGATATCAAGAGAGGTGGCTTTAAACCAATCGAATAATAAAAAACGAATGATAAAACTGTTGGATCCTACAGCAGTGGACAAACTAAATACTATGGTGGGGTAAATTATGGCTAAAAAAGAATTTGTGGGGCTAACGCTGGACGGGAACCTGCTAAAGGTGGCGCGGATCAGAAAACAGAAGAAAAAGTGGAAACTTACGACCTTAAATCGAATCACGATTAAAGATGAAAGTCGTAAAGAGAAAAGTAAGAGTCGCTCGAAAGAGCTGGTTAAAAACTATAATCAGGATGAGCATTTTGGCATAGACCAAGATTTTGAAGATGAAAATCACACCAATGGATTTGAGTTTTTACCGGACTCAGGCAATTCGAATGAAAATATAAGTGGCTATAATTCGGATGTTCAGTCGCTGAGGTTTGCGTTAAATGAACTGGATAGCAAGAAATTAAGAATTGGAATTTCTGTTCGATCCGGTGATACCAGTTTTCAGGTATTAAAGAATAAGAATTATAAAGAGGTGAAAAAGAAGCGGCTAAAGAAACTGATTGAGGAGCACCTTAAGAAAGTTTATGGAGCCGTTCCGCATGAAGATTTCTATCGATACATCGTTCGGGATGATGGATCGATGTTGTTGATCTCTTACCAGGAAAAACCTTATCTGCTAAAATTATTGGATAGCGTGCGTCATTCATATTCGGGTAAGATGAAAATTATTCAGATGATCCCGGACGAATGCATTTTGGCAAACCTTATTGGTAAGCATTACCCGCTGGGCAAAGATGAAATTACTTGTGTAGTAAACGTTGGGAATAATCGGAGCCGGGTATTTTTTATGAAGGGTGAGCAAATTATTCATGCTCTTGCACCAATTGAAGAGGGACGAGATGATGACCAGGTGCTGGATGTTATATTCAGTAAAATACTGTTCCAGCTTGATACCGGGGAGGTTCCCGGTTTAGATCGGGTGCTTATCACTAATGATACAAGTGAGGAGTCGGTCGAGTTTTTTAAGAAGCAGTTCCCGGATCTTGAAGTAAATGAATTCCGGTTTAGTGATGATTCACTGATAACGTCTGAAAAACTGGAACCTATTACAGGATTCTTTACATCATCAATTGGTGCAGCATTGTCGGCGGCGAATACAAAAGACGCCGATATTGATAAGTACTCTATGCTTCCCGGATATGTATTGGAGCGCCAAAATATAATGAAGCTTCGATGGCATGGCGTGTTACTGCTGCTACTTTTGATGGCCACTCCTATGGTGTGGAATCAGATATATCAAGATAAAGGAGAGCAAATACAGAATCTTGAAGAGCAGTTGGTTCGAACAGAACACGGAATAAATACTCTTGAACCGGTAGTAGTTGAGATGGAACAACTGCAGGCTCTCTATGCAGTCGAGGCTGAGAAAAGAGATTTGTTGGCAAGTTTGGGAGGGGGCGCAACGTACTGGAGTGAAACCCTAAAAACCTTAAATGACGGCTTAAGCGGTATTGAAAGCACGTGGATTGATAGGATTCAGTATGGCGAAGATGGATTTACGCTCCAGGGGTATAGCATGCTGCGGGAGCAAATTCCAACAGTAACTAATCTATTTAGTAGGGCAGATTTACAGGCTGTATCCGTAGTGGAAATGAGAGATCGGAGACTTTACAGATTTACTATTAAAGTGTACTACGGATTCAATCCGAACATTACAGAGGGATTTGCGAGCAGAGAGAATTAGTAAAATAAACAACTAACAACGGGAAAAGGGGGAAAAGTGACATACGGATTAAGAAACTCACTCATAATAATGGGGGTATGGATAGTTATAGTAGCTACAGGTTGGGGGCGATTTTATCTGGTAGAAGACGCCCAGATAGCCGGTTTAAGCGAAACACTGACTGAAAAAGAGCAGGTTTTAAAGGAGCATCAAGAGTTAGCAAATAACTATACCAACCTTTCGAAAGAATACCGGGAGCTGAAACAAGAAGTTGATGAAAGCGCCAAATTGTTGGTCAAGGCGCGAAGTGCAGACGCTGTTTATAATAACCTTATTTCACTAAGCAGAAATAATGCGTTTACATACTTCAATTTCATTACGGTAGACTCTACTCACTACGACAACTTTGGGGTATTGAATTTCGATGTTAGTGGAGAGGGGCACTATCGAAATCTCAACAAATTTGTCAATAGCCTGGAGTATGGCAGGCCATTATTTAACATCAGAGATATGACTATTACGCCTATAACTGATGTAGATAATTTGGGGAGGGTGCAATACAGTTTTAAGCTAAAGAGTCTGTTTGACAGGGATTCTATTTTTGATGACTACTCTGAGCTGCCGATGAGACCCCTGCCAGTCTATACTCATAATTCATTTTATCCACTTATACACGATGTGCGAGAAAATGACGAAAACTTAACAAATATAGAGCAAAGCAGGTTGATAAGCGTAGCTGAAAATTTCGTTTCGATACGTGATCAAAACGGAAACATAAAACACTTAAATGTGGGTGACAGGGTGTATCTGGGTCGATTACAAACGGTAGATACGTCCAATAATTCAGCAACATTTCGACTTAATGAAGGTGGAATTCTTAAAAACATAACGTTGGTACTACAATGAAAAACTTAAAAAACATCAAGAGAACGGTAAGCAGCTTTGTTATGGTAATGGGAGCAATAACCATTTTTATGCAGCCTGCTTTTGCACAAAACGTGGACAGGGTAACGGATGAAACCGAATACGTAAGCCAGCAGGAACTTGTAAGTTTAAGCAAGGATATGCGGTTTGATGAAGCCATTGATCTGCTAAACACATATTCACAGAGATATGCCGGAAAGTTTATTGTTGACCGGACTAATACAAGGAGGCCAATCGGGATTCCGGTCAATCAAATTTACTGGAGAGATGTATTACCATTTCTAGCGGATGTTCAAGGGTTAGAGGTAATAGAATCTGAACGGTTTATTGAAATTGTAGAGTACGAAGAGGATCTGTTTACCACGAAAAGAGACAGTGGTGCGATAGAAGGAATTCCTCTGAATTTCGGGAGCAGAGAAGTTCGAATAAGAGCTGTTTTTTTTGAGGGAAACAGACGCGCTCTGCGAGAAATTGGTGTGGATTGGAGCACTATTCATAACCTGGGAAGTCGTCCCGAAAACCTATCCAGCATAATTGATCCGAGTAGTGGAGGTGGGGGTGGTACATCTAACAGAAATAACACTCTGCCTGATGCTAACTTTGGCAACCAGTATGTGGAAGTAAATTCCCGGGCGGCACAGGAAGTAACTCAAAACCTCTTTAATGGCATCATAAACTTTGGGGAGATAGCAAGCAGCGGAATAGAAGTGCGTGCACTTTTTAAAGCATTTGAAGCCAATAATTTAGGCAAGATTTTAGCCACTCCAGAAATTAAGGTTGTAAATGGAGAGGAAGGGCGAATTCAGGTAGGCCAGGATTTCTCAATAAAACAGCGAGATTTTGCCGGTAATGTTATCGATCGGTTTTTTAGCGTGGGTACCATNCTTGAAGTGACGCCGGAGATTGTCCACGATGGAGATTCTACATTTGTGAATATGGTGGTTCGCGCAGAGCGTTCATCAGCCCAGCCGAGTACGGTAAGCACAGTAATTAATAAACAGCAGGCTGATACTCAAATTTTACTGCTTGATGGCGAGTCGACCGTAATTGCAGGGTTGTATCGAACAGAATCCAATCAAGTTCGGAGGGGAATTCCACTTTTGAAAGATCTGCCCGGATGGTTTTTTGGCTTAAAATACCTGTTTGGATACAACTCGAATGAGAATGTGGAGCAAGAGCTGGTGATTCTTCTCAATGTCAGTATTGAACCGACGCTTAACGAGAGAAATTTGGCGCGGATTCAATCATCCCGAGAACTCCTGGAAGAGAGACGCATACAAAATGAAGAGGAGATTCGTGAAATGAGGGAGACGATTAAAGAGTAAGCGTAGGGGATTATGGTTTCGATTAACCACGCCCCTTAAACTTTAGCACAGGCAGGCAGGTTCAAAAGATGAGCGCATCAAGCCTGCCTGCGCTCCCATTTCGACAGGCAGGGGGATGACAACCTTCATAATGCATCTCGAGATTATTCTTTCGTGCTTACATTCAGATTAACATTTTACCCTTTTTATACGGTATTGATTACGAAGTTGAGGGAGCTGTTCAATACTTATATAAGCTTTTACTATAAATGTGTAAGAGTTTTAAGCTGAGGCATATCTACTTTTTAGGCAAGGAATAGCTATTTACCGGTGGAGGGTNAGATATACATTAATGGTATTGAAAGATTCATCGGCTAAAGAGAGTATCGTTTATCCATCACTTCTGAGTAAACAGATAAATTATGTCGAAAATTTACTATTCACTAACCATTATACTTTCTTTATTCATTCTATCTTCCTGTGGACCCGGAAGTACATCATCAGATAGTACCTCTGTTTATCAAGTTACTATTACGGCCGAACCTGAAGAAGCCGGATCTGTTTCGCCATCATCAGCAGAAGTTGATAATGGAGATGAAATTGAAATTTCAGCGTCACCCAATGCAAATTGGATGTTTGATAGCTGGCAGGGCGACCATGAAGGGAATACCAATCCGGTAGTAATAACCGTAAACAGTGATAAAAACATTACGGCCCGATTTATTGAAAGAGATTACCCATTAACGGTTAATGTTGAGGGTGAGGGTGCCGTAAGCGAACGAATAATTCAGCCCAAGACTACGGATTATCCCCATGGCACAATGGTTGAATTGACCGCAAACCCATCAACCGGATGGATATTTTCACATTGGATGGGTGATGCCGAGACAGAAGGAAACCCTGTGGAAATTGTGGTTGATGAGGCCAAAGAAGTTACGGCTGTATTTGTGCCAAGAGAGTTTGATCTGGAGATAATTATAGAAGGGGAAGGTACTGTTTCTGAACAAGTCGTTGATGAAGAAAATCAAACCATACAGATTACCGCAAGCCCGGCCGATGGATGGAGATTTGTAGAGTGGCTGGGTGATGTTACCGGCACAGACAATCCCATTCAAATTGTAATGAATGAGCCCAAGGAAGTGACGGCCGTTTTTGAAAGAGATTTCTTTGATTTAACAGTTCAAATCGAAGAAGGTGGGTCTGTGTCAGACTCCCTGGTATCAGGGACTGAATCGGATGGTGAATATGAATATGAGTCAGTTGTAGAGCTCACCGCAATTCCTGATGAAGGGTGGTCATTTATTGAATGGGAGGGAGATCTTGATGGCAGTGATAATCCACAAACGATTACAATGGATTCTGATAAAAGTGTTACAGCTGTTTTTGAAGAAGATGAAGTAGTCGTAGAACTATTCACCCTAACGATTAGCACCGGTGGTTCTGGATCGGGGTCGGTATCTCCTGAATCCGGTGAGTATGAAGAAGGAGCTACAGTTGAACTTACGGCAACAGCAGACGAAGGATCTATTTTCTCCCATTGGGAGGGAGAAGAACTAGATGGTAGTGAAGATCCTGAAGAGACCATTACAATGGACTCCGATAAAAGTGTTACAGCTATATTTGAACCAGAAGATGACAATGGCGATGATAACGGTGATGATAGTGACAACGGTGACATTAGTTATTTTGAACTCTCAGTTGAAAGTACAAGCGGAGGATCTGTATTTGTAGAACTTCAATCCGGAAGTATATCTGATGGATCCTATGAAGAGGGTTCTACGGTTCAGCTTACGGCTATGTCTATCGCAGGATGGACTTTTTCTAATTGGGAAGGCGATCTGAGTGGAACTGCCAATCCACAGACGATTACGATGGACTCGGATAAATCTGTGACCGCTATTTTTGAGGAAGACTCTGAGATTTTTTCACTCACAGTTAGTACCGATGGTAGCGGAACGATCTCTCCGGGTTCGGGAGATTATGAAGAGGGCACGGAAGTTGAACTTACCGCTACGGCTGATCCGGGCTGGTCATTTATTGGCTGGGAAGGCGATCTGAGTGGGACTGCCAATCCACAGACGATTACGATGGACTCGGATAAAACGGTGACTGCAGTTTTTGATGAAGATCCTGAGATTTTTTCACTCACAGTTAGTACCG
>SL_4KL_010_BRINEDRAFT_10001331_pt1 | contig 13645 bp, 8 predicted proteins | sample SodLak_010_BRINE_2_FD_10664 | JGI IMG/M metagenome (IMG submission 10664)
TGTTCATCGTCGCTGATACCGAACGGCTCTAACCAAAGTTGAGTGAGGTTCTTCCCGGGCCGCTCGGGTAGAATATGCTCGATATGGACTTGGTAGCGACTTTCGACGACTTCCTTGCCACCATGACCGTAGTGATCCTCTTCGATCTTGCTGAGGATGTACTTCGTTCGGCCACTCCGTGAGAAGTCCTCCTGTACGAAGTGACGCTTGAACTGTTCATCATTGGGGAGCCTCCCCTCAGACTCCAAATACTCCTCCATATACTGTAGTGGGTCATCTGATTCGAACACGTTCTGTGCCAAGTGATTGAAGATCGTGTCGTGGGGGCCGGTGTTGCGGTCACAGATCTGACGGCGAATGAGAAGCGAATTCGAATGTCGGATAATCCCCTTTAGCAGATCGACATCGTCGGTCTCTGAGAACGCTCTAAGGAAAAGCGTGAAGGGCGTGATCGAGACGATTTCTGCGTCTCGAAGTAGCCGATTGATTTCCGAGTTCTCACTGTCGCTGAACCGGCTGATGTCCTGTTCAATGAGATTCCCGAAGAGGTCGGACTTCTCACGAACGTCCTCTAGCAGCTCTTCGATATCGTCAGCTTCGTCGATTGTGTCGGTAAACGTCGGGTCGTACAGTTTGCTCTTCGTGATCTTCTGGTTGATACCCAGGAGGTGTGAGGACATGAAATACTGCCGAAAGAACGTCTCTCCGGAGTCGTGAATGCCGGACAGGCTGTCGATATTCATGATAATATCTCCCCAGAGATCCTCGACGCGATCTTCGTCCGTGTCCCCTCTATCGGAGGCTTTCATCAGGAGGTAGTTCTTCATCAAATCGATGGGCGAAAGCGAGAGGCCACGGTTGTTCATAGTCTCGAAAAGCTGGTAGGCTTCGGAATGTCCCTTCGCCGTGATCGAGACATAAATCAGGCGGTCGAGAATCCGGTCATGGAGCGTTTTCACTTCGCTCAGGTCATCACTCTCCGTGTCGAGTCGTTCGCGGAAAAACTCGTAAGCGGACTCAATTTTCCCGTTTTCGATTTCGTCGATATATCCGTTAATCAGACTTTCGTAGCTCTCCTGGTCCAAGTTGCCGAGGCTTAGGCGCATGCCTTGTCGTTCGCCGTCACGGTCAACGATCCATAGAGCCTCGTTGATGCTTTCGACACGTTGTGCGATGTCGTCCTCGTCGTAGTTCTCTTGCAGATGATCCCTAATTGCACAGAGCAGTATCGAGACCGTCGTAATCCGCTGTTGTCCGTCAACGATATCGATCTCGTTCGTTCCCTGTGCCAGGTGGGGGCCTGACATGAAGACGATGGTTCCGAAGAAATGACTGCCACCAGGAGGAATCTCGTTAAGATCACGCCAGAGATCCTCGAACTGCTCTTCTTCCCACGAATACCGCCGCTGGTAAGATGGGATCTTCAGCCGCTCGTTCTGACTGTATAGATCACCCATCTCCTTCGGGTGGATCTGTTCAGCTATCTGCATGTTATCTCCTCGTGGAGGGGCGACCGACATAAGCACTCAGGTGATGTCTGCGTCCGCACCGTGGGTCGGCAATCGAGAATGCACACTTATGAGGCTCCTCCGTAATCTCATTCACATACTGAGTCATGTCTGAGAAATCTGGGTCCTCGGAGGAGCGGCACGAGCGGACGGAACTCCCCATCGAGCGGGGATTCCCGATCGAGCGTGTGAACGAAATCGCCGAGAAAGAGGGGCGGGCGAAGATGTACTACCGGCCCATCTACACGATGCACAAGTGGTGGGCGCGACGGCTGGGCTGTGTCTTCCGCGCTATCTCTCTCTACACCCTCCTCGACGACCCGGAGAAGGTCTCGGTGTTCGAGCCTGGTCACGAAGGTGAGACGCTCGCGGCGTACGGCGACGACGCCGACGGCGAATCAGACCTCGATGTCGCCTCACTGCTTGAACGCGTAGATATGACGGACCCGGAGAGCCTCTGGGAACTCTACCCGAAGGACGTTCGTGTCAAAGACAAGAAGATCCTCGATCCGTTCATGGGTGGCGGTACGTCACTAGTCGAGGCGTCGCGCTTCGGCGTGGAGGTCGTTGGCAACGACCTGAATCCTGTCGCGTGGTTCGTTACAAAGAAAGAACTCGAAGCCGGGCAAACTGACGCTGAAGAGCTTGAGGAGGCCTTCGAGCAGGTAAAGGAGAACGTAGCCGACGAGATTACTCAGTACTACAAGACACCTTGTCCGAACGGCGACCATGACGCGGACGTGATGTATAATCTCTGGGTGAAGGAACTCGACTGCGTCTCCTGCGGGCACACGGTTCCGCTGTTTAAGGACTACCGAGTTGCCACGGGTCGTTACGGGAATGACGACAAGTACAACGTCCTTTGTCCTGACTGTGGTGCCGTGACGCTCGCAGACGATTGGCAATCCGAGAGCGTCTGTAACGACTGTGGCCATGGGTTTGTCCCCGAAGAGGGGAACGTCTCGCGTGGTGGGAAGTATAACTGTCCCGACTGTGGGCAGAAGTACGGAATTGTAGATGCCATCGAGGAACAAGGAAAGCCCGACCCTCGACTCTATGCGGTCGAGTATTATTGTGAACACTGCGATGACGCAGAAGAAGAAAAAAACACCTACAAAGGATATAAACAGGCAGAGGAAGCAGACAATACTCTCTATGAGGAGGCAAAATCAGAGTGGGAAGCAAGCGATCACCTCCATGAGTATGTTCCCGACGAAGACATCCCCGAAGGAGCGATTACTGCAGCATCGTCTGTTAGCGGGAATGACGTGTTCCAACATGGTTTAGAAAAGTGGACAGATATGTTCAACTCACGTCAGCTCCTCTCGCTGGCAAAATTGTTTGCAGCTATCGATGAGATCAATGACCAGAATCTAAAGGAGCTTCTCCTGATAGCGGCCACTGATTCACTTCGGTATAATACAATGATGGTTGGATATCACAATTCGAGAGGACATATTGACAACCTAACCCGAACGAACTCATTCAATCCACCACTATATCCTGCAGAAAACAACGTTTGGGGCACTCGATCAGGGTCGGGAACTTTCACGGCTATGTTTGACCAAATCCGGACCGCTGTTGAGTATGCACGCAATCCCACTGAGAGGCACATTGTGGATGGAGAAACAGTGGAATCTGAACCATTCAATACCCCTATTGGAGGTAACACCAAGCTGCACCAAGGAGACATGCGAACTTTGGACTACGAGAATGAATTTGATGCTGTCATTACAGACCCCCCTTATTACGACAATATAATTTATTCCGAGGTCTCAGATTACTTCTACGTCTGGCAAAAGATCCTGCTCGAAGACGAGTACCCAGGCTTTGACAAAGACCAAACACCGCGAGCCGAATCCATCGTTACGAATCCCTATTTGGAGAAGACTGCGGAAGACTTCGAGTCTGAACTCGAACAAGCGTTTTCGGTCGTCAAACGCGCACTCAAGGATGACGGCACGCTCACATTCACGTACCACCACAGCGACTCTGAATCTTGGGGCGAACTCCTCGAATCACTCTGTAACGTCGGGTTCGAAGTGACTGCGACCTATCCCATCAGTGCAGACATCAATAAATTCATCAAGGGCGAAGCGGTCTCATTCGACATTGTCGTCGTCGCCCGCCCCCTTGACGACACGGAATCCGCCTCGTGGAAGTCACTCCGCCGTGACATCTACCGTACGGCTCGACACACCCGCAAGCAGCTTGAAGAGAACCGTGATCTTTCCCGTGGCGACATTGGCGTAATGGAGATGGGTGCGTGTTTCCGCGAGTACTCCAAACATCACGGGAAGGTTCAGCGCGACGGTGAGATCATGTCCGCGAAGGAGGTCGTCCAAGAGATCTACGGCATCATTCAGGAGGCCAGCGATATCGGCGTCGAAGACGTGTTCATTGATTTGCTCGATAGTCCTGAGGCCTCGTTCGACGATGTCAACAAGCTCTGTCGTGGCACCAACGCCACGCCTGAGGAGCTTAAGCAGATGTGCTTATACAACACCGACGATGGCTTTGAGCTCGGGACGTGGGACAACGAGAAGCGCCAGGCGTACATCCAAGAGCGAACCAACGGTAACGGTGACGAACACCTCTCGAACCTCGATAAATTACAGTTCCTCCGGTACCGCTACGAGAAGGGACAGGCCGTCCAAAACTACGTGGACAAGTGGGGCGTCGATGACGACCTGCGCGAGCTCGCCGGACGACTTGCTGACGTGACCGACGACGACACCTACACGCGCGTGCTCGGCGATCGGGATATTACGAGCTACTGAGCCACAGATCCACCAAAATCCAAGAAATACTCACGAAGGATGTTCGTCTTCCATGCGGTCACGGACGAGCGCGGGAAAATGTACCTCTGGGCAGAGGACTCGACACTCCCTCGTACACGATCAACGGACCAGAACCCGACGACGAACACAATAGGTGGAGAGAAGCATCCGTTCGCCGTTGACAAGCTGACCCTTATCGATATTCTGTCGCACATTGGGTGTGGAAACGCGAATACAGAACTGAGTGCTCTCACGGTCTATTTACCCTCAAGCCAAGACGGTCCTCAGACATCACCGTCGATCCGGGAAGAAGATGTGTCGGGGACTACGACATCATTCACTCCGTGGCTCATTCCAGCAGTGGAGATCGATCCGATAGATGCTCCATCGATCCTCTCGCATCTTTCACAGTCATCACCAACCAATGGGGAGACGAACAGGTACTGGGGAACTCCGATCGAGCCGGGACATACCGTCAACTACTGGCGTGCTATTTGCTCGGTAGCAGAGTCGTACGTTGACACCGGACGGATTGCGCCCCACCTTGCAGAAAAAGACGGGTCCGTTACCGGTGTTTGGCGGGCGTTTCCCTCTACGAAAGCGGATGTTGATCGAATTACGGAGCTGGTGGATGCGATGCCACCACTCGCACGGACGTCGGTGGAGGTCGGAGCGAATCCTACCCTCGACCATGGAATCCACAGGGACTCGATCGGTCGTCCTCCAAGGAATGTCTTGACGCGCACACTGGACCAGATGGTTAATTCGCTGTCTAAAGAGCGCTTGTCCGCGGCTGAGACGGACTTACCCGCGGGTGACCTGGAAACGATCCATCGACAGTGGATACGTACGCTTCAAAAGAACGGGGAGTCGATCGATGCTGATCCCGAGGCGATTGCTGACCTTCGAGGCCAACTCGACGAGTGGACACACCCTCCGGTGACGGGAGACGAGCAGGGAGTCAGGCTCTGTTTCCAGCTGAAAGAGCCGGAAGTGGACACGGATACGGTGGTCTCGGAGTCGAAGACCGAACCGGTCGTACCCGATGGGTGGACGCTCGAACTGCTCCTGCAATCCGAGGAGGACCCGAGCCTCGTCGTCGAGGCAAACGAGCTGTGGGACGCGGATCGCTCGACGTCGAAAGTGCTTGCACGCCACCTTGACCAACCCACAGAGATACTGAAAAACGAACTGAAGCGCGCATCCACACGATATCCGCGGCTCAAGGGGGAACTCGACCGATCAGAACCGACTGCGATAGAGTTATCGAACAATGACGCCGCCGAATTCCTACAGGAACACGCAGAAGTCCTCCGACAGGCGGGGTTTGGTGTGATCCTTCCAAGCTGGTGGGGAGAGCCGCCGCGACGACTTGGTGCCCGACTGATCGTCGATGACGCCGACGATGAGTTCGAGACTACCGGCAGCGGCCTGGGAATCGAACAACTGTGTGAGTTCGACTGGGAGATCGTTCTCGGGGATGCCACTCTCTCAGAAGACGAGTTAGAGGAGATATCCACGCTCAAAAGGTCGCTCGTACACTTCCAGGGGAAGTGGGTCACTGTACAAGACGATGACGCCGAATCAGCAATAGATCTCCTCCAGAGGGACGAAGAACGTACTCTTGAGGAAGCGATTCAGGCAGACACCGAGATCGGCGATGACAGTGTTAGCCTCCCGGTCGTCGGAAAGCGGTTGGAAGGGACGTTCAAGAAGCTGTTCGAGGAGGATTACGAGATATGGGTCGAGGAAATAGATACACCGCCCGGGTTCGACGGGGAGTTACGCCCGTATCAAAAAACGGGCCTAGGCTGGATCTCGTATCTCGAAGATCACGGCTTTGGTGGCTGCCTGGCGGACGATATGGGACTGGGAAAGACGATTCAGGTCCTAGCTCGTCTCGTTCAGGAGCGTTCGATCGATCCCCTGGTTGGTCCGACACTTGTGGTGTGCCCATTGTCCGTGGTGTACAATTGGAAAAGTGAGGCAAACGAGTTCACACCAGATCTGACTGTACATATCCACCACGGACAAGGTCGAATGTCAGGAGACGATCTTACCAACGCCATCCAACACCACGACGTAATCATTACTACGTATGGGACGGCGAGGAGCGATATCGAACAACTGCGAGACATTCAGTTCCACAGGATCGTTCTCGATGAAGCGCAGAAGATCAAGAACACGTCAGCCGGTCGTACACAGGCAATTAGGTCACTGTCGGCACATCATCGGTTGGCATTAACCGGGACTCCCGTCGAGAACCGGTTGAGCGAACTGTGGTCCATTATGGAGTTTTGCAATCCCGGGCTACTCGGCTCCGAGAGGCAGTTCAGAAAAGCCTTTTCGCGGCCTATCGAGGAGCGGGGAGACATCGAGAGGATGGAGAAGCTCAGAAAACTCACACGTCCGTTCGTGTTACGGCGTGAGAAAACGGATGACTCGGTCATCGACGATCTTCCGGAGAAATCGGAGAAAAAGGAGTATTGTGGGCTCACCGAAGAACAAGCAACCCTATACAAGGCAGTAGCGGATGAGATCTACGAACAAATCGAGCAGTCTCGGGATATCGAAGGAAGAGGACGAGTTGTGGAGTTGATCCAAAATCTCAAATCGGTTTGTAACCACCCACGTCAGTATCTGAAAGACGATCAGCGTGTCAGTGGCCGATCAGGTAAACTCGTCGTGCTTGATGACCTCGTTCAGAAAATAGCAGCTAATGACGAGAAGGGGTTGATATTCACCCAATACACACAGATGGCGGAGTTGCTGTTAGAACACTTACGGGGCCAAGGCTATCGTGTGTTCTACCTCTACGGAGGTACGGCGAAGGAAGAGCGAGAAGAGATGATCGATGAATTTGAGAACGTTGAGGGTTCCTGTTTCTTCCTGTTATCACTGCACGCGGGCGGCACCGGGATCAATCTCACGCCGGCCAACTACGTCATCCACTATGACCGGTGGTGGAATCCTGCCGTTGAAAAGCAAGCAACTGACCGAGCGTATCGGATTGGGCAGGACAATGACGTACAGGTGTACAAATTGATTTGTCGAGGTACGATAGAGGAATCGATCGACCAAATTATTGAGAGCAAACGCGACTTAGCAGAACAGGTACTGGCCGATAGCGACGAGTGGATAACTGAACTATCGGATGAAGAACTTCGCAACCTCGTTTCGTTATCAGCTGATTCTCTGGTATGACCTGGTCTGATGAAAATATTGGTGGAGACAAGGAAACCAGCCAAGAACCACGTAAGCCGGGAGTGGCATGGTGGAAACATCGAATCTCCGCAACAGACGCATCACTTGAAGGTGTGGATGGATCGTTCGAAGAATCTTTTGACGAATTCTGGACCGGACTACCTGAGAAATATGAGGTTCCTTCGGGGGATGCTAAAGCGGATGAACAGATGAATTTAGGATCACTCGGTGCTCCACCACAGAAACTTGGTAGTGCTTTTAAAGCGGCTAATCGGCTTCACAAAATAATCCAAGAGCCACAGTGTCATCAGACTCAATTCACACCGGAAACGTCGATCGACACCGTAGTGGAAGAGATTCCACGTGCAGGACCGATTATTATAACGAATCTTGAAAAGGAGGGTTACGAGACACTCGGCGATCTGGAGGGAACGACCAGTAGCGAATTAATGAGCGTGACCCGAGTTGGACCGGAAACGGCAGAGCGGTTGATCGAGTTCACCCAGAATCAGAAAATGAAGAGTCAAGATTGGAATCGGGGGGGCAACCGATCGACTATCGCGGACGATATTGAACTCCGCGAGATTTCAGATCAGATCCCCGGCTTCGGGGACGTCGGCCGAAAGAAGATTCAAAAAGCAGGATACGAGACCGTAGGGGACGTACGTGCTGCAACGCTTGATGAGCTGACCGACATCGAGCAGATCGGTGAAGAAATCGCTTCTAGACTAATTGAGTATATAGAGGAACACACAGAGGGGCCAACTTCATTATCGGATGATCGAATACCAGATGATACTCCCATAGAAGATTTTGTGGCAGATGTTCCGAGAGTTGGGCGGGTGCTGACCTCTAAACTGACTCAAGCAGGATATGAGACGGTGGGGGACCTTCGTGCTGCTACCGTAGAGGAGCTGACCAATGTTGAGCACATCGGTGAAAGAAAGGCAAAGTCGCTTTTAGAATATGCAAATTCGTAATTAGGGAGACGTCGATGACGACCTCCGCGAACTCCACGGTCGTCTCGCCAACGTTACCGATGACGACACATACACGCGCGTACTCGGCGATCGTACATCACGAGCTACTGAAGCCAGAATGCTCCGTGAGCTCTCTGGTTTTCCTATGGTAGCACAGGACAATTACTTCCGCCGTACTTTGCGGGCCTATATATCTTGTTAGATCCTAGCATAGGATGTGTCGAAGTTGACTCGATACGTGTGAAGGTATAAGGTCATAGAACATACAGATTGGGAAGCAATCAAGGTGGACAGATTTGCAAGCCGTAAACTCGCGGCGAGAGCTTAAAGAAGGCCTCCAGGTCTGGTCGTCTGACGCCTATGAAGACATTAAGGACGATCAGCGCTTCGAGGAGGACCAGACGTATCTCAAGTCGTACCTTATCGAAGCGGACCGTGACAGTCTTTCGCAAGAATTCACCGAGAAGGAGAGCCTCAATATTGACGTTCATCCGACTGACGACCAAGGATTCCTTCATCTCGAAGCGCATGGATATTCGGGAGACGATCCGACGCGGTTGTTCCTTGACGAGTTGGATGACAGGTTCTGGGCGATTCACACCGTCGGCAATCGAGACGCCACCGATGCTGTCGTAGAGGATCTAATATTCCCACGGTTCACGCAGATGGACAGGCCCTGGTTGCCGAATGAATTCCTGGAGAAGATCGGAAAGAAACCGGAGAACATCTTCCGGCGGTTCTCATTGAAATTTGAGGACGAGTTCGACCGGAGCGAGAACGGTGAACTTCCTGATGTGGGAGGTCTTTCCATGCAATTGTGGGGTAACAACGCCGGAACGGTTCTGGAGACCCTCAGGGAGAACGAAGACCTACGCCGATCCACGCCGCTCTCAACAGTCGGAATTAAGCGCGAAATCAACGGAGAGGCCGTGATCGACGACATCACGTATTACTCCAAGTTCACGGCACGCGGGGACTCCGTGGATGGTCACTTCAAGCAAGTCTACGACTTGAAGGAGACCTACAGCGACCTCCTCCACAGAATCGAGGAGGAGTACAGCATCAAACATCGAGCCGACGAGCGGGGTGGATTCGTGGAGGGAACGCCTCTGCTGATTGCCTTCGATCGAGAGATCGAGAACGTAGAGGAGTTCATGGACGAACTCTTCTCATCAAAGAAACCGTTCCGTCTGTGGGGGGTACGCAACCAGTTGGAGGAGAATTACTACCGAGTCTCGTCGGTTGACCTTCATACGGGAGACAAGCTGAACCTTGAGGTGTCTCCCGAGTGGGTGAGAATCTACCTCCCGGAGGAGAGCTGTGGAAACGTGATTTTGAGACTGTACACTAACATCCAGCATTACTTCGACTCTGAAGCACAGCTGGAGGAGGAGAACGGTGGCGCAATTATCTGATCACACCCGCCTCGTGAACGCCTGTATCGGGTTCGCATTGGACGTTCCGAAGTGGCCATCACCGCTCCATCAGGCGGGCTACCGGTTGGACACCATCGAACCGAACTTCATCAACTCACGGGAAGACAAAGTCAATCCCGATATCCTATTCAGCTCCAACCGAGCCGTACACACTCTCGTTACGGAGTGTAAACGGGGTCATCTCAGTAAGGACCGGATCGACAAATACGGTGCGATAACTCCCGAAAACCTCCGGAGCGAGGTGGATCACATCCACGATGTCAACAAGCTCTCGAACGAGAGCCTCTATGTCGGAACGGAGAAAACCGAGCAGAGTTTCGATTACTTGGACTTCCCCGACGCCGGACTGATACTGGCAAACGGCGAGTACTACAGTCGAAACGGGTTTGATGATGCCGAATTGAACTCGAAACTGGAAGGTGGTGAGCTTCCTGACCGATATCCCACTCACTACTACCCCTTCTCAGCTAACGATTCCCGGGCCGTTATCGCAGAAAAAGTTTCCCAGCACCTGATGCACGTCGCGTCACAGGGAGAAGGCATCGACGAAGAGTTCGAACCGGAAGAAGTCGCAAGCGAGATACATGAGTACTGGGACGCAATCACTCTGTCCGCGAAAAGCGAGTTGTCCAGCAAAGTTGAGGACATCTTGGAACTGTTCGAACGTCGTAACCTCGATGATGATATGAGACAAATCGAGGGGAGTCGTACCTACTACGTTCGGACGAGCCAGGCGTTCCAGCGCAAGTGCCAAGAAGTAATTCAGGAACTCTCAACTGACGAGGACCTAGATGACTTTCTCGGGTGAATTACGGGACTAAATGGTCGAACAATTATCGGCTAATCTGATGGAAGCGTTCATCTATGGTCTCATAGGGGCTTCAATCAGTGGCCTGATTTTCGAGAGTGGTGACCGATACACGAAGACAGCGTGGTCCGGAGATCAGTTTGCGGGGAAAATCGAAGCACTCCCGTTCTTTCTTACCACGTTCTTTCTCGGGTTGTTCATCAAGTATGGCGAGGGCCTAATCGGAGCTCAAGTCTCAGCTATTACTCAAAACTTCATCGCCGGGCAGCGAATTGGTCTCATCCTGATCGCCGGCATGATCGCGTTCAATGCCTCGATCGACAATTTTCGGTACGCGGATCCGAAATCACTGATGGTGATGGGAGTGGGAGGATTGCTGTTCTTCCGGCCAGACTTGATCTATATCGTGGTGTGATCCATTTCACCCGGACTTGCCGGATAACCGGGAGACAGCATCCCGTTTTTTATCCTGTGAAACTGTGAATCAACTAATGGCTGGCCCTGGACGCATCCCTGGACGCTACAATCTTGTCATCGATGGTGCGTACGATACCTTCGATCACCGGATGCCGATCGAGGAGTTCATCGAACGCCTTCGAAACGACGACGTCCCCGCGGAAGTCTCCGTAGTCGGACTTGAAGAGGCGCTCTCGGACGACGATCTACGTGCCGAACTCTCTGACGCGATGGACCGACGTGCGAACGATCTAGAGTATCAAAATCCGACGGTTCAGTTCGTCGTGAAGGGGTCGTTCCATCGGCAGGGGAAAACGTACGACCTCCGCTACGACGACGAATTACACTCCCTACAGGACGTGTTCGGTCCGCAGCTCGAACGGAAGGAGGGCGGAGACTGGCTCGTCTCGCCCTTTTGAGACCCTACAGAAGCTTCAACGGCCCTTCTTTCTCGACTTCCCCGGTGTCGCGCTTGAGGAAGTATAGGTCGATCCAGTCTCGTCCCCTTTCCTCGTAGAATACGGGGAGACAGGTCCACGTGTACTCGTTACGCCTTCCACACCGAGTCTCGATCTGGTCACGCGTCCAGTCCCCATCCTGCTCCAGATGGTATCGGTTCCGCACGTTGTACGAGTACTCGTCCGCGGCGGCTTTGACGACCTTGAGCGAGAAGTCCTGGGGGTTCTGGAACGCGAATGGCCCGTTCACGTCTGCGGCTTCACTCAGGTCGCTCTCGTCCGCACCATCCAGACAGAGCTCGTTCTCCGCGATGGCGCGGAAGGGCTCAAGCTCGGGATGAATCTCTTTGAGAACACTGTGGAGATACTCGTGGACGACCTCGTCGTACTTGTCCAGCGAGAAGTCGCCGGTGGGGGAGACGATCTCCAACTCCGCGCCCGTCTGTGTCACGCGTCGGCGTCGCGGTTCGAGTAACGGACACAGGAACGCGAGCCTGTTGGCGTGAAGGAGATAGGCGTAGCTGAACAGCCGCGACCGTGACGGCGACTCCTTGACCGGATCGTGTCCCTCCGCGTAGTACTTGGAGTCGAGGACAGCGATCGTCTCCTCACCCACCTGTAGCGCGTGGTCGGGTTCGTGGTAGATCTGGTTCTCTCCCTCGAACGGGTTGACCGACGTCGACCGCGCGGGTGTGACGTTGGCGACCGAATCGAAGTGGTCGTAGGACTTGATGTAGTTGAGTTCGCGCTCGATCACCACCTGGGAGTACTGTTCGAACAGCGACTCCATGTTCAGCACGTAGTCCACGACCAGCTCTCGGGGACCGTCCTTGAGCTGCTGGCCGAGCGACGACGACAACACAGCCTTTGCGACGTCGAACGCTTTTCGGTAGTACTGGCGTTGCTTCGGCAGGTCTCCGAGGGTGATGCGTCGATATTCGTCGAGACGGTCCAGCCCGCTGCCAACGCCCATCCCTTCCAGCCGTTCGACTTCCCGGTGAACTTCCGAGAAGATGCGGTCGTATCCGGGATGCTCATACTCCGACGCGTTCTGTCGGAACAGTCGGAGCAGCGTCTTCCCCGCGTAGTGGAGCAGCGAGTTCGCGGCGTTGTTGTACTCGGTCTCGTTCCGGATCCAGTTCGGTTCGATGGTTCCCCGGGCATGGTTCAGGAGGGTCTGTTCGACGTCGATTTCTCCCCGCCCTTCGAGCCTGTTGGTCCGGCGGAGGATCAGGTCCCGGATGTACCCGTTGCGCTGGATCGTCTCCAGTCCTTCCAGGTAGTTGATCGCCATCACGACGAGCACGTCGTCGAGTTCGATATCGTCTGAGAGGAAGTCCTGAAGTGGGATTCCGTGGTAGTCGATCGACCGGTTCTGGTCGTACACCGCAAGGAGCATGTCGAAGATCGGTCCCCAGTCGATCTTCGGGGATATCGTCACCTTCGAGGACGGTGTGAGACTGACCGCTCCGACGATATCGGTCGCGGAGACGTGGATGACGTCGCCGTCGTCGCCCTCAACCGTCACCGTGATGACGTCGTACTGCTGTTCGGAGTCGAGAGCGTCCTGGCGTTTCGTGAACACGCCGGGACTCTCCTGCGTGAAGGACGCGCGACGAAGCTGATCAGTGATGGACGACGGACAGCCCTCTATCCGGATTTCCCCCCGTTCGGGGACATCGAACGTGTCCCGCCCGTACTGATAGACCTCGTCGATACTGCTCATTACTCGTAGGAACCCATCTGGCGTCGCTCCTGTTCGAGCTCGCGCTCGGCGAACTCGGCCGCTGGAGAGAGATCGAACTCCTCGAACTCGTCGTTCAGCGCTCGGTAGTGTTCCGCGATCCGCTCCACTTGCGGGAACGCCGCAGAGTTCAACAGCCGGGGAACGATGTAGGTCCGGAAGGCTTGCCCGACGGAGTCAGCCTGGTCGTACTCGTACTCTCCACCCTCTCGGCAGGCGACGCCGACGAAGACGGCGACGTCGCGGTAGTGCATCGGACCGAACCGCATGA
>SL_4KL_010_BRINEDRAFT_10001332_pt1 | contig 13645 bp, 11 predicted proteins | sample SodLak_010_BRINE_2_FD_10664 | JGI IMG/M metagenome (IMG submission 10664)
CAATTTCCACGTTTACGAATAGGAATAGGCAGCGACTTTGGAAGAGGACGCCAAGCCGACTATGTACTCTCACCATTTAACGAAGATCAACGCATTGCCGTAGACCAGGCAATCGATCAATCCTGCGAGGCAATTCTTACATTTTTACGAGCAGGAATTGATATTGCAATGAACGACTTTAATTAACAGCGTTAGCGTTATGGATCTATTTAAACTGATTTACGAGCACGATATTCGGCTTGATGAACTGCGTGGCCGGCACACCGACCGCACCAAGCAGGAAACCTCTACAAGTATTGAGGACTTCATGGCGCCGGACCCCACCTACTCGAAGTTTTATATTACCGGCACAGTGCCTGACAAGCCCGCATTCGGCATCAATACACTCTCGAAGTACAGTGAGGTCATGAAGGCGGTTTCAGGTGCGCTAAGCGACTACAATACATTCACGCAAAAAGATTCTGAGCCCCGTTCTTTTATAGAAGCAGTTGAAGAGTGTGAAATTGGCCAGCCAATCATCCTTTCAAAAAACAGATCTATCGATTGGGAGTTCAACCAATTTACAATTGATTCAGACAGCAATGTGGGACACAAAAAAGAGGCGATTGCCACCCTGCTGAAAACAGATGACCTCCTGCTCTATAAAGAGAATGCACACGATGGTTTTGACCTGCACCTTTTCAGCAAAAAGAATATCTACAGAAGCTTTTTCTATCCTCTACAAAAAATGGTGTCTGATGATTTTCGATTTTTCAGCATGAATGGAAAACGAATTACATCCGAGCGGAAATTTTATTTTGAAACATGGACCCTCGACCGACCACCACATGGTGTGGAAGAAGTTTTTAAAGAGACGGTTCTTTAAACAGCGTCAATTATCCCGGTTTTTTAGCATTTAACAAAAGCCGTGATGAATTCTCGGGATCAAACTCTCCTCCTGAATAATCTCCCTTTACCGATTCCAGGGAAAACCCACACGCTTCTAAATTTTTTCTGAACCAGTTTAAATCGTAAAGCTTTACCCGCTCCTGATATACAACCGGCTTTTTAAGCTTCTCTCCCTCGAATTGAATCTTCTTAAAAACGGCTCCATCTTCAATATAGCGTTTAATATCGTACTCTAAATCTTCATACGATCCAGTTTCGCTCGGCACCAGATCTCTGCGAACTTTTTCGGCATTCAAAAAATCGATCATAAACAGTCCGTCGGGACGCAGCATGCTGTAGACTCCATCCAGTACTTTTCGGTTCTCATCATCATCTGCAAAGTAACCGAATGTTGTAAAGAGATTTACCACGGCATCAAACTCCTCGTCCAGTGGATTTCTCATATCGCGTACAAGAAATCGCACTCGCTCAGCACCGATTTCTTCAGCTATTTGATTTGCCTTTTGTATAGCCTGTCGCGACAAATCTACCCCTGTAACATCATACCCTTTATCAGCCAGTGTTAATGAATGCCGGCCCCTGCCACAGCCAAGATCTAAAATCTTGCTGTACTCCTTTACCGGAATCACCTTCTCAATGTACCGAGCAAGTTTTTTTGCTTCGGCTACATCACGATTTACATACAGTTTTTCATATAACGGGCTGTCAAACCACTCTTCAAACCAGCTCATGCAAAATCCTTTTTTAATTCCTTTTATTCTGAGCTCGATTTATGTCCATAAAAGTCCCCCTTAAAAAAGGGGAATGAGGGGTAAGTTCATCATAATGTGGAAAAATCTATGAACACCCCTCTAAATCTCTCCGCCGGCTGGCGGAAGATTTAATATGCATCAGATAAACTGATTATAAATCGAACTGAGATTTTTAAATAATACTGTCTGCCTCATTTTCTGCTGATGATTTATTATCTTGGCAAACTTTTAACCATCAACAGACTATGACTTTTAGCCAAAAACTACAAAGAGCAATTTCAGCTTCCGAGTCGATACTTTGCGTTGGGCTTGATCCGGACCTGCGAAAGATTCCACCGGCCATCAAAGAGCAATTTAACGAGCCGTCAGAGCAGGTTTTTGAATTTTGCAGGCGTGTAATTGAAGCCACAAAACTACACAGCTGCGCCTATAAACCAAACCTCGCATTTTTTGAAGCCCTTGGATTTAAAGGGATCTCCGTATTTGAACGACTTCTTGATGAAATCCCATCGGGAAAAATTATTATTGCCGATGCCAAACGGGGCGATATCGGTACAACCGCCGAAAAATACAGAGAAGCATATTTTAATTATCATCGTGTTGATGCTCTCACCATTAACCCGTTAATGGGAATGGACACCATAGAACCGTTTACGGATGATGAAGAGCGCGCACTGTTTGTGCTGGCGATGACATCAAACCCGGGAGCGGCCGACTTTTTACGACTTGAACTGAAAAGCGGACAAAACCTTGGACAAAAAATTGCCGGGAATCTTAAGGATTTGCAGAACAAATCCGCTACCCATCTAGGCATGGTAATTGGGGCCACACACCAAACCGAAGCTGTCCCGGTTATGCAGGAACACCCGGAAAGCCACCTGTTAATTCCCGGAATCGGGGCACAAGGCGGCGATATTAACCGGCTGAAAGATACACTGGCCAGCCATCAAGGAATGCCGATCATCAGCTCATCCCGAGCTATAATTTATGCCGGCGGCGATTCAGATAACTGGGAAGAACTGGTGCACAACAGTGCAGCCCGATTTAAAGAGTCCTTATTTTCAATCACCAAAAGATATATTTAACAGATGCAGACGGTAATTTTGTACACAGATGGAGCGTGCAGCGGAAATCCCGGTCCGGGAGGATGGGGAGCACTTTTAATCTGGAATAAAAAAGAGAAAGAGTTAAGCGGATCAGCCCCGGACACCACCAACAACCGGATGGAGATGCAGGCCGTTATTGAGGGGCTCCGCGCATTAACAAAACCGTGCCATGTAAAAATTCACAGCGACAGCGCATTGATTGTGAATGCGTTTAATCAAAACTGGATTAAAAACTGGAAAAAACGAGGGTGGAAAAAGGCGAATAAAAAGCCGGTTGAGAACCAAGACTTGTGGAAAGAGATGCTGGATGCAATGGAGCCTCACAACGTTGAATGGGTGAAGGTAAAAGGCCACTCAGGACATCCACTCAATGACCGCGTTGATGCCCTGGCGGTGAATGCTATCAAGCGGTAAAATAATCGTTACCGAATGCTCGCAAACGGCTTCATGTCCAGCTCGTCCGTCATACCGTCTCGCAGCCGCATTTCTCCCGTTTTGGCAATCATTGCTGCGTTATCCGTACAGAATTCCATAGCAGGAATCATCACCTCAACCCCCTCTTTTTCGGCCATTTGATGAACTTTCTGCCGAAGCATCGAGTTTGCAGAAACCCCTCCCGCCAACATTGCTTGCTTCACATTATGCTTTCGCAGTGCCCTTCTCAACTTCACAACCAGTACCTCCGTTATCGCCGCCGAGGCACTTGCACAAATGTTGTTCAGGTTCTGTTTGATGAACGCCTCATTTTGGTCCTGCAGATAGTAGAGAACACTCGTCTTCAGCCCGGAGAAACTAAAATCGAGACCCTTATTCATCATACCGCGCGGAAAATCTGCAAATTTGGGATCGCCCGTCTGCGCTTTTTTATCTATCTCGGGGCCCGCCGGATAGGGCAGCTTCAGCATCTTCCCGATTTTATCGAAAGCTTCGCCGGCCGCATCATCGCGGGTTTGCCCCAAAACGGTCTGTTCAAATGGGGCGGTTACATGAACCAGCCGTGTATGGCCACCCGAAACGATTAACGCTATAAATGGATAGACCTCCTCGTGCTCAATGAAATTAGCATACATGTGCGCGTCTATATGGTTCACGCCAATGAGCGGCTTCTGCCAGGAGAGAGAGAGGCCTTTGGCAAATCCCATCCCCACGAGCAGGGAGCCCATCAAGCCGGGGCCTTGTGAGACCGCAATTCCGTCAATTTCCGACATATCAATATCGGCATTTTGCAGGGCCTGATCTGCCGTATCCCAAATGGTTTTGTTGTGGGCACGCGAAGCCAGTTCAGGTACTACGCCCCCAAATTGCTGGTGCACAGCCTGCGAGGCAATCACATTTGATGCCATTTTACCATCAACAATAACTGCTGCTGCGGTATCGTCGCACGATGATTCTATTCCGAGAATGTTCATAAGGGGAAAGATAGAGAATCTTTTATTGTAACTCATAGGCAAAACCGAATGCATCATAAAAATCGTATAACAAGTTTATCAAGCATATCAATAAAAAAAGCCCTTCATCCTCTTACGAGAATGAAGGGCTTTAAATATCTAATTGAGAGTGAGCCTTAAAATCTCAAGACTCACATCTCATGACTCGCGACTATTTCTTATCGTCTTCGTCGTCTACAACTTCGAAGTCGGCATCTACGGCATCGTCACCTTCTGCATCAGCATCGGCTGCTTCGTCGCCTGCTTCTGCTTGAGGCCCAGCGGCTTGTTGCTCGCCTTCAGCTGCCTGGTAGATCTCCTGCGATGCGGCTGCCCATGCTTGGTTCAGCTCTTCGATTGCGCCGTCGATCTCATCCACTTTCTCCTCTTTGTGGAGCTCTTCGAGTTTATCGAGTGCACCCTGAATCTTGGTGATATTTCCTTCAGAAATTTTCTCTTTATGCTCTTCGAGCTGCTTCTTGGTAGAGAACAGCAGTGAGTCTGCCTTATTGAGTGTTTCAATACGCTCACGGATTTTCTCATCCTCTTCAGCGTGCTCTTCGGCAGCATTTTTCATCTTTTCAACTTCCTCCTCGGAAAGTCCTGAGCTCTGCTCAATTCGGATGCTCTGTTCTTTACCGGTTCCTTTATCTTTCGCGCTTACGCTAAGTACACCGTTGGAGTCGATATCGAAAGTAACTTCAATCTGTGGTACTCCACGCGGTGCCGGTGGTATTCCGTCGAGGTGGAATCGGCCGAGTGTTCTGTTGTCTTGTGCCTGTGCACGCTCACCCTGAAGCACATGAATTTCCACGCTGCTCTGGTTATCGGCAGCAGTAGAAAATGTTTCATTCTTGCTGGTGGGGATAGTTGTGTTCGACTCAATCAATTTGGTCATTACACCACCCAGTGTTTCAATTCCAAGCGTAAGTGGAGTTACATCAAGCAGAACAACATCGTCTACATCGCCTGCAAGAACTCCACCCTGAATAGCGGCACCTACGGCTACTACTTCATCAGGGTTAACTCCTTTACTTGGATCTTTACCGAAGAAGTCTTTTACAACTTCCTGGATTTTTGGAATTCGGGTTGATCCACCCACAAGAATTACCTGGTCAACTTCGCCTTTCTTCAGTCCGGCTTCATCCAGCGCTTTCTTACAAGGGTCGATGGTTCTCTTCACAAGATCATCAACCAGCTGTTCAAACTTGGCGCGTGTAATGTCGATATTCAGGTGTTTCGGGCCTGAATCCGTTGCCGTAATAAAAGGCAGATTTACGTTGGTTTTCTGTGAACTTGAAAGCTCAACCTTCGCTTTTTCAGCGGCATCTTTCAGTCGCTGCATTGCCATTGGATCTTCTCTCAGATCAATGCCTTCGTCTTTCTTAAACTCTTCAGCTAAGAATTTGATCAATCGCTGGTCAAAGTCATCACCACCGAGGTGTGTATCACCACTGGATGATTTCACTTCAAATACTCCGTCGCCCAGCTCTAGGATCGACACATCAAATGTACCACCACCAAGGTCATACACGACAATGGTTTGATCCGTCTCTTTTTTATCCAAACCGTAAGCCAAAGAAGCGGCTGTCGGCTCGTTAATAATTCGTTTAATTTCCAGTCCGGCAATTTTACCGGCTTCCTGAGTAGCTTTACGCTGCGCATCATTAAAGTATGCAGGAACCGTTACAACGGCATCGGTTACTTTTTCACCGAGATACTCTTCTGCAGTTTGCTTCATCTTCTGAAGCACCATCGCAGAAATTTCCTGCGGAGCATATTTACGGTCTTCAATTTCTACCCGTGCAGTTCCATCATCACCCTTTACTACTTTGTAAGATGCCTGGCTGCTCTCTTCTTTAATTTCATTGAACATCCGCCCCATAAATCTCTTTATTGAGGAGATGGTTTTTTCGGGGTTTGTAATTGCTTGTCGTTTCGCCGGAGCACCTACAAGCCGTTCGCCATCTTTAGAAAATGCCACAACGGATGGAGTTGTTCGTCCACCTTCGGCATTCTGTATTACAACCGGCTCATTGCCTTCCATAACGGCAACGCAAGAGTTTGTTGTACCTAAGTCTATTCCTATAATCTTACCCATAATCGTTCTCTGTTTCGTTATTTTTAATTTAAATGTTCTTGTCTACTTGATGGGGATTGTGTTGCTCGCTTCATCACCATCATCTGCTTTTGAAATTTCTATCGTTAAAACACCATGTTTAAAAGATGCTTCAATCTGGTTTACATCCGCATAATTGGGGATGGCAAACGACCGGATAAAAGCACCCTGTGTTCGCTCAGATCGTTTAAGTTTCTCATCATCTTCAAGGTAAAGTTCTCGTTCTCCTTCGATGGTGAGAACTCTTCCCTGAAGGGAAATCTTCACATCCTTCTTCTTCATTCCCGGAAGGTCCAGAAAAATCTTGTAGGTCGAATTACCCTCAACCACATCGCATGACGGGGTGAAATCTCGTACTTCCCGATCTACTGGAACTAACTTTTCAACAAACTGCTGAAGCTCTTTTCCCAGTGCAGATAACTGTTTTTCTATGTCTACCGTAAAATTGCTCATGGTTTTTTTGTCTGTTTACCATGTAGTGAGCAACCACAGTGCCAAACCGTTTTGCGCGGCTTTTCCACTGACGTATTGACATAGATAGATTTGGTTCAGATCTCCATTGCCAGATTGACGGGCTCTAAGCAGACAAACTCTCTAAATCTGTCCAAAAGTCGGGGTAGGATATCTCAGTGCACTCAGCATCTTTTACGGTCGAGTCACCATCGGCGCGAGTAGCCAGGATAGCTGCGGCCATCGCCATTCGATGATCGTGGTAGGACTTAAACGTTGCGCTCTGAGGGGTAAAATCTGGATCACCATGAATCGTGATTCCATCTTCTGCAAGTTCAGCATTCACGCCGGCGGCATCCAGAATATCATACATCGCCTCCAGGCGGTCTGTCTCTTTGTGACGAAGCTCCTCGGCACCGGTTATGGTGGATGTCCCATCAGCAAAAGCCATCGCAATCATTAGAATCGGGAGTTCATCAATACAGTTGGGAATAAGTGCCGGGTCTAAATCAATGGCTGATAAATTTGAGGAGGAGATGGTAAGATCGGCCACCGGCTCTTTACCCTCTACCGATTCATTATCAATAGCAATATCTGCACCCATCTGCTGTAAAATCGTAAGCGCTGCTTTACGGCTTGGATTTATCCCCACTTTTTTAAGTTGAATTTTTGCTACCGGATGAATTGCCCCGCCTACTAACCAAAATGCAGCTGCAGAAAAATCTGCGGGCACGCTGTAGTTCTGTGATGGAATAACATCAGCCAGGCTGCTTCTTATTACTTTCCCCTGCCCATAAGAATCGCTTTTCAGATCGAGCAGCCTTTCAGTATGGTCCCTGCTGGGAAGTTGTTCAATCACTTCGGTGGGAGAATCGCCAAACAGGCCTGCAAGCAGTACGCACGATTTCAGCTGTGCGCTGGCAATCGGCAGCGGGTACCGCATTGGCTTGATACCTTTATGCCCCCCAATTTTAATCGGGGCGTACTCACCATCACGCGCATCTATGGTGCAGCCCATTGCGCGCAATGGGTCTATAATTCGTTTCATGGTTCTCGAGGAGAGAGACTCATCACCTACAAGTTCACACTCTATTCCCGCACCGGCAACTATTCCGCTGAGTAGCCTCATGGTCGTACCGGAGTTTCCGCAGTTCAATTGAGCGGCAGGAGTTTGTAATCCTTCTCTTCCAACACCTTCGATGGTTACCTTGTTGCCATCTTTTTTAACAGAAACACCGAGCTGTTGCAAACACTCCAGCGTACTTTGCGGATCTGCCGCCTCAGAATAATTTTTAATAACACTTCTTTCATCTGCTATTGCTGCAAAAAGTGCCGAACGGTGAGAAATTGATTTATCAGGTGGCAGATGAACGGTTCCATTGAGAGATGACGCCGGTTCTACAGTTCTGTTCATAATTAATTTCTATCTAAAAGACTTTGTGCTTTTGTTGCAGCGGGTGTCCCGGAATATCTTTCTACTATTGTTTCTAAAATGGAGAGGGCATCTCCTCTTCGGCCTTCCCGAATATAAATTTCTGCTGTTCTGTACTGTGCTTCCGCAACCCATTCATCATACACTTCAAAAAGTGCCGAAACACGTGCAAACTCTTCAAGTGCACTTTCCCGTTCACCTTCGATCATGTAGGCCCTTCCCAAAAGAAATTGGGCTTCGGCACCTACAGCTGTGGAGTTATTCTCGGCAACCATTCTGAAAAATCTGCGAGCCTCTTCCATGCGTTCATCTTCCAGAAGAACTTTGCCTACTCCTGTTCTGGCTGCATCATTATCTTCGTTGATGGAGAGTACGCGTTCGTAATTTTGCCGTGCACTGGAGTTATCTCCCATAGCCAAATCGGCATTCCCCATTCCAAGATATGCCTCCTGAAGATATCTTGAATCTGTATCAGCCAGATTTTCATATACTTGTTTTGCTTGCTCATATTCGCCCGTATCGAGATAGATCTGCCCTAACTCAGCCATTGATGCCGCTGCCCGTTCTGAATTCGGAAAATCTTCAATAATAGTTCTGTATGCGTCTGCTGCTCCATCTTTATCGTCCAAACGCAAATAAGCATCCGCCATATTAAAGTAGGAGTCCGGCATTTGGGATTCATTATTCGTAATTCGTAAATACTGACGAAATTCCGCTACAGCTGCTTCATAATCACCACTTTGCAGGGTGTTCTCTGCCTGGCGGAATCGAAGGCGGTCAGCTGTGGCCGATGTTGGATTCTCATTCAAAAACTGCTCGAGCACGTCGGTACTCTCATCCTCATATCCGGCTGAAAGTTGTGCAAATTGAATTCCATTAATTGCCTCGATGATATATTCACTGCGCGGATACTGCTCCAACACATAGCTGTATTCTTCTATTGCCCGTTCATAATCGCCCGCGTTGTAGTAGGCGTCTCCAATATTGTACTGTGCTCTTGCCGCCCATTCTGTACCTGGAAACTGCTCAATAACAGTTTGAAATTCTTCTACCGCCTGATCGTAATTACCCGTGTTTAAATAGATATATGCGATGTTATATTGAGCCTGTTCACGGAGTCCGCTGTATGGATAAATTCGAATCATCCGCCGGAATTGAGTAACAGCTTCAAAATTTCGGTTCATCCTGTAATAACTGTTCCCCACCTGGAACATGGCGTAGTCTCCGCCTGGCTCCGCCCCAACGGCATCGTTATAAAACTCGAGCGCCTGGGAATATTCACCCTGGGCGTAAAATGCATCTCCTACCCGCAGTTTTGTGTCGGTATCATACGGATAGAGCGCAATTCGGGGAGGCTCATAATTTTCCATAAAATCGATGAGAGGCTCTGTAGCATTTTCAAAATCTCCCATCATAAAGTACGCCCACCCTAATGCATACTTTGCGGCTCCAACTAACTCGTGTTCCGGATTTTCATTAATAAACTGGCTGTACTGTGAAGATGCGGGGCCGTAAGCCTGCAACTGATAATGGGAATCGGCACTCCAAAATAGTGCTTCTCTGCCAAGCTCACTATCAGGACTGTTTTCATATACTTCCTGGAACTCGGGCTGTGCCTGTCGATAAGCCTGATTGCTGTACTGAACCCACGCTTTCTGAAATCGCGCCTGACGAATAAGGTCAGGATCCATATCGGTCATTTCTGCAGCCAACTCAAAGGTTTCGAGCGCCCTGGTATATTCATCATTGGCAAAGTATACTTCGCCGAGAAATGTCAGAACTTCCCCCGGATTATCCAGTTCGTCTGCCATTCTTGCAAGCGGCAGCAAGGCATCAATAGCCTCACCATTAAACCCTACTTCAAATGCCGTAATTGCCCATTCGTACCGAGCCTCCTCGTAAAAAATTCCGCCATCATACCGACGCCCAAAATCTCGAAATGCATTTAGCGCCTGTTGATATCTGCCGGCTAATTTACTGTTTACAGCCTGGTAATAAAGTGCTTTCTGTGCGGTTTCATCATCCCCGTCAGCAGCTTTTTCAAATGACTCGGCAGCCCAGTGATACACTTCTTGTTTGTGATAAACCCAACCCAGCCCATAATGTGCAATTCGAGCCTGATCATCATCCGGAGCACGATTAATATACATTCTATAAAGACGAGTAGCGTTCGTCAGGTCATTTAATGCGTTGTAGCTCTCGGCCATTAAATAGACAGCCTTATTTCTATTCTCATCATCCAGATGCGGCATAGCGTCATCAAACGCCTGAATCGCCTCTTCAAACCGACGCTGCTGATAATAGGACTCTCCCAGTGCCGTACCAATTCTCCGCGTCATAGGATCGAACTGATGGCGCTCTCGCAACAGCTCGAACGCATCCGCTGAGGCTTCATAATTCTCCTCTTCAAGATAAAGTCTTCCACGAGCGTAAAGTGCTTTGGGCGACCATTCTGACCGGCGATGTTGATCAGATAGCTCTAAAAAGTACTCTCTGGCCAAATCGAGCTGATTATTCTCCGCGGCTGTCTCTGCTATATTGTAGTATAGCTCTTGCTCCTCTCTGGACGACTGCGGATAGTTTAATGCCTGAATCTTACGGTCTACTGCCTTGTCAAGCTCTCCCCTTTCTTTGTGTTGATTGGCAACCTCTTTTAAGAGTACAGCTGAGTATCGACTTTGGGGATGCTCGTTTATATAGCNATCTGTTAAAATATCTGTACGGGCTGAATCGAGTCGAGTTTGAGAGCGAACCCAGTAGTACGAGGCGAGCTCAAGATTTTTTCCGTCTAGCTCTTCAAATGACTGCAGCTTATTGAATACCACTGCGGCTTCAGCATAAAGTCCTTTTTCAAACAGGTCTATACCNNTCTGCANATCATTACTGCCCGTTACAGGCTCATGCTGAGCTGATGCTANAAGAGGTAGTAGAGCAATAAAAAGCGGGAAACAAAATTTTAATAAATAGCGATGCATGTAATAAAGATAAAAGACCGTTTAGGAATCCATGTATTTGAATATACCGACTGGCGCGGTTTTGTTCCCACACTTCCACGTAAAATTTTGTTGATCACAGATCCAGGTATCGTATCAGTTCATCTGCTCTGGAACTCATATCAATTTGCAACAAGTCGTGTTTGTTTTCTGTTGATGTTACATAGCCGTGGCGCTGCAGCGATGAAATTACTGCAGATGTATCCTGTAAATTAAGTTTTATTGAAATTTTTAAACTGGTATGATCATCGTTATCACGCTCAACCGTTAGCCCCAAAATTTTTGCCTCTTCCTGTTCAATTAGATGAACCAGTTCTGTGAGAGTAAAATCTACACTATTCATCTCAACCGTAATGACAGAACCTACTGTAGAGACATTCAGCATTCCGGAAAGTGCCTCAAGCACATCTTTTTTATGAACAATACCGATAAATTGTTCGGCTTCATCCACAACCGGCAGCAAACGAATTTCGTGATAAAGCATCTGCCTTGCAACCTCAAACACGTGCTGATGCTCGAATGTAAAAATTGGATTCTCAAGTGTTAGCTCCGAAAGCGGAGTAGATTCATCCTCCAGGTCCGAAATCAACTTCAGCGTAACCTGACCCAACATTTTTGACGTAGCCGGTTCTACCACCGGAATATTGGTTGTCTGCCATGCATCCATCTTAGCCAAAGCAGCATACGCGGCATCTTTAGGATGCAATGGAGTAAAATCTTTATCTAAAAGCTGTTTTGCTAACACGGTTTTATGGTCAAATTACTGCTGTTTCTAGTTTATCGAGCATTGTTTGAAAACGGTCTCGATCCGATTTTTTTACACTTCCTTCTACTATAACGTAGTCATCTTCAAAATGTTCATTTTCAACTACGCCAACCTCGTGTAAAAATGCAACTGCCTTATAATGCGCCATTGGTACATTATAACGAAACGATATATAATCCTCCTCAATTAAATGCTCAATACGTGCCTGAAGTTTATCGAGCCCCATTCCACGCTCTCCGGAGACAAACAAGGCACCGGGATACTCTTTTTTCAGCTCCATCAATCGGGTCGGTTCTACCAAGTCAATTTTATTAAAAACCAACACTTTTCGCGTATCTTCAATCCCAAGCTCTTCAAGAGTATCATTCACTACTTCAATATAATCTTCTATCATTCGGGATGATGCATCCACAACATGGAGCAAAAAGTCAGCTTCGCGAACTTCATCAAGTGTAGATTTAAAGCTCTCAATTAAGTTGTGAGGTAATTTCCGAATAAACCCAACAGTATCGGACAGCAATATTTCGTGATTTTCGAGCTCCAACCGTCTCACGGTTGAATCGAGCGTGGCAAAAAGCCGATCTTCCGCCAATACTTGTGTATCGGTTAAAGCGTTCATCAGGGTTGATTTCCCTGCGTTGGTATATCCAACAAGCGCAACTCTGTTATTATCAGAGCGCCCTTTTCGTTGTGTGGTTCGCTGGCGATCGAGTTTTTCAAGCTTCTCTTTTAGTGTTGCAATTCGGTTGCCAATCAGGCGCCTGTCGGTCTCAATCTGTGTTTCACCGGGGCCTTTCGTACCAATTCCACCTTTTTGACGGGAAAGGTGAGTCCACAAACGGGTTAGCCGTGGCAGCAGATATTGCAACTGAGCCAATTCTACCTGTGTTTTTGCGGCAGACGTTTTCGCTCGTGATGCAAATATATCAAGAATTAAGCCGCTTCGATCTAAAACTTTCTCATCTGCAGTTTTCTCAATATTTCTCGCTTGGGTTGCTGACAGGTCGTCATCAAAAATCAACAGATCCGCATTTTCTTCATTTAACATTGTGCGAAGCTGCGATAGTTTTCCTTTACCGATATAAGTAGTGGGGTCAGGGTGTGGACGATTTTGCAGAACTTTTTTCACTGTCGTTGCACCGGCTGTTGCCGCCAACATTTCCAGTTCATCAAGATACTCCTTTGCCAACCATCGTGGAATATCCGGCCCATAAATACCTACCAAAATGGCTTTTTCGCGATCTACGGTAGGTTGTCCAATATCTTCTATCAAATTATGTGGTGATTTATTTTAATGATTATTCAATTGCCTTAATATCAAATGAGGAGTTCGACACAGGTATCATAGATTTACCAACTTTCAGGCCGATAATTTTTTCAAACTTCGAAACTTTTTTATCCGGCACAAAGAGCTCTAATCTTGTCAAGCTTTTGTCGTTTTCCTCCTCGCCCTCCAGGTTCTGATACATAAAAACAAAAAGTGAACCCCGAGACTTCGGCTTTTCTACATAGTCGCAAATTTGATGCCAAGCTATCGTTTGAGAAGGGTCATTTATGTTTTTAACAATTCCGTGATCCGTAATGTAACTTTTTGATGCCAAAAAGCTCGAAACCGACCAACTTAGCCCCATCCAGGCGTAGCATCCAAAAATAGTATAGTACGACTCCAGCTGCAGGTATATAACTATACTGACAATCACTACGGCAGAGGC
>SL_4KL_010_BRINEDRAFT_10001333_pt1 | contig 13645 bp, 15 predicted proteins | sample SodLak_010_BRINE_2_FD_10664 | JGI IMG/M metagenome (IMG submission 10664)
AGCCGAACGAACACAACCCGATGCTTGGCTACCGGGGAATCCGGCGGAGTCTCGACCGCCCAGACGTATTCAAACACGAACTCGAAGCCTTCCGCAAGCTCTACGCGATGGGCTATGACAACGTCGAGATCATGCTTCCGCTCGTCAATGACAAAGAAGATGTGCTGCAGGCGAAATCGCTGATGAAAGAAGCAGGCATCGACACGGAAAAGCGCTCCTGGGGAGTGATGGTCGAAACGCCCGCCGCAGCGCTCGGTATCGAGGAAATGGCACAGGCTGGCATCGACTTTGCGAGTTTCGGAACGAACGATCTGACCCAGTATACGCTCGCAGTCGACCGGAACAACGAGCAGGTGGCTGACCGTTACGACGCGACACACCCCGCTGTGCTCAATCTCATCGGCAAGACGATCGAGACCTGTCGCGAACACGGCGTCGATACGAGCATCTGTGGGCAGGCCGGCTCGGATACCGAGATGGTCCGCTATCTCGTCGAGGAAGGTGTCACCTCGATCAGCGCGAACATCGACGCCGTTCGAGACGTCCAGCACGAAGCCAAACGTGTCGAGCAGCAACTCCTGCTCGATTCAGTCAGATAGGTAAGACGACCGCGAAAAACAGACACCTTTTTTGTGTCCTCTCACACAACAGCGAGCTGTTGTCTGTGATTTCTGTCCAACAGAATTAGTCGTCAGCAACTGCGTATCCGGAACGAGTTGCCTTCGAGGGTGCCGTATCTTGCTTCGCACGGTACTCTCGTAACCCTGCAGTTGTCTCATCGAATGAAGCGAGTCCATCAGCCACGTCGCTCATGGAGCGAGATAGTTCATCCATGAGCGCCCCGACTTCGTCGAAAGAATCGCCGAGTTTTTCAGTCGCCTCGACAGCCTCGGTCTCTGCGTTCGAACTGTTGTGATTGTCCATACAAACTACAACGAACACAATGGGTGAATAACTGGTACCTGACTAGTTTGTATGTGCAAAATACCGCCAGCCAAAAGAGACACCTACTCTGTTAGGGTGTCGCGTACGTTGCCCGCGTCAACGCGATGTCGCGTGCGTTCCTAGAGTCTGCCGCCGCATTCGGCGCAGTATGTAAATACCGGGTCAGGTTCGTTGGGAGAGCCACACTGTGAACACTCGATGAAGTCAGCATCAGTCGCTCCAGAGTGGTCGGTGGCACTCTGTGAGCCATCAGCGTGCGCTGGTGTCCCTTTAGCAGAGTTTCCAGTCGTCGACTGCCCGCGGATGAAATAGCGGTACAGGTACAACTGCAGGAGGGCGAACCCGAGAAGATACGCACCGAGCCATGCCCACATTTCCATACATCAATCTTCGGGTCCATACTACTTGATACTTCGGTTGAGGATGGTGAAAACCGGCTTTCGTCACGCGGTTTTGGATATTTTCTCGATTCGTTCGAAAAATCCACCTCACCATCGTTAATATAAAGGTAGCCGAAGGGTACTTATTTTTCACCCCCTTACATTCCTAGTCCGGATGACGGGTAGTACATACGACTTCTGGCTGTTGGACCTCGACGGGACCATCGTCGATGCCGAAACCAGTTACATCCACGATATTATGAACGAGGTCGGTACGCGGTTTGGCACAGCGTTCGGAAACTGGGAGGCAGAGATGCTCTGGTATGGACCCGCACAGCCCCGAACCCGTATTCTCACCCGACACGGGATCGACCCGAAACGGTTCTGGGCGGTGTTCCACGAAGTCGAAAAGCCAGAATCACGCGCCGCCTCAACGTACCTCTACGACGACGCCGAGGCTTTTATTGCGACAGTCGACGAGCCAATCGGCCTCGTCACCCACTGCCAGTCCTACCTGACCGGCCCAGTACTGGATGCACTCGACATCCGCGACTGGTTCGACACTGTCGTCTGCTGTACAGACGAGACGGGCTGGAAGCCCGATCCTGGGCCAGTCGAGCTTGCGATGGCCGATCTAGGCGTCGCTGGAAACGGCAAACGCGGTGCGGTCGTCGGTGATGACCCCGGTGATGTCGGAGCAGCCTGGAACGCTGGCCTCTCTGGTATTTACGTCCAACGGCGAAAGCCCGAACGAGTCGGTCAGTGCGTGCTCGGTGATCAGCGTGTGACCTCGCTTGTTGATCTGTGAGTTCCCCAAAACCGGTTGGATATCTTAACCACGGGATTTAACGCATCTGCGTCCTAATGGCAAGCTATGTCAGGGCTGCGTGATGCGTTGCGTGATCTGCCAGCGGCAGTATTCGCCGACGTTCTCGAACACGACGATGCGTATCTCGTCGTCATCGATCTACCGGGTGCAACGGCTGAAACCGTCGATATTGCCGTTGGAAACGGCCGGATTGCAATCGAAGCGCGACGTAACAAAGACGTGTCTCGGGAGTTTCGCTTTCTCTCCGAGGAGCGTTCACTGTTTCTCGATGTCGACTTGCCACTGCCGCCTGATGCGATGGCACAGGACGCAGACGCCTCTCTCGAACGCGGCGTGCTCGAGCTCGAGATTCCGAAATACTCCGCGAGCAAAGAGGCGAAAATCCCCGTATCCGAGAGCTGATACTGGTAGATGCGAGTGTTTTTCGCCGAATCCGGAAAAAGCGACTCCATCGGAGATAGCCCCATGATCAGTGGTTGCTCGGCGGTACCGACTCGTAACCATACCACAGAGGTGTTGTCGTGATGAAGCTCCGTGCGTACCGGCGGTTTTTCGTCGTCCTCTGGCGGTTTCTCCCGTTGATCGTCGCATACCTCCGAGACCGCCGTCGGTTTATTTTCTTTGGGAGTTCACGCGAGGTCTCGAGCGAAACACGCCGGCAACGAGCGCAGATGTTGCTCGATTCGTTACTGACGCTTGGTCCGACGTTCATCAAACTCGGGCAATTACTCTCGACTCGGCCGGATATTCTCCCGCCAGAGTACATCGCCGAGTTCTCGAAACTACAGGACGATGTCCCGCCTGCAGACTGGGAAGACGCCGAGGAAGTCATCGAGGCAGAACTCGGCCCAGTCTCCGAGCGGTTCGAGGAGTTCGATACCGATCCAATAAGTGGTGCAAGCCTCGGACAGGTGTACAAAGCACAGATCGATGGGAGATCGGTTGCGGTGAAGGTTCGCCGTCCCGGCGTCGAAACACTCGTCGAGGCAGATCTACGAGTTATTCGCTGGACGCTACCCATAATCATGCGCTTTGTCGAGAACGCTCGCTCGTTCTCACTCGAAACGCTCGCAGACGAGTTCGCAAAGACAATTCGACAAGAAATGGATTACACCCGCGAAGGGAGAATGCTCCGGGAAATAAAGGCGAATTTCACAGCCAACGGCGACGTTCGCATGCCGGAGGTCGTCGATTCCCATTCAGGCGAACGCGTTCTCACAATGGAGTACATCGAGGGAACGAAAATCGATAATCTCGACGAGCTCGACGACAAACACCTGGACCGCTCGGAACTTGCAGAAACACTCCAGAAAGTCTACTTGCAGATGATTGTCGAAGATGGGGTCTTTCATGCTGATCCACACCCTGGGAACCTCGCGGTCAGAGATGACGGAACACTCGTCTTCTATGACTTTGGGATGAGCGGATACGTCGACCCGTTCGTTCAAGACCGGATCATCGATTTCTATACCGCGGTTGCGAGACAGGATATTGACGCCATCCTCGATACGCTCATCGAGATGGGGACGCTCTCGGCAGATGCTGACCGAGATGTGATGTCGAATGTCATGGAGATCGCAATCGCAGACGCCCGCGGAGAAGACGTCGAACAGTACCGCATCCAACAGATCATGCAGCAAGTCGAAGATACGATCTACGAGTTCCCGCTTCGCTTGCCCTCGAATCTCGCACTCGTCTTGCGAGTTGCAACAGTGGTCGAAGGCGTCTGTGTCACCCTCGATCCGGAGTTCGATTTTATCTCCGTGGCGACATCGTATCTCCGCGAGCAAGGTTACATCGAGGAAGGCGCACGGGAGTTTGCCAGAGACCGAGCCACCGAAGTTGGGGATGCGGCAACGGCAGCAGTGCGCGTCCCACCAAAACTCGAATCGACACTCGACCGGATGCAGCGTGACGACCTGCAAGTAAAAATCGAAATTGCAGATGACAACGAACATTTCGAGCGGTTGGCCCGCCGGGTCATCTATGGGTTGGTTTTTGCTGCAGGCATCGTTTCGGTGACGCTTCTGTATCTGTTCGAAAGCCCGCACGTCACTGCCGTTGGCGCGGTGCCGACAGTTGTCGCCGGGATTGCACTGTACTGGTCGTTTCGTAAACGCCGTGGACTACGCGCACAGCCGCGGTTTACCCGCCAGCAGATGCGACAGCGACAAGCAGCGGATGAAGCGCTCGGATTCGGGGACGCGTTTGGTCAAACCGATAGTGAGCCCGGCGAGACGAGAGACAGGGTAGGAAAGAGACAGGACGAAGAAGGCATCGACCAGTAGTCGATTCCAAACCGTTTATACTCACAGATGGTTAACAGCGCCGTATGGCAAGAGAGCAGACGGAAGTTCGCGAACTCGATGAGGGTAGTTACGTAGTAATCGATGACACGCCGTGTAAAATCACATCCTATAGTACAGCAAAGCCAGGAAAACACGGCAGCGCAAAAGCACGGATCGACGCGAAAGGCGTCTTCGACGACCAGAAGCGATCACTCTCCCAGCCAGTGGATGCGAAGGTGTGGGTGCCGATCATCAACCGGAAACAGGGGCAGGTTATCGACGTCCGTGACGGCGAGATCCAAGTGATGGACCTCGACACCTACGATAATTTCGTGATGCGAGCGGGCGAGGAAGACCTCTCGGCAGATGACGAAATCGAGTTCCTCGAATACGAACAACAGCGCAAAATCGTCTAATGTTTCCCGGTGCCGTGGCCGACTCGGACGAGCCAGCGTATGCTATCATCGGTGCGCCGCTGGACGCGACGACGACATTCAGGCCGGGGACGCGCTTCGGTCCACGCGAGATGCGCCACGTCGCCCAGTCCTTCGAGGATTACGATCAGCTGACCGGGGAGTCGTTTACTGATCTCGCCGTCTACGACCACGGTGATATTCATCCGGGGGACGATATCGCAGAGTACCTTTCGTTTCTGCGTAGCGCAATCGCGGAGTACGACGAAAACGGGACGGTCCCGTTGGTACTCGGTGGGGAACACACTGTGACAGTTGCCGGGATACGCGCACTCGATCCGGACATCTACGTCTGCCTCGATGCGCATCTCGACCTCCGGGAGTCGTATGCTGGAAATCCGTTGAGCCACGCGACAGTCACACACCACGCCCTCGAATACGTCGACGAAGCGATCATCCTCGGTGGACGCTCGGGCTGTGAGCGCGAGTTCGAACGCGCCGAAGGTGAGGACGTGACTGTCGTCCCACCAGAAGAAGTACCCGACTGGGAGCCCGACTTTTCGGGACAGGTATACTGTAGTGTCGACATTGACGCGGCAGATCCGGGATACGCGCCCGGCACTGGCACACCAGAACCGTTCGGACTCGGTCCGACGACGATGCACGATGTCGTCCGGTCGGTTGCCCCACAGACGGTCGGATTCGATGTTGTGGAGGTCAACGACCGTGACGACGGTCAGGCTGCAACACTCGGAGCGAAGCTTCTCCGAGCGTTCGTGTACGAACACGCACACAACCGGAAAGACTAGGTCGAACGAGAGGGTATTTTATCAACCTGCACGAATTTCACCACTTCGATTGAAAAGCGAAGTGTTGCACCCAGAAAATACGTTTTTTCAGTTGTGATAGTTACATTCTGTCTCTCATTTATGATAAAACAGTCGCTGGCTTTTTGATGTGATAGCGCGCTCTTGGGCACATGGACCATCTTTCGTCGTGTTACTTCTGTGGGACTGCCCTTGATGAACCCCTCGGGACATACGTCATCTCCGAATCCGATGGGGGAACGACTGTGACACTCTGTCCAAGCTGTCAGCGAAAGCTCGATACGATTCTCGACGTTGCGAACGCACCGGGGATGGAATCGGTAGACAATCGGGCGGCTACTGTCGGAGCAAGCAGACAAAAACGTGTTAGTTCTGGTAACTCACCAGCAAGCGAGCAACTCGAATCGACGTCCGGAGAATCCACCGGCGGAAGCGACGATGAAACTGTAGAAATAACGGCAGAATCGACGGCAAGTGGTAACGAATCACCGACAGGTAAATCAGAACCAACTGGTTCGAACGCCACCGAGACAGCAGAGACACCGGACAACGATAGTTCGGTAAATGAGAGCGCTGCGCTCGATGAGACCGAGGAAGCCGGGCTGGCCACGGATCAATCCGACGAAGTAGACGAGACGAGTAACGCCCCGTCATTGGTCGAACAAGCTAGTTCGGAAGAATCAGTCGGTGGTGAGGAAGTCATTGATGGTAACCTGATGGAAAAAGAGGCCGATGAGGAAGAGTCAACAGATTGTACCGACGAGGACGGAGACGACGGTGCGGACGATGAGTTTTCGATTGGAGAGGAAGACGCCGAACCAGCAGGCGGGAAAACACTCGATAGCTTGCGAGACGAGTTGGAGCCCGACCTGCCCGACGAATTCGACGATGATCAAGCGGTTGAAACTGAGGAGACATCCAGCGACACCGAAGACACCTCGGGAGACATCGAAGATACATCAGTTGAACTCGAAGAGAGTGCAATTGAGGCCGGCGAGACACCGGAAGAGGGAGATGAAAAAGAGACAGTGCAATCGTCTACAACCGATGAGTCAGATGCTACGGCAATCGACCCGAGTATTTTGCAAGCAGACGAGATTGCAACGGGGAAAGTCGATGTGAAAGAAGCGCTCGGCGAAGACATCCCCGCAAAAACAGAAGCCAGCGAAGCCAGCAGTCAGCCAGCCAGCGAAAGCACCGATCAGTCAGTTGAGACCACGCCCGACGAAGCAGACACCGACAGCCCGGACCCACTTGAGGACGGCGAACTCGGGGACATTGGGAGTGATAGCTCGACAGAGACGCTGGATATAACAAATGAAAAAACAGAGTCTCTCGGTGAGGAACCTGACAAGGGTGCAGAGTCCGGCGAGGGTGCAGAGTCCGGCGAGGGTGCAAAGGCCGGCGAGAGTGAAGAGACCGCTGACAATGCAGAGACCAAACAAATCGAGAAAGGATCGGATGAGGAGGCTTCAGGGGATGGCAGCAGCGGATTTGCATTCGATCAGGACACGCCAGAAACAGACTCAAAAGACGAGGCTGACGAAGAACTGCAGTCAGAGATGGAGCCGGAAGTACCAGAAGAATTTAAAAGTGCACAGGTCAACACTAGCAGTTCGGAACCAGAGAGTCAAGAGGCCGACCCAACAGCCGAGGAAAGCACATCTAAAAAAGGGAGCGAAAGCGAGAGTGAGTCGGACGAAAGCGACGCGGACAGTACGGAGAAAAAGAACCGGCAACAGACTTCGATCTCTGCACTAGAGTACAACAAAGTGATGCGCTTGCTCCAAAACCGGGAGTTCCCCGTCGAGCGCGAGGAAATCGAGACTGTCGCAGCGAGTGCGTACGACCTCTCCGAAGCCGATTGTGCGGCTGTGATCGACCTTGCTATCGACCGCGGACTGCTCGCAGAAGACGAGGACGTGCTCGTTCGGCCCGACTAGAGTTCGTCAATAATCGCGTCGGTCATTTCTTCGGTCGTTGCATCGCCACCGAGATCAGGCGTGTGTGGTCCCGATTCGAGAACAGACTCGACGGCATCACGGACCTGATCGGCTTCTTCGCTGTATTCGAGATGGTCAAGCAACATCGCTGCCGAGAGAATCATCGCCGATGGGTTCGCGATTCCTTCACCGGCAATGTCCGGAGCGGAGCCGTGAACAGGCTCGAACAGCGCATTCTCTTCGCCGATATTTGCAGAAGGCAACAGCCCGAGGCCGCCGACGATGCCGGCCGCCAGATCCGAGAGCATATCGCCTGCGAGGTTCGGACAGATCACGACACCGTAGTCTTCGGGGTGCATCACAAGATGCATCGCAAGCGCGTCCATGAGCGCGGTGTCGTACGCCGCGTCGCGTTCGTCGGCGACACGTTCTGCAACGTCCACAAACAGTCCGTCGGTTTCGCGCATGACGTTTGCCTTGTGTGCAATCGTCACGTCATCGTAGCCGTTTCGCTTGGCATACCGGAAGCCGTATTCGGCGATCTGTTCGGAGGCGTCTTCGGTGACGACGCGAGTCAGGGTTCGGACCCCATCCGTGATTTCATTCTCGATGCCGGCATAGACACCTTCGGTGTTTTCTCTGATGAAAACGAGATCAGTCTCTGGCTGGAGCGCATCGAGACCGGGATAGGCACGCGCCGGTCGGACGTTCGCAAACGAGCCAACAATCGAGCGAAGCGGTAGAATAACGTCTGCGGCAGTCTCGCCTGCTGCCCCAAACAGTGTCGCGTCTGCCTCAGCAGCAATCTCGCCGGTCTCTTCGGGCAACGCTTCTCCCGTCTCGGCTTTCGTCTCGTCACCTGCTTCCCCGTAGACGAAATCAAAGCGAATGTCGAGTGCTTCGAGTACCTTGACTGCAGCAGGGGTCACTTCCTGTCCGATCCCATCGCCAGGAATCACAGCAATCTCGTGAGTCATGCCAATACGTCGTCGTGGGCCGGAAAAGAGCATGTCGATACCTCTCCGACCGTATATCGGACGGTCGTGTCATCGACAGTGGCAAATTTCGGCCAGAACCGGTATTCATTAGGCACTCGGACTATCAGGAACAATCATGGAGGACATATTCGTCGGACGACTCATGTCGTCGGATGTGGTGACAGTCAAGCCAGGGATGAGCGTGCAGAAAGCCGCAGAGGTGCTGCAGGAAGAAAGCATTGGATCGGTCGTCGTGGTGGATGATACAGACAAATTGCAGGGGATTCTCACAAGTACCGACTTCGTCACAATCGTCGCCGAAAACAATCAGAAAGACGACCAATCCGTCATGGAGTATATGACCGAAGATGTCCTGACGGTCACGGCACAAGATACCATTCAGGATGCGGCCAACCGGATCATCACTTACGACATCCATCACTTGCCTGTCGTGGACAACGATGACCGCGTCGTCGGGATGCTTTCGACAACCGATCTGACGGAGTACATTTCGGACGTCAAGAAGCCAAAGCCAGCATAAGACGACAAACCGGTGGGTACGGGGTTTTTTGCGCTATAAAAAACGAAAAGAGACGCATTTCATAGTGATTGTTGTGAGTCTTTACCGCCATGGGAGGACAAAAAGAGAGTACCACGGCCTGAAGCACCGGAATATGTGGCCCGGCCGCGAAAATAACCGCAACAATCACTATCAGACGTCTTTGACGTAGGGGAGATCCGCGGCGGTCCGCTGTATCTCGGTCCGGTTGGATTTCATCAGCGCCGTCGTATCCCAGATGCCGTCAACCAGTGCCTTACGCTGGCCCTCGTCGACAGTGACGTCAACGGTCGTATCGCCGTAGGTGACGGTCTCGGCGGCGACATCGATGTCGATCTCGCCGTCGGGGTTTTCCTCACAGAAGTCCTGGATCTCCTCGACGGTTTCCTGGTCGGCAGTGACCGTCGGCATTCCGAGGGCGAGACAGTTCCCCGCAAAAATCTCCGCGAAGGACTCGCCGATGAAGGCGTCGATGCCCCAGCGCATCAGCGCCTGCGGGGCGTGTTCCCGCGAAGAGCCACAGCCGAAGTTCGCGTTGACGACCATGACGTTTGCATCCTGGTACCGCTGTTCGTTCATCGGATGTTCCTTCTCGTTGTCCTCGTCGTCGAACCTGAGGTCGAAGAAGGCGAACTGTCCAAGGCCGTCGAAGGTGACGACCTTCATGAATCGCGCGGGGATGATCTGGTCGGTGTCGATGTCATTACCCCGGATTGGGATTCCCGATCCGGTGACGCGCTCGACCGACGGAATCTCGACATCGTCGCCGCCGTCGGTCCGCAATTCGCTCCCGACGTCGGCGCTGCTCGCGGGTCGTTCCTCCCCGCACACACGTTCCGAGGACTCCTTACAGTCGCCCTCGCGAGTCATACCGAGACCACCTCCGGAAGTTCGCGGACATCTGTAACCTCCCCTTCGATGGCCGCGGCGGCGACCATCTGTGGGTTCATTAAGATTGTGCGGCCGTCCTTGCTCCCCTGGCGGCCGATGAAGTTACGGTTCGAGGAGGAGGCACAGGCCTCGTCACCCTCAAGCTGGTCCTCGTTCATGCCCAGACACATCGAACAGCCAGCATTTCGCCAGTCGAAGCCAGCCTCGACGAAGATGTCTTTCAGGCCTTCCTCCTTGGCTGCTTTCTGGACGCGCTGGCTGCCGGGGACGACAAAGGCGCGGACGTCCTCCGGAACCTCCCGACCCTCGACGATCTGCGCGGCTCGGCGCAGATCCGGTAGTCGGGCGTTGGTACACGAGCCAAGGAAGGCGACATCGATCTCGTAGCCCTCCATCGTGTCACCAGGCTCGACGCGCATGTGCTCCTGGGCGCGTCGTGCGGTGTCTTGCTTCTCTGCAGGCAGGTCCTCGGGGGCTGGAATCGGCTCGGTGATGCCGACGCCCTGGCCGGGGGTGGTCCCCCAGGTGACGACCGGTTCGAGCTCGCTTGCGTCGATTGTGACCACGTCGTCGTACTCAGCTGTCTCGTCGGAGCGAATCGACTCCCAGTAGGGTTTGAGCCGGTCGAACTCCTCGGGGTTCTCTTGGAAGTAGTCTGTCTCTTTCAGCCACTCGTAGGTCGTCTCGTCGGGATTGACGTAGCCCGCGCGAGCACCGCCCTCGATGGACATGTTGCAGATGGACATCCGGCCCTCCATGCCCAGGTTTTCGATGGCCTCGCCGGCGTACTCGTAGACGTAGCCGACACCGCCTTCAGTTCCCAGCCGACGGATAATCTCGAGGATGATGTCTTTGGCCTCGACACCTTCCTGGAGCTGTCCGTCGACCTGGATCTTGCGGACCTTCTGTTTGTCCATGGCGATGGTCTGGGTCGCCAGCACGTCGCGGATCTGGCTGGTCCCGATACCGAACGCCAGCGCCCCGAAGGCCCCGTGGGTCGAGGTGTGACTGTCGCCACAGACGATGGTCTTGCCGGGCTGGGTCAGTCCCTGCTCCGGGCCGATGACGTGGACGATTCCCTGCTCGCCCGTTTCCGGTGAGAGAAAGTCGACGCCCGCGTCGCGGACGTTCTCTTCCAGTTCAGCCATCATCTCCTCGGCGGCGTCGTCGCTGTAAGGTCGCGACTGGTCTGCGGTCGGAACGATGTGGTCGACCGTCGCCAGAGTTAGGTCCGGTCGCGCAACCTCTAGATCGCGCTCGCGCAACATTCCGAACGCCTGCGGACTCGTCACCTCGTGGATGAGATGCAGACCGATGAACAGCTGGTCCTGTCCATTTGGCAACTTGGTTACCTTGTGTTTTTCCCAGACTTTGTCGTAGAGTGTATTTTCGCTCATTGTACGGTATTGCGGCCTTCACTGCCCCGCTCGAAGGAGCGTACCGCTCCTGCTGTCGGGGCCTCGTGGTCGACGTCGGCCATCGTCCCCTGAGAGGGGTCGTGACCGCCGTCCGCGGCGACCGCGCCCGCGTCGTAGTTCTTGCCGAACGGTTCGTTCGTGTACGGATGTGTGTGATCGACTGCTCGCATGATTACTCTTGCTCGCCCCACTCGAAGAGGTCACGCAGCCGTTCGCCGACCTCTTCGATCTGGTGGGTCTGTTCTGCGTGTCGGTACTGTTTGTATGCCGGGCGGTTTGCCTGATTCTCGTTGATCCATTCGCGGGCGAACTCACCATTTTGAACGCCCTCGAGAATTTCCTGCATTCCTTCGCGGTTGATAACCTCTTCACCGCGAGTCAGGCCACCGTACTCGGCTGTATCCGAAACCGAGTTCCACATCTCCATGTGGCCGCCTTCGTACATCAGATCGACAATCAGTTTGAGTTCGTTCAGGCACTCGAAGTAGGCCATCTCCGGCGAATAGCCTGCATCGACGAGCGTCTCGAAGCCGGCTTTGACCATCTCGGTCACACCGCCACAGAGCACTGCCTGCTCGCCGAAGAGGTCGGTCTCGGTTTCCTCGCGGAAGCTCGTCTCGATAACACCCGCGCGCGTACAACCAACACCTTTCGCGTATGCGAGCCCTTCTTCGTGGGCCTCACCCGAGGCGTTCTGGTAAACTGCGAGCAGTCCGGGCGTCCCTTCACCGCGTTTGTAGGTCCGGCGAACCAGGTGGCCAGGGGATTTCGGTGCGACCATCGTCACGTCGACATACTCTGGGGGTTCGATCTGGCCGTAGTGGATGTTGAAACCGTGGGCGAACTGCAGCGTGTCGCCTTCTTCGAGTTCCGGCTTGATTGCCTCGTAGACTGCAGGCTGGACGGTATCCGGAACGAGCATCACGATAATATCGCCCTGTGCTGCGGCGACGTCTGGCGTCTCGACTGCCAGCCCGTCAGCTTTGGCTTCCTCGCGTGAGGAAGAGTCTTCGCGGAGGCCGACGACGACATCCACGCCGCTGTCGTGGAGGTTGAGTGCGTGGGCGTGGCCCTGGCTGCCGTAGCCAAGCACCGCGACTGTTTTGTCTTCGATATACGATTCGTCTACGTCGTCGTCATAGTGGACGGTTGTGGTAAATTCGTCTGTCATAGTTGTCTTCGTGTTTAGTCGTCCGCTGTCTCTTCTGTTGCAACCTGTGCTTCGGTTGGTGCCTGATTCGGTTTCGAGACCTGTGCTGTTGGCGCTTCACCGCGGGCGAGTGCCGAATAGCCCGTCCGGGCTAGCTCGCGGATACCGAACTGTGCGTAGGCGTCGATTGCGTCGTCGATTTTCTGCTCGTCGCCTGTGATCTGGATGGTGATCGTCCGCGGGCCAGCATCCAGCGTCTCGCCGTTGTACATCTCGGTGATCGCGTTGACCTTATCCGGCTCCTCGCCGTTTACTTTCACGATCACGAGTTCGCGCTGGACGGCATCGGCACCGAGTTCCCGGACGGAAATGACCGGGATCAGCTTTTCGAGTTGCTTTTTCGCCTGGTCGATGCCTGGCCGTGGCTCCTCGATAACAATCGTCATTCGCGCGAGATCGCTATCGATTGTCGGGCCGACAGTCAGCGACTCGATGTTGAACTGCCGGCGGCTGAAAAGCCCGGATACTTCGGCGAGGACGCCGGGTTCGTGTTTGACAAGCGACGACAGTACCGCCCGCTCTGGCGGATGTTCGGCCTGTGCTTCCGGATCGATCCGGATACCTTGTTTGTTTCGCCGTCCTTTCGGGTGCATTCGCTCGTTCGGTCCTGGACCGGGAAGTTCGCCCTGTGTCATAGTTGCTCCAGATGTTCTTCGTTGAGTGCAAAGCGTGCGTTATCGCCGCCACTTGGCACCATCGGATAAACGTTCTCTGCTGGATCGATGATCGCATCGATCACTGACGGTCCCTCGTATTCGCGGGCCTCCTGAATGGTTTCCTCGACATTTTCNGGGTCTTCNACACGCAGTCCTTGCGCACCGAACGCCTCTGCGAGTTTGTCGAACTCCGGAATCCACGGATATTCAGAAGCCATCCGGCGGCCCTCGTAGAAGCCATCCTGCCACTGGCGGACCATCCCGACGGCCTCGTTGTTCAGCACGACGATGGTGATGTTGAGCTGTTCG
>SL_4KL_010_BRINEDRAFT_10001335_pt1 | contig 13634 bp, 13 predicted proteins | sample SodLak_010_BRINE_2_FD_10664 | JGI IMG/M metagenome (IMG submission 10664)
TGGCGCAGCCGGTTGCCGCACAGTCGACCACGGCTAATTTGATCAACGAACTCAACGACAAGCTCCTGTATATCGCCCTGCCGATTACGCTGCTGGTCGAGATTATCCTGATTTACGCCGTTCTTCGATTCAAAGATAACGACGATCCGAAACCAACCAAAGAGAACCGCCGACTCGAAATCACGTGGACGGTTGCAACCGCAATTATCCTCCTGTTCGTCGGTGTCGCCTCCTACGGCGTCATGGCCGACGAGAACGTCACGTTCACCGGAGGGGAAGACGAGGTCGCCCCTGAGGAAAACGATGTGCTCGTACAGGCTGAAGCCTACCAGTGGGGTTGGGATATGCGGTACAACGCCTCTGATAACGGGTATCTGGATGAAGACCTCGAATTCGGTGGCTCCGGGGCTGGTCCGACAGTCGTGGTGCCATCGGATCAGGACTTGTATTTCCAAATCGATGCCGTTGACGTGATACACGGCTTCCACGTGCCGGAACTCGGCCTGAAGATGGATGCCATCCCGGATCAGACAACCTACATCAAGACCAACGTCAGCGAGACGGGAACCTACCAGGGCTACTGCTCGGAGTACTGTGGTCTTGCCCACTCGAACATGTACTTCACGATTGAAGTCGTCGAGCCCGACGAGTACGACGAGTGGATCGCAGAGCAGGTCGAAGAGCAGGCTGACGATGACGACGACGAGGCTGAAGAGACAGACGCCTAAGTTCTCTTTGGCAGCCTGTGCTTGTTTTTATTTGTTTCTACCAAACGACGCGTGCGACAGCGCTAGATAACACGATAGTACGTTTACAGCAAGCATGCACGTTTATTAGTACAAAACAACTAGCATCGATGTTGGCACGCGCTCGATACCTCGACAAATAATGATTCCACTACTCTCTGCTGTAGGCATCGTGTTGTCTATTGGCGTCCCGCTTTTTGAGATCTATCTATTTGCATTCGGTACTGCCGCACTGATCTGCTTTGGGAGCCTTCGGCGCGCTCGACAGATCGAAAATATCGATACTCGTCACGGACTTGTTGCGCTTCTCGCAATTAGTGGCGTCTGGGCCGCACTGCACGTGGGGTATCTTATTGCACCGACAACGGGTCTCCAATACGGGTTCTACATGGCTGGATTGATCGTCGGGCTCAGCACTGTTGGGCCATGGCTCTATTTTTGTTCGGCATACACCGGCCGCGCGCTTCATCATAACAAAACCTACCAGTGGACCGCTGTCGGCGTCTATCTCGGCATTGTTGCGATCAAACTCACAAATCCGTATCACGGGCTGTATTTCACGGCAACCGAAGCAACCGTTCCCTTCGCCCATCTGATGATAACCCACCAGCCGCTGCACTGGGTCGCGATGGCACTTTCATATTCACTGGCCATTGTGGGGATTTTCATGTTGTTTGAGCTGTTTGCACAGGTCGATTACGACACAACGCCGTTTGTCGTGCTTGTTGGGCTTACGGCGCTCCCGGTCGTCCTCGATATTGTCGGCTTTGTCAGCCCGTTGTTCGTCGATATTACGTACTCTGCACTCGGGGTCGCCGTCTTCGCTGTAGGCGTATTGTTCGTCTATATCGATCGGTTCGAGAGCATTCAGCTCGCTGGCCAGTACGACGACCCCGTTATCGTGTTGGATGAAGACAACCAGATTCGCGATTTCAATTCGAGTGCTGTTGGGCTCTTTCCTGGGTTGGCGACGAATACCGGTGTGGAGCTATCAGAGATACTGCCCGCAGTGGCTGTTGGCGAGACAACAGACGAGATCATTACCCAGAGACAAAACGGCAAACTCCGCTACTTCCGTGTCTCAACGAATCCGTTTTCAGCCAGCCATGCCCGCCTTGGCCAGCTAATCGTATTTACCGATGTAACCAACCAAGAGCAGTATCGACAGGAGCTCGAACGGCAAAACAACCGGCTTGAGGCGTTTGCGGGCATGGTTTCTCACGATCTGCGAAACCCACTCAACGTTGCACAGGGTAACATCGATATCGCCCGTGAGGCACTGTCGAGTGGCTCGAACGAGCAACTGAGCAACTCGCTCGAGACTGTTGATCGAACACTCACCCGGATGGAGACACTCATTGGAGACTTACTCGTCTTAGCCCGCCAAGGCCAGCCGATTGATGACACCGACCGTGTCTCGTTGGCACACGTCGTCACTGACTGTTGGGAGATGGTCGACAGTGTCGATGCACAACTCGTCGTCGACGACGACCTCACATTCGAGGCGGATCCAGAGCGGCTCCAGCAGCTGTTTGAAAATCTGTTTCGTAATAGTATCGAGCATGGTGGCCAAACGGTCACCATCCACGTGGGGGCGCTCGAAACCCCAGCAGGGTTTTATATCGAGGACACTGGCTCTGGAATTCCACAAGACAAACAGGCTGACGTCTTCGAATCGGGTTTCACGACGACACGAAACGGAACCGGATTCGGACTTGCCATTGTCAAGGAAATCGTCGATGCACACGGCTGGACGATCAGTGTTTCAAATGGAGAGACGGGCGGTGCGCGCTTCGAAATTACGCACGTCACGACACACGTCGAACAGCGGCCAACAGACGAACCAACGAAAATCGATCGAACCGCCTAAACGAGCATTTCTTCTTCGGCTTCGAGTAGTTCGTGGTACCGGTTTCGGATCGTGACTTCCGAGATATCGGCGACCTCCGAGACGGCTGCCTGTGTCGTCTTCTCGTTCGTGAGCAGTGCGGCGGCGTAGACGGCGGCCGCAGCGAGTCCAACCGGCGATTTTCCACTGTGGACACCCTGCTCTTTGGCGTTTTTCAAGAGCTGTTTGGCTCGCATCTCGGATTCTTCCGACAGATCGAGCGACGAGGCAAACCGTGGGACGTACTGCTCTGGATCCGCGGGTCGCACTTCGAGCGACAGCTCACGGACGACATAGCGGTAGGTCCGGGCGATCTCGCTTTTTTCGACACGCGAGACGTCGGCAATCTCATCAAGGCTCCGTGGGACGCCAGCCATTCGGGCGGCTGCATAGACACACGAGGTTGCAACGCCCTCGATCGAGCGGCCAGGAAGGAGATCCTCGTTGAGTGCGCGTCGGTAGATCACCGANGCGGTCTCACGGACGTTGTCCGGTAGGCCNACCGCGCTGGCCATCCGGTCGATCTCACCGAGCGCCTGCTTGAGGTTTCGTTCTTTCGAGTCGCGGGTGCGGAANCGCTCGTTCCATTTGCGGAGCCGCTGCATTTTCTGGCGCTGGCGTGCNCCGAGCGACCGACCNTAGGCATCTTTGTTTCGCCAGTCGATGTTCGTACTCAAGCCCTTGTCGTGCATCGTGTTGGTCGTCGGTGCACCGACGCGGGATTTCTGGTCTTTTTCGGCGCTGTCGAACGCCCGCCATTCTGGACCGCGGTCGACCGAGTCTTCGGTGATTACGAGTCCACAGTCGTCACAGACGGTTTCGCCGTGTTCGTCGTCGGTGATGACGTTGCCGCTGCATTCTGGACACTGAAGGCTATCATGCTCGGTCTCGTCTTCGGTTGTCGTCTCGGTTCCTCGCCGTCGCTCTCTCGTCGGCGACCGGCTGGATCTCGTGGTAAATGTTCGTTCACTCATTGGTAGGCAGTGCCCCCGTCACGTGGGATAAAAAATCGGGAGCGATCGTTGCCAACAAGAAGACAGAATGTTACTTAAGCAGTTTGGTATTGGGCTGAAACAACGCTATACCGTCGAAATTGCGGTGAATGACCCTGATAGTCTGCAGTCAAATGGCTGATAAAAACCGGATATTCTTTGACTGTTCCCGGTTGAGTACTGGTATGTCGTCTCTACGGATCGTCTCGCTGGCTCCGAGTGCGACAGCCACACTGTCGGCGCTTGGTCTCGATGAACAGATTGTCGGCGTTACCGCCCACTGTGAACTCGATCGGCCAGTTGTCGGTGGCTGGCTGAATCCGGATTATGACCACCTAGAAACGCTGTCGCCGGATCTCGTCTGTACGAGCGACAGCCTTCAGCGCGATATTCGGGACGAACTGATTGAGCGCGGTTACACGGTCTATCACGACGAACCCAGCCAGCTTTCAGCGGTTGTCTCAGGGTTCGAGTCACTTGCCGCGGCCGCGGGTGTTCCGGCGGCTGGCGAGCGGCTGGTCTCTGAGAGCCGTGATCGACTTGCTGCTGTCGACGCGCGTGTCGAAGCGAGCCGCGAACACGGGGACGGGAGCCGACCAGTCGTCTACTGTGAGGAGTGGTCTGACCCGCCAATGGCTGCTGGCAACTGGGTCCCTGATGCGGTTGTAGCCGCTGGCGGACAGTATCCCTTCGTTGATCCGGGTGCGCGCTCGGCTGAAGTCGACCGCGAGACCGTTGAAGCTGCCGATCCCGACCATGCGGTGCTCCATATCTGTGGAACCGGAGACCAGGTTTCTGCGGACCGAATCGCCGACCGGGGCTGGTCGCTTGATGCAGTTGTCCACGTGTTTGACGACTCGCTGTTAAATCAGCCGAGTCCACGGCTTCTTGATGGCATCGAGCTGCTTTCCGAACAGCTGTATCCCGACTGAACACCGCTGCGTGAAACCGGTTGTTAACACGTGTGGGCAAGAAGCGTCGACAGTCTGTTAACTGACCGTACCTGTTCGGCCACCACCAGTCAATTTTCGGGCGGTTTTACTCGGCAAAATCGAGCGACGAGAGCGTGTTAACCAGCCGTACCAAACTCCCTATTAGCTGATATTCCCTTACTCGATATATGAGCACGAGCACCCAGACTGAGACGCCGGTACGCACTTCAGCGTCACCTACCCCGACGTTGACAGCCAAACAAGAGCGTATCCTCAGCTATCTTCGAGAGGCAGCCCAGAGCCAGACCTATTTCAAATCTCGGCTCATCGCTGAAGAACTCGATATGAGTCCTAAAGAGGTCGGCGCGAACATGACGCCGCTGGTTGACGGCGAGGTCGGTCTCTCGGTAGAAAAGTGGGGGTATTCCTCGGGGACGACCTGGATGGTAACGGTCTAACGACGCCGTATTTTTTACGACTGGTTGAACCGAACCAAATCATCGGCGTGTGCGGCGAACGCGACCGCGTCCGGTCCAAATGAGTCGGCATACCGGACCAAGAGCATGAGAACGGTCTCGGGCTGTTCGATCCGGTAGCCGTCCGACCGGTCGAGGAGACCAACGTCTTCGAGTTCACCGGCGTAGTTGCTGACGGTTGCCCGTGACACATCAAGTCGGTCGGCGAGTGCACTCCCGGTCTCGGCCGACTCTTCGAGCAGTTCGATTACCATTCCGCGAGGTGTCTCTCGACGAAGATAGCCAAGCGCAGTCTGTTCGAACGATGAGAACCGGCCGGCTGGAAAAAACCGGCGGTACTCTCCGTCGCGGTGGGACTCGACTTCGCCGGCCTCGATGAGCCCACGCAGGTGATGTTGGGTTTCGCCTGTTCCAAGCTGGAGATCATCGCGGAGCTTCGAAAAATGTGCACCTGGCGTCGCCGACAGATAGCCCCGGATCGCATCGGGAACCGCACTACGAGAGGAGCTTTCGGCCGTCGCCTCGGTATCGGCGCTTGCGAGCCCGACGAAGGGTGTTGCCGCTCCGAGTGCGGCAAACCGGCGGAGCGTTGTCCGCTTTCGTTCATCGACGGGACCGGTCATATATAGAGAGATACCGTCGGTCAGCGATAAAAGTACTTCGTTGCTGAACGGTCGAAATACACCGGTAGGGAACGCATACTTCCAATATACGGCAAGATAGGTTCGGGTTACGTTTCAGTTGGTTACGCTCTACCGGGCTCCCAATTGCCTCGAACTTACTCTGCGCTGTCGGTTTCGGTGAGGAGCTCTTCGTCAGCCACGTCGTTGTCAGCCTCGTCGATGACGGTCTCGGAACCAGCAATTTCGGCATCACCGGTTTTGACCTGTTCGGCCTCCTGTTCGAGCTGTTCAATATCCATTTCGGCGGCCTGATCGATTTCGCCGAGGATTTCGTCGATATCGTCGAGCCCAAGCATTTTCCGGGTATCATCGTCGAACTCCTTGCCCTCAAGCCCTTCGCTCTCTTGGACGTCACTACCCGAGAGCTGCTTGCCGTACCGACCGACCAGCGAGGTAAGTTCCTGCGGGAGGACGAACGTCGAGGATTCGCCCTGCCCAATGCGTTCGAGCGTTTCCATCCCGCGTTCGATGATCGCGCGCTCGCCCATGGCCTCGGCGGATTTCGCTCGCAACACCGTCGAGATGGCGTCACCCTGTGCTTCGAGGATTTGGCTCTGTTTTTCACCCTGTGCGCGGATGATGTCACTCTGTTTGTCACCTTCTGCCTTTTCGACCGCAGAGCGGCGTTCACCCTGTGCTTCGAGGATCATCGCCCGGCGACGACGTTCCGCGGAGGTCTGTTGCTCCATGGCCTGTTGGACCTCTTTCGATGGGTTGACTTCACGGACTTCGACGCTTTCGACGCGGATTCCCCACTCGTCGGTGGGTTCGTCGAGTTCGGTTCTGATTTTCGCGTTGATTTCCTGGCGCTTGTTGAGCGTGTCGTCTAGTTCCATGTCACCGAGCACTGCACGCAAGGTGGTCTGTGCGAGGTTGGAGACGGCTTTTTTGTAGTCGTCGACTTCGAGGAAGGCTTTCTTGGCGTCCATGACCTTGATGTAGACGACGGCATCTGCGGTCACCGGCGAGTTGTCACGCGTGATTGCTTCTTGTCGAGGCACATCGAGCGTCTGGGTTCGCATATCGAACGCATAGGTTCGAGAAACGAACGGCGGGATGATGTTGAATCCCGGTTCGAGTAGCTTCCGGTACTCACCGAAGACGGTGAGCGCCTTTTTCTCGTATGCATCGACAATTTCGACCGTCTGCCAGATCGTGACGACGGCGAGAAAAATGAACAACAAGCCGACTGCGGTAAGCGTCAGCGTGGCCTGCAGTACGAATGGCTCCATACCTACCCAGAGGGCTGACAGGCCCATAAGGGTTGGCTTCGCGTTATCTTTCGAACCAGTTCGGTGATGGATAAAGGGATGGCCTGTGGGTTGTCGTGCCCTCCTACTGTTCGAATTCGGTCTCTTTTTCAACCGCGTTTTCAGTTTCGTTCCCAGCCGATTTGTCGGCCGAGTCCGTCTTGTCGGTCTCCGAATCGCGTTCTTTTCGCTTGTCGATAAACTCCTTTGCAGCCGTTTCGTCCTGTGTTGGTGGCTCGGTCTCGGCTTCGCGCTCTTTCCGACCGGCAGCCAGCTGGCGGTCGATGTCGTCCTCGATGACCGAGAGCGATTCGACCGTTACCACATTTCCCCCGCCGGGATCAACGACCATGACGTCTGTTCCCTCGGGGATCTCCGTATCCATCGAGCGCGCCGAGTAGAACGGGTTGAAGCCGCCGCCCTGGAGTTTGATCTGGCCGCCGGTCGGCGAGACCGCTTCAGTGACTCGGCCTGTCATTCCCTGCAAGGAGTTCGAATCTCGCGTTTGTGCTTGGCCTTTGCCGCCGTAAAAGTCGAATTCGTGATAGACGTAGAAGGCAATCGAGCCGAACAACAAGACGAGAATTCCGAGAATAAACGGGCTCAGTGCAATGAGTGGGCTCAACAACAATCCGACGAGCCCTGCCCCAAGCAAGCCAATGCCGACAACGATGAAATTCGCCCCCGGCGCTAACGCCTCCGTGAGCGAGATCAACAGCCCTGCTGTAATCAACAGCAACGGCAGCGTCTCGGGACCGATGAGGTCCAACTGGAGTACGAGTGTCATACCCTCTGTAGGTGTTCGACGTGTTTAATAGTTATATGAACCGCTCGCAACGCTCGGCAACCAGGTCGTCAGTTACAGCGCGGTTGCCACAACGACGAGCGTCAAGACGACACCGAGGGCGACGAAGCTTGCATGCTCCAGCGAGACCGACTCGGGCTCGATTGGATCCGGTTCGGGAATCTCGGGTTCGGCCTCGGGGCCGACATCGTCGATGCCGTATTTCCACTCGTGCTCCTCGGATTCGGGCTTCTCTGCGGGCTGCTGACTCATACAATCACAACGGCCGCCGCCGGCAAAGACCTACCGTCTCAGCGTGTCCCGCTTCGGAGCACGTTGCCCTCGAAGACGATGCCGCGTTCGGCATCGATACTCAGCGTCTGGCCGTCTGCAACCGTCTCTGGAATCGTCACACCGCTGAGCATCGGAATGCCGAGCTCGCGGGCGACGACTGCCGGGTAGCCGGTGAGGTCGTTTCGGGCATCGACAATCCCGCCGAGTTTTTCGAGTCCGCCAGTAAATTCGCCGTCGAACGATTCACTGAGCGCGACGATTGCGCCCTCGGGGAGCTCCGAGAGGTCGCCGTCGGTTACCCGAACGAGCTCGCCGGCGACACGGCCACCGGTAATCTGTTTGCCGTTAGCGATTTTCTCGGCTGCGACATGGACCTTGAGCATATTCGTCGTGTGAGCGCCCTCGATTCCTGAGAGGAGCCCCGAAATCGCGACGACGGTATCGCCACTTTCGGCTGCTCCTGTGCTGAGTGCAGCCTGTACACTGGCTTCGAGAATGGTCTCCACGTCGTCTTCGTACTGGTGATACTGCGGGGTGACGCCCCAGACCAATGCAAGCTGTCGGCGGACCTGATCATCCGGTGTTGTTGCCACAATCGGGACCGGCGGCCGGAACTTTGCGGCTTTTCGCGCGGTGTAGCCGGATTCGCTGGCAGCAACGACAGCGGCCGCACCGATATCTCGCGAGAGATACCGTGCCGAGCGGGCAAGCGCTTCCGTCCGCGACTGATCGGTCGCAGACGGAACCCGTTGTTCGACCGTTTCGGCGTACTCTTCGGTTGCCTCGACCCCGTTGACGATGTTGGCCATCGTCTCGACGACGCGGACGGGATGGTCACCGATTGCCGTCTCACCCGAGAGCATGACGGCGTCGGTGCCGTCAAGTACCGCGTTGGCAACATCGGAGGCCTCCGCACGGGTCGGCCGCCGGGTTTTGACCATCGAATCGAGCATTTCGGTCGCCGTGATCACTGGCACGCCGGCGTTGACGCATTTCTTGATAATGCGTTTTTGGACAATTGGGACGTCTTCGAGTGGACACTCGACACCGAGGTCGCCACGGGCGACCATGACGCCGTCGGCGGCGTTGATGATGCTGTCGAGGTTTTCGACGGCTCCGGCCCGTTCGATCTTGGCAATGACGGGGATATCAGCGCCGAACTCGTCGAGCTGGTCGGCAATCGAATAGACGTCTTCGCCGTCGCGGACGAAGCTGGCGGCGACGAAATCAGCATTTTTGTCGGCTGCGAGTTTGAGCTCGTCGAGGTCGCCTTCGGTAATTAGCTCGATATCGAGGTCGACACCGGGAATGTTAACGCCTTTTCGACTCTGGAGTCTGCCGCCCGATACGATTTCGGCAACGACTTCTTCGCCGTTGACACGGCGGACTGTTGCCTCGATGCGGCCGTCATCAAGCAAAATTGTATCGCCCGGTTCGACCTCGCTAATCGACACCGAGAGGCCGACGCGGTCTGCTGTTGAGGTATCACCCTCCGCAAAGATTACTTCCGAGCCGGCTTCGAGCGTTACATACCCCTCGATTTCGGCGGTTCTGACTTCCGGACCTTTGAGGTCAACCATTAGCGCCAACGAACGATCGCTCTCGTCGTCGACCTTGCGGACGCGGTCAATGACTGTCGCCCGGTGTTCGGTCGTCCCGTGGCTTGCATTGAGCCGTGCAACAGACATCCCTGCCTCGGAGAGCGCACGGATTGTTTCCGTATCGCTCGAGGCCGGTCCGAGTGTACAGACGATTTTCGCATTTCTCATACCGGGCGCTTGGGCAGACGGCTTAAAAAAGCCCCACGGTACGGTTCTCTCTGCGCAAATATTCATGTACGTTTTCCACCGATTATGGTTATTTGCTGTGCATTCGTCACAAACACGCCCATTTATTGGGCATGTTCTATACATAGATTATGTCAAGCTAACATCTATTAGTAGGTACGTTGTATGCAGTTGTATGAAACAGACCGGTGTCTGGAGTTTTTCGACGACAACCGGTATTGCCCGCGTCGTCAACGGGAGTCTCCACACACGCCACACCCTCCGTGGCATCGCAGTTGGGATGTCCAAGCGAATCGGAGACAATTCAATGGCGAAAAACATCCTCGCTAGCCTTGCGGCCTTTGGACTATTTAGGCCGCTACAACCTATTCTTGAGGCGTTTTTCGCGGACAATACGCTCGCCGAGCTAGCCAGTGTCGGTCTCGGCTCTGCGCTGGCAATCGCCGGAACCATCGTGATTTTCAGCCTCCCGGTCGCCACGATTCTCCGGCCCGAACCGACCGTCGACATCTACGACATCACGGCCGTTACTACCGATGAGAGCGATTGCGAACTCACTGTCGAGTATGTTGACAGCGACAACACCCACGACACCACTACCATCGAGGTCTACGACAAGGACGAACTCGATGAGGCGATCAGTATCCTCCGACTCAAGGGGGCACCTATTGGGGAATCATCCGTAGGACGCCGGTCGTGAGCGAACCGCCTCGACAATAAAACAAAACCGCTGATTACTGAACGCGCGTTCCCGGCTCCGAATCGCCATGGGTCGTCAGGATGTCTGCCTCGTCGCCAGCAGCCAGCAACATGCCGTTGGATTCGACGCCGAAGAGTTCGGCTTTCTCCATGTTGGCGACGATAATCACGCGCGTTCCCGGGAGCTCCTCAAGATCATGGAGCTGTTTGATTCCCGCGACGAGCTGTCGTTCCTCGTGGCCGATATCGACGTCGAGTTTTGCGAGTTTGTCCGCGCCCTCGACCGACTCGGCTGAGAGGATCTCGCCAACGCGGAGGTCAAGGCTTTGGAAGTCGCCGAAGCTAATTCGGTCATCGACGAGTGCTTCGAGATCGGCCGTCGGGTCGCTGTCATCGCTGTCGTCTGTTTCGTCTGTCATGGATTCGTCTGTGTTGTCTTCGTTTTCGTCGTCTTCGTCGTCTGCAGTCGCGTCGGCGACTCGCTCGTCGAGTTTCTCGTTGAGTTCCTCGACACGTTCTTCCTCGATTTTCTCGAAGAGCGCATCAGGTTCACTAAAGTTCCCGGTCGGGGATTCAAGTGCGGCGTCGACGGTTGTCTCGTGAACGCTGCCCGATTCGCCGAGTTGCGCCCAGAGCCGTTCGCAGGTGTCGGGAGCGATTGGCTCGAAGAGTACCGCCAGCGCCTTTGCGAGATGGACACAGTCGTAGATGACCTGGGCGGCAGCCTCGGGGTCATCGTCGGTGAGTTTCCAGGGCTCGTTGTGCTGGATGTACTCGTTGCCGAACTGCGCAAGCCGAATGGCGGCGTTGCCCGCCTTCCGGATCGAGTAGTCGTTGATCGCCGCCTCGAACTCCTCGATTGCCTCGGCGATTCGGCTGTCGACTTCTTCGGAGACCGTTGCGTCGGGCGCACCCCCATAGTTGCGCGCAGCAAACAGCAACGAACGGTAGACGAAGTTTCCGAGCGTGCCAACGAGTTCTGTATTCACGCGGTCGCGGAACTTGTCCCACGAGAAGTCGACGTCCTGCTGGAAGCCGCCGTTTGTGGCGAGATAATAGCGCAGCAGGTCGGGATAAAAGCCTTCGTCGAGATACTCGTCGGCCCAGACGGCGCGATCCCGGCTCGTCGAGAATCCTTTGCCGCCAAGTGTGACAAACCCGGAGGCCATGATCGCCCGTGGCTCGGTGTAGCCCGCACCGTTGAGCATCGCGGGCCAGAAAATCGAGTGGTGCTGGATGATATCGCGGCCGATGATGTGGACAATCTCTCCCTCATTCTTCCATGGCTGCTCCCAGTCGTAGACGTCGGGGCCGACCCGGTCGGTGTACTGCTTGGTCGACGAAATGTATTCGATTGGGGCGTCGACCCAGACGTAGAGCACGAGATCTTCGGCACTGCCGTCTTCGTCAGCGTCGGCGGGATACTCGATCCCCCAGTCCATATCTCGGGTGATACACCAGTCCTGGAGGCCGGATTCGATCCACTCTCGGGGCTGGTTTTGGGCATTCGAGGTGCCTTCGAGGCGGTCGAGGAACGCCGAAAGGTAGTCGGTGAACTCAGAGACCTCGAAGAATTTGTGTGTACGCGTGCGGTATTCGGCTGGATTGCCGGTAATTGAGGAGACGGGATCTTCGATTTCGCCGGGTTCGAGGTGGCGTTGACAGCCCTCGTCGCACTCGTCGCCGCGAGCTTTTTCCCCGCAGTACGGACAGATGCCCTCGACATAGCGGTCAGGGAGATGTTGGTCTTCGGCGGGATCGTAGGCGACCATAATCTCTTTTTCGTAGATGTGGCCGTTGGCCTCCAAGTCGCCGACAATCTCTTTCGTTAGCTCGGTATTTGTCTCATCGTGGGTGTGGCCGTAGTTGTCAAACTCAACATCGAAACGGGGAAAGGTCTCCTTGTAGGTTTCGTGCCATTCGAGGGCGAATGCTTCGGGTGAGACACCCTTTTTTTCAGCGTTGACCGCGACGGGCGTCCCGTGCATATCCGACCCGCAGACGAAGGCAGTCTGCTGGCCGAGCGATTTGAGCGCGCGTGAATAGACATCGCCGCCGACATAGGTCCGCAAGTGGCCGACGTGCAGGTCGCCGTTGGCGTACGGCAGCCCACAGGTCACCACCGCAGGCGTGTCGGTTGGAAATTCCTCATGACTCATTAGCTATGAGTTACCGATGATAGCCTAAAAACCGCTGATTCGCGACTGGGGACAAGCCGGTAGAGATTACGGCACGAGCAAGACGGGAATTTCGTGGCTCTGAAGCAGGCGACCGGTGGTATCGCTTTCGAGTACCCGATCAAACAACGGCTTCGACTCGTAGCCGAGGACGACGAGGTCGATGTCGGCGGTTTCGACGAGCTCGATGATTGCTGCCCGGATCACCGGTTTCGACAGCGACCGCTTGCTTATTGTTTTGATTTCGGCCTCGACGGTTGCGTCCGCCTCACTGCCGAGTGATTCGATCTCGCTGGCGGCGATCTGGGCGGCGGTCTTTTCGCGGGTGGTGATATGTGCGGCGATGATATGGACATCCTCACGGTCGCCAAAGAGGTCGAGTGTCGTTCGGATTGCTCGCTCGCTGACCGGCGCGATGGTGAACGGCACAAGCACATTCATACTGACTGAGTTGCGCTCTCAGCAGTTATCAGTTGTTCAATAAGAATTGGAAGTCAGTGCAGACGACGGGTGGACCGCCGGCGCACCGAACACTGCGGATTGGTTCCGTCCTGACCAGCCACCAGCGCGGTTAATCACTGGACGACCGTCACCGAACGACTGTCACGGGGACTGGCGCACGTCGAACCACGCGCTGGGCGACGCTGCCGAGTAACACCCGTGAGGCACCGCTTCGGCCGTGGCTCCCGATGACGATGTGGGTGATGTTGTTGTCCTCGGCGAATGCGACGATTTCGCGGGCGGGGTTGCCGACGGCGGTCTCGACGTCGTACTCGACATCGGCCAGTCGGTCGAGGAGATCGTCGGTCAGTTCGACGGCTCCCTCGTGGCGGGACTCCTTGAGCCGTTCTTTGAGCAGGTCGACACCGGCTTCCAGCGAGCCGTCGGCGGCTTCGATCACCCGCAGGAAAATGAGTTCGTGACCG
>SL_4KL_010_BRINEDRAFT_10001336_pt1 | contig 13630 bp, 14 predicted proteins | sample SodLak_010_BRINE_2_FD_10664 | JGI IMG/M metagenome (IMG submission 10664)
AGCGACGAACACGTCGAGGCAGCCTGGCGACTCAAAGAGCAGATCCGCCAGAGCGAGGGCGTCCTTCGCCAGCGGAAGAACTTCTTTACAAACGCCTACGAACGCTCGACGGTGTATCTGTACGCCGACCGGACGAACGACCAGCTGGTCGGCTTCGCCGCCGTCAGACGCGACGGCTACATTCTGTTTCTCGCAGTCGCAGAAAACTACCGCGGTCAAGGCTTTGGCAAACGCCTCGTCGCAAACGTTGCGGAAGACTACGGCACTGTGACCTGCCACGCGCGGACGACCAATCGTGATGCACTCGATTTCTACCGCACGCTCGGTTTCAGCGTGAAACGCCGCATCGACAACTACTACGAGGACGGCGGTGACGCCTTCTATCTCCAGCTTGGGGAGGAAGAGGGGATCCGTGACCGGCTCGCGAAGCTGCTCTCCCGATAAACATAACGCATATTGTGCCACTCTCGCAATAGAAGAGCGTGAAAGAGCGGACGCAGGCGTATCTCCGGGGCCGCTTCGGTGACCACTATCGGCGCCAGGAGATACAGCCGCCGCCGGAAGCGAACGAACGCGAGTGGAGCTACGTCCCCTGGACGACGGGACCCGGTGAGACGTACGTCCGTCACAACTCGCTTTTAGATATCGGCAATCTCGACGATTTTCTCGCACGCGAGCGCCCAAAACACGTCTACTTCTCTGCCGGCCGCTACGACAACCCGGGCGCAAAGACCATGCAGGAGAAAGGTTGGCGACGATCCGATCTCATCTTCGATCTCGACGCGGATCATCTCCCGTCGACGACAGCAGATGATAGCTACGCCGAGATGCTCGCTGCCTGCAAGGACGCACTGTTCCGACTGCTCGACTTTCTCGAAACCGATTTCGGCTTCGAACAGCTCGAAATCGTCTTCTCGGGAAGTCGTGGCTATCACGTCCACGTTCGTGACGACGGAATCCAGCAGCTCGACCGTGACGCCCGCCGGGAGATCGTTGATTACGTGCGCGGCATCGGACTGGAGTTCGACTCGCTGGTCGAAGAGGAAACTGTCGGTGGCACTGTCGGCCGCGAGACGCCGGCCGACAATCTCTACCTCCCGACGGAGGGTGGCTGGGGCGGCCGGATCCACGAGCGGCTCTACTCCACGATGGCGGAGATCCGTGACCTCGACGAGGAGGAGGCGCTCACCCGACTACAGGAGTTCGACGGTGTCGGCAAGGGGAAAGCGACCGCAGCCTACAATCTCGCCCAGAACCGATTTGTCGAGATCGAGCGAGGCAATCTCTCCGCACACGCCGTCTTCAAACAGCTCGCCGAGGAGTTCGCAGGAGAGGTTGTCAGCGAACAAAACGCTCCAATCGACGAGCCGGTGTCGACGGATACCAACCGGTTGATACGCTTGCCGGGCAGCCTCCACGGCGGGAGTGGCCTCTGTGTGCAACGCATCGACCGCGAGGAGCTCGAGGAGTTCGATCCACTTGTCGCCGCCGTTCCGGAGACGTTCCGGGGCCACGAGATCAGCGTCGAGATCACCGACGGCGGTCCCGTCGAACTGGGTGGCGATAGTTTTACACTGCAGGAGGGTGTTGATACCGTTCCGGAGTACCTCGGCGTGTTCCTGATGACTCGGGGACGGGCCGAAAAGGGAGAAGAATGACACGAGGAACCGAATGAACCTAGAAGAGCTCCAGACCGCGCGCGACCGCGAGCGCCAAACTGACAAACTCCAGCAGCTCCGGGAGTCGTTTTACTCGGACGCTGGGGAGTTTATCCAGCAACTGCGCACAGAGCGCGATCGTGCGGCCGAGCGAGCCGATGATCCCTTCGATGCGCCGGAGGTCAACCAGCTGACCGACGAGATCAATACGGCTGAACAGACAGTCGAAGCAATCTACGAGAAACGTGTCGGCAAGATTGTCAAAGCGGCCTCCTTTGCGGCCGCTGATCTGCCAGCAGAAGCTGACGGGATGACGGCCGAAGAGCAGGAGCTTTTCGACACGCTCGTCGGCAACATCAAACAGAACCGCCAGCACGTCCTTGATGTGCTCGCGGGCGAGGAGCCTGATTCGTCACCGGTACAATCTGACGCTCCGACAGCCAACTCGCCGGAGCCGCAGTCGGCGTCGCCTCACTCGTCAGATCCACCGTCGCAATCGATGGACGATCCATCTGCGGCCCAGCCAACGGAACAGACAGCCGAGACGAACGTCTCCGCGGCTGATCTCATGGCTGGCGGTGAGGAGACGGACACTCAGCGGGAACCGCCGACACCGCCGACACCGCCGACAGAGCCACCAAGCTCTGAATCGCCCGAACCTGACGCGTCCACCGGGCAACCAACCCCAGCGTCGCCCGGCCCCGATTCGGGGACGACAGATACCGAACAACCCGGAACACAGCCAATCGAAAACGGAACAACCGAAAAAGCGGCCACACAGAATAATCAGGCTTCCGGGCAGGTACCGTCAGAACGAGAACCTGCTCCGGCAAATCAAGACGTTCCCTCAGAGGAAGCGAAAACAGCCCCAAAGGCCGCTGGATCCGAGCAAGCTGCAGACCTGCGTAACGACGGTGGCCAGCCGAGAGCACAATCGTCGACAGCACCGACGGGACAGCAAACAACGAGCTCGCCGACAGCAGAGTCGACCACGTCACCGGCAACACAGCAGACAGTCGAACGCCAGACAGTTCGGGTGACCGACGACATTGAGACGTTCGTCGGCCCGGACGAGCGCGATTACGACCTCGAACAGAACGATATTGTCACCCTACCGGAGCCTAATGCGAGCCTGCTGATCGATCGAGACGCTGCCGAACGGCTGTAAGCTGTCCGGTGATCAGACACAAAGCATTTCTTTTCTCCAGCGGAATGGTTTGCCAGTATGGTCGAATTACTGGATGTCGCATTCGTATTAGGCGGTTCGATACTGTTGTTTTTTGGAGCAGTTCTCTCCATCTACGGTATCGCCTTGCTGGGCGCGGTGCTCGGTGCGGGCGGCGGCTATCTGTTTGCACCCGTAATCGCTGATCCGATCGGTGTCGAGGGAGCGGCTGCGACACTGGTTGCAGTGCCTGTGGGCGGACTCGCTGGGATCCTCATCACTTACATGTTGCTCTCGCTTGCAGTCGCCGCCGTCAGTCTGATCGTCGGTGCATATCTCGGACTGGTTGCTGTCGCACCGGCGCTTGGAAACACCGGGATCGAGGCGGTCGCCATCAGCATCGCTGTTGGGATCGCAGCGGCAGTCGCTGGCACGCTGCTCACCAAGACCATGATGGTGTTCATTACCTCGGCGATGGGTGCAGTGTTGGTCTCGCGCCAGCTGACGATCGACGGTCTCAGAACCGCCCAAAGTGAGTTCACCGTCGAGCCGTTGCTTTTCGAGCCGACAGCGCCGCTGTTTTTTGTGCTTTTCGCGCTCGGTTTCCTCTCCCAGTTCGGACTGTTCAAACTCGGCTACGTCGCCAAGATCATCAAACGTCTTCCGGGTGCGCGACAGCTCCGGGACCGCGGTGAAAAGGAATCCGCATAGCCAGTCTCTCGAAAGAACTGAGCAGTCATTCTCTCGTTCATCATTTTTTTGCACATCCGTAGCTATTTCTGCGCTCCTTTCCCAGAGATATTTAGATTAAGTATGACTATATAGCTCTGGGCATAGTTCTATATACTTAATAGCATAGTATTTATAGAAACCTGTAGTACACAATGGTGATGGAGGAGTATCCATCGAGACCTTCAGGGACACTCGGTAGGCGCGAGTTTCTGGCAGCGGGGGCTGCCAGCCTCGGATTGCTGGCCGGGTGCGTTACTCGTGGACAAGAGAGTAATCTGGACGGGCGAGTGATCATCGACGGAAGCAACACTGTCCTCCCTGTTTCGTCGTTGCTGGCATACGAGTTCCAGTGGCGAAACAATTCGGTACAGATCCCTGTCCGTGGATCGGGAACCGGTGCTGGATTTCAGCGTTTCTGTAACGACGAGACCGATATCCAGAACGCGAGCCGGGCAGTTACTGACGGTGAACTCCGCCAGTGTCGAGACAACGGCGTAGAGCCAATCGAGCTGGAGGCTGCCCTCGATGGCATCGCGTTGATGACCCATCCAGATAACGACTGGTGTGACGAGTTGACGGCCGAAGAACTACGGGAGCTGTGGCGGTCGGGCTCGCCGATAGAAACGTGGAGTGACCTCCGTGAGGAGTGGCCTGACGAAGAGATTCAGTTTTTTGGCCGGGGCACAGCATCGGGGACGTTTGATGCGTTCACCGAGATTGTCACGGGACAGAAAGGGAACATTCGCAACGACTACTCCGCCTCTCAGGATACGAATGTGATCGTCAGAGGTGTTCGTGGCGACCGCTATGCGATCGGCTTTGGCGGTGCGGGTTTTTACTATGAAAATCAGGACGATCTCGGCCTCGTCGCAATCCGGGAGGGTGAGGATGGCGAGGCAGTTCTCCCGACACGCGAAACAATCGAGTCACGGGAATACTTCCTCAGCCGACCGATGTTTATCTACGTCAACACCAACTCCCTCGAGAGAGAGGTTGTCCGGGAGTTCGTCCGATTCATGTTCGAGGAAGTCGACGACGAGATTCTCGAACAGGGACGCAACCGAGGGACTATCGATGAAGACGAGGGACGACCGGCCTACGTCCAGTGGGCTGCGCGTGAGGTTGGATTTTATGCGATCGACGAGGAGACGATCACAGCAAGCAAGGACACACTCGAAGAGAAAATCACCGAGGTGACACGATGAGTACGACGGATATCACGGCTGATGCTGTCTCTGATCGACAATCACGGATCGCTCGGGTTGTCTTCTTTTCGTGTGCATTGGTGACTGTGTTGACGACGTTTGGCATTATTGCGGTGCTCGTTACGGGCGCAATCCCGTTCTTTCGAGAAGTGTCGATCATCGAATTCTTCACCAGCACCACCTGGTCACCACTGAAGGAACCAAACAGCTTCGGCATCTGGCCGCTGATCTGGGGGACGATGATGATCGTCGTTGGAAGTGCTGTCATCGCGCTCCCAATTGGCGTGTTGACGGCGATTTACCTCTCGGAGTATGCGAGCTCGCGCGTTCGGCGCATCCTCAAGCCGACACTCGAAATCTTAGCTGGCGTTCCAACGATCGTCTACGGGTTTTTCGCGATCTCGTTTATTACGCCACAGATTCAGCGCGTCTTCCCACAGACAGGCACCTTCAATGCAGCAGCGGGAGCGATCGTCGTGGCGATTATGATACTGCCGATGGTATCGTCGCTGTCGGAGGATGCCATGTCAGCGGTGCCTGACCATCTCCGTCAGGCTGGCTACGGGCTGGGCGCGACCAAACTTGAAGTATCGACGAAGATCGTCGTTCCTGCCGCATTATCTGGTATTCTCGCGTCATTTATCCTTGCTATCTCCCGTGCAATCGGCGAGACGATGGCAGTGACACTCGCAGCCGGTATGAACCCAAACATCACAGTTAATGCACTCGAAGAGATTCAGACGATGACGGCGTATATGGTGAAAGTAGGGCAGGGTGATGTCTCGGTCGGCTCGATCGGCTATCAGTCGTTGTTCGCGGTCGGGCTCGTCTTGTTTGTGATGACGCTTGCGATGAACATTGCGAGTCAGTGGATCCGTCTTCGGTACAGGGAGGAGTACGACTAATGGCAACAGATCAGGCAACTGACGACCGGTTCGAGGGGTTCTCGAGTGACGACAAACTCGCCAGAAAGCGGCTCTACGGCAAGCTGTTCGTCGGTATCTGCTTTCTGGCGACGATTTCGGGTGTCGTCGCACTCGGCGCATTGATCGCGGATCTCATCATCGAATCCTGGGGATGGCTGTCCTGGAACTTCCTGACCTATCCGCCGTCACCGAGTGAGTTTCACTATACGGATGGCCGTGGTGCCGGAATCTATCCGGCATTAGTTGGGTCGATTTTCCTCATCGCGCTCACTGCCGTATTTACGGTCTTCCTGGGTGTCGGTGCGGCAATCTATCTTGAAGAGTATGCCGCTGATAACTACGCAACTCGGTTTATTGAGGCGAACATTTCGAACCTTGCAGGTGTTCCGTCAATCGTCTATGGACTGCTGGGTCTGGCACTTTTTGTCCGTGCAGGTGGACTCGGATCCGTGTTAATTGCAGGCGCACTGACACTCACTCTCCTTATCCTTCCCATCGTGATTGTCTCCGCACAGGAGGCTATCCGTGCGGTGCCTGACTCACAACGTCGGGCAGCCTACGGTGTCGGTGCGACAGAGTGGGAAGTGACGCGAGATGTCGTCTTACCATCTGCCCTACCGGGGATCATGACAGGAACGATCCTCGCACTCGCCCGCGCGATCGGCGAGACGGCTCCGCTTATTATGGTCGGCGCTGCAGTGTCGGTGTTCAACCCCCCCGCGGGGCTGTTCGAGCCGTTCGCTGCGATGCCGATGCAGATCTTCGAGTGGGCGAGCCAGCCGGCTGGTGAGTTCCAGCATATCGCCGCTGCCGGCAGCGTCGTGTTGCTCACTGTTATGCTGATAATGAATCTGATGGCGATCCTGATCCGGAACAAATACGAGACTGAACTATGAGTGAACAGAACGTTACACAGACTGAATCGATCACACAACCACAAACGACCGTCGCCGACGATGCGACCGTCGAACCGATGGCGGAGACGATCATCGAATCGCGCGATCTCGATGTCTACTACGGTGAACACCAGGCACTACGGGATATCTCCTTTGGCATGCCAGAGAAACAGGTCACCGCACTGATCGGCCCCTCTGGCTGTGGGAAATCCACCTTCTTGCGGTCGATCAACCGCATGAACGATCTCATCGACTCCGCCCGTGTGGAGGGTGAACTGCTCCTCCGTGGCAAGAACGTCTACGACGAAGATGTCGATCCGGTCGCGCTCCGCCGGACTGTTGGGATGGTGTTTCAGGAACCAAACCCGTTCCCGAAAAGCATCTACGACAACGTTGCCTACGGGCTCCGGGTTCAGGATAAAGACGACAACGTCGACGAAAAAGTTGAACAGTCCCTGCGCCGGGCGGCGCTGTGGGACGAAGTCAAAGACCAGCTCGATAGTTCAGGACTGGATCTCTCTGGTGGCCAGCAACAACGGCTCTGTATCGCTCGTGCGATCGCCCCCGATCCAGAAGTGATCCTCATGGACGAGCCGGCCTCGGCGCTCGACCCGGTTGCGACCTCCCAGATCGAGGATCTGATCGAGGATCTCGCACGGGATTACACGGTTGTCGTGGTAACCCACAACATGCAGCAGGCTGCCCGAATCTCCGACAAGACGGCGGTGTTTCTCACTGGCGGCGAACTCGTCGAGTTCGACGATACGCAGAAGATCTTCGAGAATCCCGAAAACCAGCGCGTCGAGGACTACATCACCGGAAAGTTCGGGTAGCGATCTGCTTTTCTCACTCTGTCAGTCTCGGGTTTCATCCGGTGTCAGGAACAATCTCTGCTGATATGTATTGTCTGCCGACATTTGGCTGTTTGCAGTGCCATTTGTAGACATACGACGAACTACTTCCGATATTCTCAGAAATGTAATGAACTTTCGACCTGAAAGTAACACGAATCCGGGTTAATTATACGTGTACAGCACTTACAAAGAATTGCAATGACTACTCAGACAAAACCAACTGAACGTGACGAGCTTCGACTGAAAGACCACCCCCATCCGGAGGATCTCGAAGCGACGAAGAGCCCGATCGCCCGATTGATCGACTGGCTCCGATAGCGATCCAGTTTTCCTTTTCCGAGCTTTCTTTTTGATACCGAAAATCGAGTATTCGTTCAGACGACAAAGCGTACTGACAGCGTCAACATTAACAGGCTGTGGCTGGTACGGAGTGATATGAGTACGACCGAAGACAGCCCGTCCCATTCCGGCATCACCGTTACGGAGGGTGCCGCCGCAGAAGCGATCGAGCTACTCGAAGGAGAAGATATGGATACGGACATTGCCGGTCTTCGGTTATACGTCCAGCAGGGCGGCTGTGCCGGGCTCTCGTATGGGATGCGTTTCGAGAACGAGCCCGAGGAAGACGACACAATTTATGAACACCACGAGCTCCGGGTGTTTGTCGACCCGGCGAGTATGAACTACATCGAGGGGTCGAAGCTGGATTACGAAGGTGGACTCCAGGGCGAAGGATTCCACGTCGAGAATCCAAACGTCGTCAGTGAGTGTGGCTGCGGGGAGAGTTTCCGAACTTAGTCTTCGAGCTCGAACGCGACCTGTACTTCTGCCTGATACTCCCGGGTGTCGACGCTCGCTATCTCGACGCCCATCTCCTCGACTTCGATCCAGTGGACGTGTTCGAGTGTCTGCTCTGCTCTATCGATTGCATCGTCGACAGCGTCGTCGAAGCTCTCTGTACTCGATCCGATCAGTGTGACTTTTTTGAATACCATCGTTCACCTGCGGCGGGCTCTCTGCCCACAGTGCAACCATCTCGGAGACTGACAATATAGCTAGGGGACCACCTTTTTGTCGCTCCGGTTCGCCTGCGGCGAACCGCTCCCGACAAAAATCTGGACCAAAAAACGGCCACTCCCTCGCTTTGCTCGGCCGTGCCCGGAGCTATTGGTAGTCGACTTCGCCTTCGCCTTCACCAACCCACGCCTCTCGATCCGGCTCTCTGGTCTTCACAGGGTCAATGTCTTTGTACCACGGTACGTTCTTCAGCTCTTCTTTGTTGTAGGCAAACTCGTCTTTCGTGTCGGCGACGAACTCGAAGTTCTGAGTGAGAACGATTGCTTCGACCGGGCAAACCTCCTCACAGAGCCGGCAGTAGATACACTGGCCGATGTGGAGGTTGTACTGCTCGCCGTTTCGTTTGTCGTCCATCACGATCTGGATGGTGTCGTTCGGACAGACGTTCTCACACTGGCGACACCAGATACACCGCTCTTGGCTGAACTTGTGGACTCCCCGGAATCGCGGGGAGACTTCCGGCTCCTCCTCCGGGTAGGCGACAGTGAACGTCTCACCGTCGAGGGCGTGTTTCATCGTCGTTGCCATCCCTTTGAGTACACCGATCATCTCTTCGTACCTCCGTGTTGGGTCTGCATGGTTGAATAGTTCACGTTGGAAGCACCCCCACGATGACTGCCGTGAGGACCAGATTTGCAATGGAGAGGATGAGCATCCCCTTCCAGCCGATCGAGATTAACTGGTCGATCCGAACACGCGGCAGCGCGGATCGACACCACTGGGTAAACAGGAACACGGCCCAGATCTTGATGAGGAACCAGATGAACCCTGGGAGCACCGGACCGGCCGGCCCGCCCAGGAAGATCGTCGCGATCAGCGCCCCACCGAGGAAGATATGAACGAACTCGCCGAGATACACCAGCACGAAGTACACAGAGGAGTACTCGGTCTGAAACCCGGCGACAATCTCGGTTGGTGCTTCGGGAATATCGAACGGATTCCGGCCAACCTCCGCTAGGTTCGCGAGGAGGAACAACAGAAATGCGAAAGGGTTGACGAGTCCGAACCACGCTGGAATGCTGAGTGCACCGATCGTAACGAGTGTCTGTGACTGGGCGGCGACGATCTCGCTCATCTGTAACGAGCCAGCGAAGATCACCACCGAGATCCCCGTCAGAATCAGCGGGATCTCGTAGGCGAGATTCTGTGCGACTGCACGCAACCCACCCAGAAACGAGTATTTGTTGTTCGAAGAATAGCCAGCCATCACCAGTCCGACAGAAGCGATAGAAGCGACCGCAAAGACGAAGATCAGCCCGACGGACGGATCTGCGAGATGCAGATTAACACCCAATATCGTTCCCATTGGAATGACCGCAAAGCCAAGCAGTGCCGAGACCACGATGATAATCGGTGCGATATCCCATGCTGGGCGGTCGACACCGTCGGGAATGATCATCTCCTTCGAGAGCAACCGTACCGAATCTGGTAGAATGTGACCGAGGCCGAGCGGTCCGAGCTTGTTGATAGCGATTCGGTCAGTAAACGCCGCGGTGATCTTCCGCTTTGCCCAGGGGCCGGCAAGTGCCGCATTCGCGAGAATGATGACACTGATCAGTGTCGCACCGACGAGGGCGCCAAAAAATGTCCCGAACGTCCCTTCGAGTCCGAATAGATCACTGACCTGTTCCGGAAGCAGTGTCATCTGTCCACCTCCCCGAGGACGATATCCAGACTCCCGAGCGCTGCGACCATATCTGGAATGTACTCGCCTTCGGCCATGACCTCCAGCGACTGAAGGTTACTGAAGGCGGGACTCCGGATCTTGAACCGCTTGGGTTTGGCGGTGCCGTCCGAGCGCATGTAGATCCCCAGCTCACCTTTCGCCGCTTCGACAGCGCTGTACACTTCCTTGTCGGGCTCGGGTTTCAGCGTCCGTGGCACGTTCGCCTGAATCTCTCGTTCGTCTTCCGGCCACTCTTCGAGTATATCCACACACTGCTCGATGATCCGCGCGGACTGTTCCATCTCGTTGAGTCGAACCAGCGCACGCGAGAAGTTATCACAGCCATCGTCAGTGATCACATCCCAGTCGAGTTCCTCGTAGTAGCCGTACGGATCGTCACGTCGAAGATCCATATCGACCCCAGAGCCTCGCGCGACCGGCCCCGTACAGCCGTAGCTCTTTGCCTCCTCTGGTGGCAGAATACCCGTGTCCATCACGCGCATCTGGAACAGCTCGTTCGTGGTGAGCAGGTTGTGGTACTCGTCGAGCCGTTCCGGGATGTACTCACAGAAATCCCGAACCTTCTCGAAGTACTGCTCGCGTGGCTCCGGCAGATCCCACGCTGTCCCGCCGAGACGAAGGTAGTTGAACATCAGCCGCTGCCCGGTCAGATCCTCTAACAGATTCTGTACCTTCTCCCGGTCGGTGATCGCGTACATGAAGATTGCAGTGAAGTCCCCATAAATATCGAGCGCGAATGTCCCGACCGCGAGCAGGTGGGCAGCGATCCGACACATCTCCGCCGACATCGTCCGCAGCACCTGTGCGTACTCCGGCACCTCGATCTCTGCCATCTCCTCGGCGGCTCGTGCGTAGGCCCACTCGTTTAAGATTCCGGCCGAGATGTAATCCCACCGGTCGGGATACGGCATGATCTGGTGGCGGTAGGTCGACTGCTGGCACATCTGTTCCTCACACCGGTGGAGATAGCCGATGTCAGGATCGACATCGACCACCTGTTCACCGTCGAGAACGGTCTTGATGTGCAACACGCCGTGTGTCGCAGGGTGGTGTGGACCGATGTTGATGAACATCGTATCCGACTCGCCCGGTACCCCGGTTCGCTTCTCCATCGGGTTGGCGTGCTCTCGAAGCGGGACAATCTGTGGCTTCTTTTTGTTGTAATCCAGCGAGAGCGGATGGCCCTGCCAGGTCTCTGGTAGGAGAATCCGGCGTGGGTCTGGATGCTCCTCGTAGTCGATCCCGACGAGATCGTACGCCTCGCGTTCGTGCCAGATCGCCGTATCGTAGACGGACGAAGCGCTCTGACTCGTTGGCTCCTCGGTCGTCGTTGGGACGATGACGGCGAGTTCGTGTGTCGGCTCGTCGTACTTCTTGAGGTGGTAGATCGATTCGTAGCGGTCCTGGTACTGCTGTGCGGTGAGACAGGAGAGGTGATCGAAGCCTGCCTCTCGCTTCAGCGTCGACAGCACCGTCTCGACCTCGTCCGGTCGAATGACGAATCCTTCGCAGTTGACGTGCTGTTCGCGTTCGAGGACGTGCTCGTCAAGCAACGCTTCAAGCTCGTCGTAGTCGAGCTCGCCCTCTGGCGTGACACCGATATCGACTGCTGGCTGTTCCAGACTCATGGAGAGTCAGCCCAGTTGTATCGCATGACGAGATCGTCTTCGTCGATTTCGCTGGCGAGCTCCTGGACGAGTTCGTCCGACTCCAGATCGCCGAACTGCTGGAGCTCGTACGGCTTCACAGTGACAGGAGCGCTCTCGCCGTGGCGGATCGCCTCCTGCAGTTTGAGCACGCCGTAGATGAGCGCCTCCGGCCGTGGTGGGCAGCCAGGGACGTGGATATCGACCGGGATGATCTCCTCGGCCCCCTTGATGACGTTGTACCCCTCCTGGAACGGGCCGCCGGAGATCGTACACGAGCCCATGGAGACGACGAACTTCGGCTCCGGCATCTGGTCGTAGACCCGTTTCAGCCGCGGGCCGAACTTCGAGACGATCGTGCCGGGAACGATAATCACATCTGCCTGTCGCGGCGAAGCTCGTGGCACACCTGCGCCAAAGCGGTCGAGATCGTGTTTGGTCGCGTAGGTGTGCATCATCTCGATGCTGCAGCAAGCGATCCCAAAGAGGAGCATAAACATCGAGTTCCCCCTGACCCAGTTCATGAACTTGTCGAACTTGGTGAGGATAAACGGTGTGCTCCCGAACGCCTGTCGCAGCTTTGAGTTGAATCGGTCGTCAGCGCCGGAGCCCATCCGGGCTGATTGTGTCGACTGTGCCTGTTCCAGCGTGTCGTGTAGCTCTTTTTCCTTGCTCATAATCATTCCACCCGCTGGCGTTCAGCCCGCGCGCTGCGGGTCCACTCTACTGCGCCGTTGCGCCATGCCCACGCGAGGCCGACGATGAGCAGTCCGAGGAACACTGCCATCGGCGCGAACGCTTGCGTGAAGCCGATAGCTTCGTTCGACACCGCATCGTCGAAGATGACTGCCCACGGGATGATGAAGACAGTCTCGATGTCGAAGATGACAAACAGCAACGCGACCATGTAGTACTGGATATCGAACCGCAATTCGCGGCTGCTGCCCGTGGGGATCTCACCGCTCTCGTAGGTGGCGCTTTTGCCCTGCTCGGGGACACTCGGCCGTATCAGCCACGATATGAACATCATCGATAGCGGTATCGCCACCGATACGAATGCCAGCGCCCCGATTGCTATCCAATCACTCATTCCCGTCTCTATTCCGGACTTTGAAGCGTATGCATATAAGAATTGATTGTTGGCACGACATCGACCGTCGTGGCTGCAACAATCCGGTACGAATGGCGGAGAAAAAACCCGCCATTTGTTCAGGTGTCGGCAACTCCAGTCGCTGCTAGCTCCCCGTTCACCGACGGCGCTTGAACTCGGCTGTCCCCAGCGAGTGCAGATCTTCCGAAACAGCTGCCACCTCTTCTTTCAGATTCTCGTGGTACTCGACGAGTCGATCGCGAAGTTCAACGTGTTCGCGTGCGAGGATCTGGGTCGCGGAGAGTGCTGCATTAAAGGATTTCCCCGCGTCGACGGCGACGATCGGGGCTCCCTGTGGCATGCCGATCACGGACTGCAGTGATTTCTCCTGAACTGGGACGCCGATCACGGGGATCGGGTAGGCGATTGAGGCGGTCATGTTTGGCAAATCTGCGCTTTTCCCACCCGCGCCAGCGATGACCACGTCGATCCCCCGGTCGGCGGCTGTCTCCGCGTAGGCGTACATCAACTCTGGTGTTCTGTGAGCAGAGACGACGAACGTCTCGAAGGTGTAGGTCGATTCGGGGGGATTCTCATAGTCGGTTTGCTCCTCGAATCCTAGTTCGGTCAGCGCGTCGAACGCGCCGGGTCGCCCGCTTTCGGAGCCGGCCATCACGTCGAGATCCGAATCCGA
>SL_4KL_010_BRINEDRAFT_10001338_pt1 | contig 13610 bp, 8 predicted proteins | sample SodLak_010_BRINE_2_FD_10664 | JGI IMG/M metagenome (IMG submission 10664)
TAACCCTTAGGACGCTTAGCGCCGTATTTAGAACGACCCTGACGACGTGCAGCAACACCCGCCGTATCAAGAGACCCGCGCACGACGTGATACCGCACACCCGGCAAATCCTTCACACGACCGCCGCGAATTAACACAACCGAATGCTCCTGAAGGTTATGCCCCTCACCGCCGATGTAGGAGGAAACCTCATACCCGTTGGTTAGCCGCACACGCGCCACTTTACGAAGCGCGGAGTTCGGCTTCTTAGGCGTTGTGGTGTAAACCCGAGTGCAAACGCCGCGGCGCTGCGGACAGGCCTCTAACGCAGGTACATTACTTTTTTCGCGAGGGCGCTTACGGGGCTTGCGCACCAACTGATTAATCGTGGCCATTAACCTTTGACTCCAGTCATTTCATGGCTTTGGGCCGAACGCTCCGACCCAGAGAAAGCCGCCAAGTGTATGGGCGGGACGCTAGCACTGTCAACTAACGCCCCTCTTTTTCTACTCTTCAGGTAACCGCGCATCGTCCATACTCGCCGGCGCACCGGAAAGTCCGAACTGAGGTGCCATCGGAATCATCGGAGCCGGCCCCTCAAGGCGACGGCGCTGACGATCCTGATGATAGGCATAACCAGTACCAGCCGGGATCAACCGACCCACAATGACATTCTCCTTAAGACCGCGCAGATCATCTCTTGCCCCGCGCGTCGCCGCATCGGTCAACACACGTGTGGTCTCCTGGAAGGATGCCGCCGAAATAAACGAATCGGTTGCCAACGATGCCTTAGTAATACCCAGCAACTGCGGCTCAAACACGGCAACCATCTTGCCCTGCTCCTCAAGTTGCTTGTTGTCTTCAACAACACGCGCCCAGTCGGCTTGCTCACCGCGCAGGTATTTGCTGTCACCCGATTCTTTGATTTCCACTTTCCGCAACATCTGCCGGCTGATCACTTCGATATGCTTATCGTTGATCTTCACACCCTGCAAGCGGTAGACGTCTTGGATTTCCTTAACCATGTACGCCGCAAATTCCGGCACACCGAGCAAGCGAAGGATATCGTGCGGATTTGGCTCACCATCAACGATGACCTCACCCTTTTCGACGTACTCGCCCTCAAANACCGTCACGTTCCGCCACTTCGGAATGAGCTCTTCGTAGTGCTCGCCCTCAGCGGGGGTAATAACCAGGCGTTGCTTGCCCTTGGTATCTTTGCCAAACGACACCGTACCGGAGACCTCGGCCAGAATCGCCGGCTCTTTAGGCTTCCGCGCCTCAAAGAGATCGGCCACACGCGGCAGACCACCGGTGATATCACGCGTTTTGGAAGACTCCTGCGGAATACGCGCGATAACATCGCCCACATTCACCTCGGAGTTATCATCCACATTAACGATAGCGCCCGCCGGCAGGAAGTAGTTGGCCGGAATATCGGTGCCGGCAAGGTTAAGATCGTTACCTTCGTCGTCAACCAGCTTAACCATTGGCCGCAGGTCTTTATAAGCTACCCGCTCTTCAACCGTTTTGCCTTTTTCGTCAACCACCGTACGGCGATGCTCGCCGGTGCCGCGGCTCTTCGGATCAGTAACCACCTGACTGGTCAGGCCTGTCACTTCGTCAGCCTCGCGGTTGACCGTAACGCCCTCAACGAAGTCAAAGAACTTCAAGCGCCCTTTCACCTCGGTAATGATCGGGTGGGTATGCGGATCCCAGTTAGCCACAATCTGCCCGGCCTCAACCGGCTGCTCATCGGCCACCGCAATCGTTGCACCATAAGGCACTTTGTAACGTTCACGCTCACGACCCGCCTCATCGATCACCGTAATCTCACCCGAGCGGGATACCGCAACCAGGTTGCCCGAGTGGTGAGCGACTGTCTTTAAGTTATGCAACCGCACCGAACCAGTGCTCTTAACCTGAACATTGTTGATGGATGCGGCACGCGAGGCAGCACCACCAATATGGAAGGTCCGCATGGTCAGCTGGGTACCGGGTTCACCGATGGACTGCGCGGCGATCACGCCAACCGCCTCACCCACGTTCACCACATGACCGCGGGCTAGGTCGCGGCCATAACAGCTCGCGCATACGCCATGGCGGGTTTCACAGGTAATTGGCGAGCGAACCCAAATTTCGTCAACACCCTCGGTTTCGATGCGCTCAACAAGACGCTCATCGAGTAATGTGTCCTGCTCAACCAACACCTCACCCGTGCCGGGTTGCACCACATCCCGGGCAACCACTCGACCGAGCACCCGCTCGCCAAGGGCTTCCACCACATCACCGCCTTCAATCAGCGGTGTCAGGCGCAGACCACGGCTTGTGCCACAGTCAGTATCGGTAACCACCAAATCCTGAGATACATCGACAAGACGACGTGTCAGGTAACCGGAGTTAGCAGTCTTGAGCGCCGTATCAGCCAGACCTTTCCGCGCGCCGTGAGTGGAAATGAAGTACTGCAGCACATTCAGACCTTCACGGAAGTTCGCCGTAATTGGCGTTTCGATGATGGAGCCGTCCGGCTTTGCCATCAAACCACGCATACCGGCCAGCTGACGGATCTGTGCCGCCGAGCCACGTGCACCTGAGTCAGCCATCATAAAGATAGAGTTGGTGGACTTCTGCACCACCTCGTTACCTTCGGCGTTGGTCACAATCTCTTTGCCCAACTTATCCATCATGGCGCGGGCCACTTCATCATTGGTGCGGGACCAAATATCCACCACCTTGTTGTAGCGCTCGCCATTGGTTACCAGACCAGAAGCGTACTGATCTTCGATATCCTTCACTTCGTTCTCGGCTTCACCAAGAATCTGGGCTTTTTCTTCCGGCACTACCATGTCTTCCATACCAATCGATACGGCAGCACGGGTGGACATACGGAAGCCAAGGAACATCAACTGATCAGCAAAGATCACCGTGGCCTTCAGGCCAAGGCGGCGATAACACTGATCGATTACTGCGGAAATCGCTTTTTTGGTCATATCCCGATCGACCAGATCGAACGGCAGACCTTTCGGCATAATGTCGAATAACAGCGCACGGCCCACTGTGGTATCGACGCGGCGTGTCCCTTCGGTACGACCGCCTTCATCGTCAATAATCACCTCGTGAATGCGTACGCTTGCCCGCGCATGCAGACTGACATTGCCGCTGTTGTAGGCGCGATGAACCTCATTAAGATCTGAGAACATCATGCCGTCGCCCTTTTGATTCTCGAGCGACAAACTCATGTAGTAAATACCCAGCACCACGTCTTGCGACGCACCAATAATCGGCTCGCCGGATGCCGGCGAGAGCACGTTATTGGTTGCCATCATCAATGCCCGCGCTTCAAGCTGCGCTTCAAGCGAAAGCGGCACGTGCACTGCCATCTGGTCGCCATCAAAGTCGGCGTTAAATGCCGGGCAAACCAATGGGTGTAACTGAATAGCCTTACCTTCGATCAGCACCGGCTCAAACGCCTGAATGCCGAGTCGATGCAATGTGGGCGCGCGGTTGAGCATCACGGGATGCTCACGAATCACATCTTCAAGGATATCCCACACTTCCGCGGTTTCTCGCTCGACCATTTTCTTGGCCGCCTTAATGGTTGTTGCCAACCCGAGCCGCTGGAGCTTGGAGAAAATAAATGGCTTAAAGAGCTCCAATGCCATCCGCTTGGGCAGACCACACTGATGCAAACGCAACGTGGGGCCCACCACAATCACAGAACGGCCGGAGTAGTCCACGCGTTTTCCAAGCAAATTCTGACGGAAACGCCCCTGCTTGCCTTTAATCATATCGGCCAGCGATTTCAGCGGGCGTTTGTTTGTGCCCGTAATTGCTCGGCCACGACGCCCGTTGTCGAGCAGCGCATCTACCGACTCCTGCAGCATCCGCTTTTCGTTACGCACAATGATATCGGGCGCCGACAAGTCGAGCAGACGACGCAGCCGGTTGTTCCGGTTAATAACCCGGCGATACAAATCGTTCAAATCAGAGGTGGCGAAACGCCCACCGTCTAACGGCACCAAAGGCCGCAGATCCGGCGGCAGCACCGGCATCACCGTCAGGATCATCCACTCCGGCCGGTTGCCCGACTCGAGGAAGGACTCAACCAGCTTCAAGCGCTTAGACAAGCGCTTTAGCTTCGTTTCGGAATTGGTCGCTTCCATCTGCTCGCGCAGCTTGACGGTTTCCTCTGCCAGATCAATATCTTTCAGCAGGCGATGCACGGCCTCGGCACCCATGAGCGCCACAAAATCATCGCCGTAGGTTTCCATCGCCTCAAGATATCCATCGTCAGTCAATAACTGACGCGGCTCCAGCGCGGTACTGCCATTCTCGATAACAACATAAGCCTCGAAATACAGAATCCGCTCGATATCACGGAGCGTCATATCCAGCAGCAGTCCGATGCGCGATGGCAGCGATTTCAAAAACCAAATGTGGGCAGCTGGGCTGGCCAACTCAATATGCCCCATCCGCTCCCGGCGGACTTTGGCAAGCGTGACTTCAACGCCACATTTCTCACAAACCACGCCACGATGCTTTAAGCGCTTGTACTTACCACACAGGCATTCATAGTCTTTGACCGGACCAAATATTTTGGCGCAGAACAAGCCGTCTCGCTCTGGCTTAAAGGTCCGGTAGTTAATCGTCTCCGGCTTTTTGACCTCACCAAAAGACCACGAACGGATCTTCTCCGGTGAAGCCAGCCCGATACGAATGGCGTCAAAGTCGTCGAGCTGAGCGCCCGGCTGCTTGAACAGATTTATTAGGTCTCTCATATTTGGTTACCCATTAGTCCTGCTCTAGCTCGATGTCGATACCGAGGGAGCGAATCTCTTTAACAAGCACATTGAACGACTCGGGCATACCCGCTTCGATTTGATGCTCGCCGTCGACGATGTTTTTGTACATCTTGGTGCGGCCGGCCACGTCATCTGACTTGACCGTCAACATTTCCTGCAACGTGTAGGCGGCACCGTAAGCCTGCAATGCCCACACTTCCATTTCACCGAAGCGCTGGCCACCAAACTGCGCTTTACCACCCAGCGGCTGCTGCGTGACTAGGCTGTATGGGCCCGTGGAGCGGGCATGCACCTTGTCATCAACCAAATGGTTGAGCTTCAGGATGTGCATGTAACCCACGGTTACGGGGCGATCAAATGCCTCGCCCGTACGACCGTCGTACAACGTAATCTGGCCATTCTCAGGCAAACCGGCCAAGCGCAGCATATTCTTAATTTCCTGCTCATTAGCGCCGTCAAACACCGGCGTGGCCATTGGCACACCGCCACGCAAGTTATTGGCCAGCTCCATGATCTCTTCGTCACTCAAGCTATCCAGATCTTCCTGCTTACCGCTTGAGTTATAGATTTGATCAAGGAACTTACGCAGCTCGGCAATCGCCACACCCTCATCAAGCATGCTCGCGATACGCCGACCTAGACCTTTTGCAGCCCAGCCCAAATGCACCTCAAGCACCTGCCCAATATTCATCCGGGAGGGTACGCCCAACGGTGATAGCACCACGTCGATAGGCTCACCATCCTCAGTGAAAGGCATATCTTCAACTGGTACAACGCGGGAAATAACGCCCTTGTTACCATGCCGGCCGGCTAACTTATCGCCCGCCTGAATGCGGCGCTTAACCGCAAGATACACTTTCACCATTTTCAGAACGCCAGGAGCCAGATCATCTCCTGCGGTGATCTTTCCGCGCTTTTCTTCAAAGTGCGCATCAAAAGTTTCACGCTGTGCTTTGAGCTGCGCCTGAACCGCTTCGAGCTGTGCTGTGGCCTCCTCATCACGGAGGCGAATCTCAAACCAGCGGCTGCGCTCAACTCCGGCAAGATACTCCGCCGTAATTTTAGTCCCTGACTTGAGCTTATTGGGGCCGCCTGCTGCCTCGCAGCCAAGCAGCATCTGCTCTAAACGCGCAAACGCGTCCGACTCAAAGATACGGAACTGATCGTCAAGATCCTTACGTACATCCGCCAAAGCGTCTGCTTCGATGGAGAGTGCACGTGCGTCTTTTTCAACGCCATCGCGCGTAAAGACCTGCACATCCACCACGGTACCGTCCATGCCAGAGGGCACGCGCAGTGAGGTGTCTTTAACATCCGAGGCTTTCTCACCAAAAATGGCACGCAGCAGCTTCTCCTCCGGTGTGAGCTGAGTCTCACCTTTTGGCGTGACCTTACCCACCAGAATATCGCCCGCATTAACTTCGGCGCCTACATAGACGATGCCCGATTCGTCCAGCTTACCGAGCGCGCTTTCACCCACGTTAGGGATATCGGCGGTAATCTCCTCCGGCCCTAACTTGGTGTCACGCGCAACTGCGGTCATCTCCTCGATGTGAATCGTGGTGTAGCGATCTTCCTCAACCACTCGCTCTGAAATCAGAATCGAGTCTTCGAAGTTGTAACCATTCCAAGGCATAAAGGCCACGCGCATGTTTTGCCCGAGGGCCAATTCACCCATGTCAGTGGAAGGGCCGTCTGCCAGCACATCACCACGTGCAACCTGATCACCTGGCCGCACCAAAGGTTTTTGGTTTTGGCAGGTGTTCTGATTAGAACGTGTGTACTTCGTCAGATTATAAATGTCGACACCCGGCTCACCCGATTGGGTTTCCGCGTCATTCACCCGCACCACGATGCGGGCGGCATCAACCTGGTCCACCACACCACCGCGATCCGCGATGACGGTAACGCCTGAGTCCATTGCAACTGCCCGCTCCATACCGGTGCCGACCAACGGTTTTTCAGTACGCAAGGTGGGCACAGCCTGACGCTGCATGTTCGACCCCATCAGCGCGCGGTTGGCATCGTCATGCTCCAAGAAGGGCACCATCGATGCAGCAACCGAAACAATCTGCTTCGGCGAGACATCCATGTACTCCACCTTGTCGGGCGACGACATACCAAACTCGTTCTGATGACGAATCGAAATCAGCGAATCCACCAACTGCCCTTTCTCGTCTAACTTGGCGTTCGCCTGAGCAATGATGTATCGGCTCTCTTCAATGGCTGAGAGATACTCAACCTGATCGGTGACTTTGCCATTAACGACCTTACGATACGGCGTTTCTAAAAACCCGTAGCTGTTGAGACGCGCATAACAGGCCAAAGAACTAATAAGGCCAATGTTAGGTCCTTCCGGCGTTTCAATCGGACATACCCGACCATAATGCGTTGGGTGCACGTCACGCACCTCAAAGCCAGCTCGCTCACGGGTTAACCCGCCCGGCCCAAGTGCCGAAACCCGTCGCTTATGCGTCACCTCTGAGAGGGGGTTATTCTGGTCCATGAACTGAGACAGCTGCGAGGAACCAAAGAACTCTTTAATTGATGCCGCAACCGGCTTGGCGTTGATCAGCTCTTGCGGCATGAGACCTTCGCTTTCCGCCAAGCTGAGGCGCTCACGCACGGCGCGCTCAACACGAACCAAGCCAACGCGGAACACATTCTCTGCCATTTCACCGACACACCGCACCCGACGATTACCGAGATGATCAATATCATCCACGGTGCCCTTGCCGTTACGAATGTTAATCAGCTCATAGAGCACATCAAGAATATCTTGGTTATCTAAAACGCCTTTACCTTCGGCCTCTTCACGACCAACACGAAGGTTAAATTTCATACGACCGACCGACGACAAGTCGTAGCGGTCTTCGCTGAAGAACAGATTAGAGAACAGATTCTCAGCCGCATCCTTGGTGGGCGGCTCGCCCGGGCGCATCATCCGATAGATTTCTACCAGCGCCTCAAGCGGCGTGGTGGTGCCATCAATGCGCAGGGTATTGGAAATATAGGGGCCCTGGTCGAGGTCGTTGATAAACAACACCGGGAATGTCTTTACATTGGCATCCCGCAGGCCTTGGATCAGTTCCTCAGTCAGCTCTGCGTTGGCTTCTGCCAAAATCTCTCCGGTGGCTTTATCCACGATGTCTGACGCAAGTACTTTGCCAACCAGATATTCATCTGGCACCTGCAAGCGGTCAAGCCCCGCTTTTTCCATCTGCCGGATATGGCGCGCGGTAATCCGCCGGCCACTCTCTACAATCACCTGATCACCCGCGGCAATGTCAAAGCTTGCTGTCTCGCCACGCAACCGCTCAGGGATCAGCTCAAGCTCAGCCCCCTTCTTGCGCAAGTGATAAACATTTTTCTCAAAGAACAAATCAAGAATTTGCTGATTATCGTAACCAAGACCACGCAACAGGATTGTTGCCGGCAGTTTACGGCGCCGATCAATTCTGACGTAGATGCTGTCTTTCGGATCAAACTCAAAGTCTAACCAAGAACCCCGGTAAGGAATGACCCGTGCCGAGAACAGCAGCTTGCCTGAGCTGTGCGTCTTACCGCGGTCATGATCAAAAAACACGCCCGGGGAGCGATGCAACTGCTGCACAATCACCCGCTCGGTCCCGTTGATCACAAACGTGCCGTTTGGCGTCATGAGCGGCATTTCGCCCATGTACACTTCCTGCTCGCGGATATCCTTCACCGCGCGAGTGTCCTTGTCGATGATCACCAAGCGAACGAGCACGCGCAAGGCTGCCGCGTAGGTCAAGCCACGAAGCTGACATTCTTTAACGTCGAAACCTGGTGTACCGATACGGTAGCGGACATATTCCAGACGCGCACTCCCCGAGTAACTCTCAATCGGGAACACCGAATCAAAGGCTGCATGCAGCCCCATCGCGTTGCGGCTGTCCGGGTCCTTGTCTAACTGCAGAAAATCCCGGTAGGATTCAATCTGCGTTGCAAGCAGGTAGGGAACATCCAGTATGTTTGGCTGCTTGCCAAAGTCATTACGGATGCGCTTTTTTTCGGTAAACGAGTACGCCATTGAGGTTCCTCAACATTGTTGGGGTCCGCCGTGTTCAAACGGCATAAAGCCGATGGCTTTGTTGCCACCGGCCCAGCCAAACCGAGCGCTTACTTGAGCTCGATCGAGGCACCTGCCTCTTCGAGCTGACCCTTCAGCTCCTCGGCTTCTTCCTTGGAAGCGCCTTCCTTGATTGCAGCAGGTGCGCCCTCAACCAATTCCTTCGCTTCTTTCAAACCAAGGCCAGTGGCAGCGCGAACCGCTTTAATCACTGCAACCTTGTTGTCGCCAAATCCGGCGAGAATCACATCAAACTCAGTCTGCTCTTCAGCAGCGGCAGCACCGCCGCCCGCAGCAGCCGGAGCAGCAGCAACCGCAGCAGCTGCAGTCACACCAAACTTCTCTTCCATGGCTTCAATGAGGTCTACCACCTCCATGACGCTCATGTTGGAAATTGTTTCTAAAACATCATCCTTGGAAACGGCCATCGTTATGTCTCCTAACACATTCAAAAAATCATTAATTACGGCAGCGACAGGAATCGCAGCAACCTATTTAGCGTCCTTTACGGCAGCAAGTGTACGCACCAGTTTGCCAGGCACCTCGTTTAAGGTGGTGGCAAGCTTCTGCACCGGCGCCTTCATGGTCGCCATCAAGAGGCTAATCGCCTCATCATAGGTCGGCAGTGTGGCCAGTCGGTCAATTTCGGAGCCCGGATAACGCGCCCCACCTACTGCCAACATCGTCACTACCAGCTGCTCATGCTCTTTGGAAAAATCCTTAAGAACACGCGCAGCAGAACCGGGATCTTCTTGCGAGAAAGCAATTAACAAAGGCCCTTCAAAGCCATCTGTCATGCATTCGAATTCGGTGCCTTCTACCGCTCGCTTCGCCAAACTGTTTTTGACGACTCGTAAGTAAACGCCCGCTTCTCGTGCCTGCACTCGCAGCGAATCCATATCCCCGGCACTCAGCCCCCGATACTCCGCCGCAACGGCGGAGTGGGCTGCAGTAGCCACCTCTGCAACTTCCTGCACAACCCGCTTTTTCTGTTCCAGACTTACGCCCATCCAAATGCCTCCTGGAACGGCGGTTGGCAACAGTGATCAAAGCCCAAGCAATGATCACACCCTTCAAACGGTGCCCGTGCAGGAAATATGTCCTGTTTTGGCTACACCGTCTACCGATGGCGGTTTGCGAACCTTTCAGCAGCCCTGCTGCACCAAACGGTCTTTGACGGCTGTCTTTAACAACAGCCTATCCAGCCTCTAACCTAGGTCAGAGGACTAAGATCCACGCTCACACCGGGCCCCATCGTGGTCGAAACCGTGGCCCGTTTGAGATAAATTCCTTTCGCCGCGGCCGGCTTGATCTTCTGCAAATCGCTAATGAGCGCCTGCAAGTTTTCAACCAATGCCGCCGGCTCAAAATCCACTTTGCCTAAGCTGCAGTGAATCAACCCACCCTTATCAGCGCGGTAACGCACCTGACCGGCTTTAGCGTTCTGCACAGCTGCAGCCACATCAGCGGTGACCGTGCCAACGCGAGGGTTCGGCATCAGGCCACGCGGCCCCAACACCCGGCCCAGCTTACCCACAACGCCCATGGCGTCTGGGCTGGCAATCACTACACCAAAATCGAGATCTCCGCCTTGCATGCGCTCGGCTAGGTCGTCCATACCCACCGCATCGGCACCAGCCTGCTCAGCCGCCTCAGCATTGGCGCCTTGCGCAAACACCGCAACGCGAACGGTTTTACCCGTGCCATTTGGCAGCACAGTTGATCCGCGGACCATTTGGTCTCCTTTACGCGGATCAATACCCAAATTCACAGCCACATCAACCGACTCAGTAAACCGTGCGCTAGCTAGCGACTTGAGTACAGTAAACGCTTCCTCAGCCGGGTAGAGCCGTTCACGGTCGACTTTTTCCGCAAACATTTTCTGCCGTTTTGTTAGCTTTGCCATGACCTTAAACCCCCTCTACTTCAAGGCCCATGCTACGGGCACTGCCGGCAATGGTGCGAACCGCCGCATCCATATCCGCGGCGTTAAGGTCAGGCCACTTCGTCTTGGCGATTTCTTCGAGCTGATCGCGATTAACGGTACCCACCTTATTCGTGTGAGGTGTTCCGCTGCCTGACTTGATGCCAGCGGCTTTTTTTAGCAGCACAGCAGCAGGCGGGGTTTTAGTCACAAAAGTAAAACTACGATCTGAATACGCGGTAATCACAACCGGCGTTGGCAGACCAGGCTCGATATCTTGGGTCTGCGCATTAAATGCCTTGCAGAACTCCATAATATTCAAACCATGCTGACCCAGCGCAGGACCCACAGGCGGGCTGGGATTTGCCTGCCCGGCGGCGACCTGCAGCTTGATGTAGGCAGAAACTTTACGTGCCATCTTTCAAATACTCCTAGTGTGGGTAATAACGCCAGGGACTTTCACCCAGGCTCCCCTTAGCGAACAATCGCTGTTTAGGCCTTTTCGACCTGACTAAAATCAAGCTCCACCGGAGTGGAACGTCCAAAAATAAGCACGGCTACGCGTAACCGACTTTTCTCATAATTCACCTCTTCAACCGCGCCGTTAAAGTCGTTGAATGGGCCATCGGTCACACGGACCATCTCACCCACCTCAAACAGCACTTTCGGCCGCGGCTTATCAACACCCTCACGGACGCGATCCAAAATTTGATCAGCCTCACGCTCGGAGATCGGCGTTGGCCGGCCGCGGGAGGCACCAATAAAACCCATCACCCGCGGTACTTCTTTAACCAAATGCCATGTGTCGTCATTCATTTCCATCTGAACCAACACATAACCGGGGAAAAACTTTCGCTCACTGCGGCGCTGCTGGCCCTCCTTCATCTCAACCACCTCTTCGGTGGGCACAAGGATTTCGCCAAACTTCTCTTCCATACCCGCGCGGCCAATACGCTCGAGCAGCGCTTTTTTGACCTGGTTTTCAAACCCGGAGTACGCATGCACTACGTACCATTCCTTAGCCATGCTGAATCAGCCTCCAGGCCTGACGAGGGCGCCAACGCCCCAGTTGAAAAATATATCCATCAGCCATAAGAGAATCGACACGATGATGACCATCACCAAAACGATTAACGTGGTCTGAATAGACTCCTGCCGGGTCGGCCAAATGACTTTACGCAGTTCTTGGCGCGCCTCAAGTGCAAACGCCCAGGCATCCCGCCCCTGCTGGCTTGTTAATGCGATGCCAATTGCAATAATCGCAACAACCACCATGCCGATGACTCGAACCAACAAAGATTGGTCTTCGATCAGATAAAACCCAACAACACCAGCAAGGAATATACCGATTGCCAGTACCAGTTTTAGTTTGTCTGTCGTTGTGACTTCGGTTTGCTCTTTTGCGCTCATGAACTCGTGATGCCACCGCGGCCGAAATAATGGCAGGCCAGGAGGGACTCGAACCCCCAACCTACGGTTTTGGAGACCGTTGCTCTGCCAATTGAGCTACTGGCCTATACTCGCAATTGACCGGCCGTCAAAATGCGAACTCGGCAGTGTACGCCACAACGCAGAGCAATGGAAGCCCTGCGTGTGGCAACTGCTTTTTATCTGCCGGTTTACTCCAGGATCTTTGCGACAACGCCGGCGCCGACCGTACGGCCACCCTCACGCACGGCAAAACGCAGACCCTCTTCCATGGCAATCGGCGCAATCAACGATACCGTCATCTGCACGTTATCACCCGGCATCACCATCTCCGTGCCAGATGGCAGGTCACAGGCACCCGTGACATCCGTGGTACGGAAGTAAAACTGCGGACGATAGCCATCAAAAAACGGCGTGTGACGCCCACCCTCATCCTTAGAGAGCACATATATTTCCGCCTCAAACTTGGTGTGCGGATTAATCGAGCCCGGCTTACAAAGCACCTGACCACGCTCCACATCATCACGCTTAGTACCACGCAACAACGCACCAATGTTATCCCCCGCACGCCCCTCATCAAGCAACTTGCGGAACATCTCCACTCCCGTGACCACCGTCTTGACCGTGTCCTTAATACCCACGATCTCCACCTCATCACCCGTGTTCACAATCCCACGCTCCACACGACCGGTTACCACCGTGCCGCGGCCGGAAATCGAGAACACATCCTCAATCGGCATCAAAAACGCACCATCAACCGCGCGCTCTGGCTCTGGAATATACTCATCCATCGCCTCAACCAACTTCAGCACCGAGGCCACACCCACATCCGAGGTATCCCCCTCCAGCGCCTTTAACGCCGACCCAGTAATAATCGGAATGTCATCACCCGGGAAGTCATAGGCACTGAGCAGCTCACGCACCTCCATCTCCACCAGCTCCAACAACTCCGCATCATCCACCATGTCAGCCTTGTTCAAAAAGACCACCATCGCCGGCACACCCACCTGACGGGCCAGCAAAATATGCTCTCGGGTCTGTGGCATCGGGCCATCCGCTGCCGAGCACACCAAAATCGCACCATCCATCTGTGCCGCACCCGTGATCATGTTCTTGACATAATCAGCATGCCCAGGACAGTCCACATGCGCATAGTGACGGTTCGATGACTCATACTCCACGTGCGCCGTGGCAATCGTAATACCACGCTCACGCTCCTCCGGCGCATTGTCAATCTGATCAAACGCACGCGCCTGACCACCAAACTGCTCCGCCAACACCTTCGTCAACGCCGCCGTCAACGTCGTCTTACCATGGTCAACATGACCAATCGTGCCAACATTTACATGCGGCTTAGTGCGCTCAAACTTCTCCTTGGACACGA
>SL_4KL_010_BRINEDRAFT_10001339_pt1 | contig 13609 bp, 9 predicted proteins | sample SodLak_010_BRINE_2_FD_10664 | JGI IMG/M metagenome (IMG submission 10664)
GCAAGCTGTGCATGGACAACTCGGAGCCGACGCATCGTCTGCATTATGGCTGTGTGAACTAGCCGTCCTTACCAGTGTTGTGGCCGCCGGGCGGCCCGTTCGGAGACGGACAGGAAAACTTTCAGCCGACTACGCAACTGGGCGACCGCATCGTCGGCTATCCTCACAGCAGCTGTCTCCTTGACAGTGACAAACCAGTATAACGGTCTAGATTAAGCGACACTCTCTATTACAAATATATCTCTGTAATGGCCTTCCTCAGCGTTATGTACTGAATACTGGACCGCATCATTCCGCAATTGACATGTCTATCACACAGCCAGTAGCAAACCCTGTTCGGTATCCGTCCGAGATAGCGTTGAAGCCGCTTGTTGGTTGCTCAGGTGGACAGTAGTTCGAACCATCCCATGAGTTTATGTGGGTTGTGCGCATCGGATTTAATGTAATGAATTTTCCATTAATCGACTGGCATGTCGACCGCAGGAGGAGATGGACAGATATTTGTGATCGTACTGATGTTGTGACAACCGACGAATATCCACCATACACCCGTATAGACGATCTCTTCGGGATCGAAGCGAACGCGATCGATTACTCACCGGTAGCCAACGATACCGCCGTTAAAAGGATATTCGGTCCGACATATTATTTATTATATGGTAAATCTCGAACGCAGAGTCGATGGTCGAGAGAGATGACACACCACAGTCGGGTCCAACGCATGCGGCAACCTAACCGATGGCAATCTACGAGACGGATAGAAGAGTGTAATGCAAACCGCAAACTGCGCTGTCTACACCAACAGAGGGGCCGCTGATGGAGACAAATCAGTTTCAGTCTCACCCCTTGGAGAAGGTATCGCCCACCTCAACCGAATCACAGACGGTGTGTGTCGTTGGATTGGGTTACGTCGGGCTTCCAATTGCCGCCGAGTTCGACAGTGTCGGACACACTGTTTACAAGTTCGATATCGACCCAAAACGAGCCCAACAGCTTTCCAGTGGCCACGAACCAACCGGTGACGTTGGTGACCAGCGGCTGACTGCAGCCGATATCGGGTTCACCACCGATGGATCAGTCATCTCGAAGGCAGACTTCGTTATCGTTACCGTACCAACATCGGTCGACGACATCAAAAATCCGAATCTTCGGTTCGTCAAGAGTGCCAGAGAGATGATCGGCGAACAAATTACCGAACAGACAACTGTTGTGATCGAACCGACGGTGTACCCCGTTGCCACTCGAGAGATCCTGGGGCCCGCATCGTGATCGTCACGACGAAGCGTTCCAGCGGTTTCTGGACCGTGACCACAATAAAATCCAAAATGCAAGTTTGAAATACTGATATATAAAATGCAAATACTACGAGTCGCAAGTAGTCTTCACCCAGAAAAACCCGGTGGAGTCGGTCTACACGTCGATCAAATGTCGAGTATGCAGTCGAGCATGGGCCACAGCGTTACTATCCTTACATCGGATAACGGTGACCGGTCGCTCTCAAAGCACGAACGACGAGACGGGTATAAGATTATCCGACACCGAGAGATTGTTCGTCCAAGTGGGAACAGTATCATTCCTGGTATCACGAACTCGCTTCGAAAGTTGGCCCCACAGCATGACGTGATCCATGCACACTCCCACCTGTACTTTTCATCGAATGTCGCAGCCGCCTTCAGCAAAGTGAATGGGACACCGATCGCAATTACTAATCACGGGCTTTTTTCACAGACTGCCCCTAAACTAGTACAGAAGGCGTTTATTCCAACCATTGCTCGCCTGACTCTCAATGCTGCAGAACAGGTGTTCTGCTATACTGATTTGGCAAAACAAGAGCTTCGAGAGCGGGGAGTATCGTCGCCGGTTGCTGTCATTCCGAATGGGATTGACTGTGAGATGTTCAAGCCTAATCCTAAGGTTGAGACACAGGATCAGCTACTGTTTGTCGGCAGATTAGAACGGGGAAAAGGGCCATCATATCTGATTGATGCGTTCAACTCCATTGTAGACTCACACCCTCAGTACTCGCTGAAAATAGTTGGCTATGGATCTCTCGAAGACGACCTCAAAAAGCAGTGTGAGGAGTATGACATTTCTGATGCTGTCACGTTCTCGGGAGAGTTATCTTATGCAGAAATGCCCAGAGTGTACAACGAAAGCTCGATTTTAGCATCCCCAACCCTCACCGAAGCGGCTGTTCCGCGCGTTGCTATGGAGGCTTGGGCATGTGAAACACCCGTTGTGATGTCGAATATACAGGAGGTTTCTGCAGAACACGTAGGAGACGCTGGATCACTCGTCCCCTTGCGAGACGCAGATGCACTTGCAGAGGCTATCGAAGAACTGATCGAAGACGGCGAGTGCCGTGTCGAGGCAGGTAAGAAAGGTCGACAACGAGTGCTAGAAAACCATTCATGGCAGCATACGGTCAAGCAAACAACAGTCACGTTAGAAGCGATCAGTAACCAGCAGTAAGCCCTGTTATAATTATGGATTTTAAGTTAATTGAACTACAACAATAACATGACGGGAAACGCTCTTATTGTATCACGGTATTTTCCACCGGGTGGCGGAGTCGGTGCATTTCGATCAGCAAAGTTTGTGAAATATCTGACTGAATATGGGTGGGATTCGTATGTTGTTTCCTTACCACAGGATCGACAACAACAGTTTGTTCCTGACAATGTATATGAAAAACAGTTCGCCTCAGTAGCGAAGATCCCAGAAGAACGAATCTGTATCGATGTCCCAGTTCCGTCTATCTCGAAGTCACTCGGAGATACACGACGACTCCCTATTTTGGCGAAGCGGATTCCCGAATTAGTTGAAAAGTACGATATTGATGTGGTTTATCAGACGGCCCCACCCTTCTACTCACTCCCAGCAGTTGCCGAGGTAAAACGCAAAACCGATATTCCCTACGTCGTCGACTTCCGCGACCCATGGTACCTCAACAAGGATCTCTTCAAAAGCATCAAATCCGTTGATAATCCGATTTGGCGCTGGATCAACGCTCGTGCAGAACGTCTCGTCGTCAAACACGCCGATAAAATAATTTTGAATACACTAATGATGCAGACGCTCTACTCATCGACATATTCCGAATACGATGAGACGTTTACTACAATCACAAATGGGTTCGATCGAGACGACTACACGACAGAGCCGACGCCGAAGGCCAACCCAGAATCGTTGCAGTTGATCTATCCCGGGCGGTTCCGGGAAGACACAAGCGGTTTTTTGCACGCATTCGAGTCGGTTTCGGAAACGAACAACATACAGCTACTCCATTTTGGAGTGATGGATCGAACCCATACGCAATCGTTCTACAACCAAGCTTCACGTATGGGTCTTCGAGATCAAATCAAAAACAGAGGTTACGCGAAATTCGCGACAGTTGTGTCACATATTAAAGGCTCGGATGTTGGCTTAGTTGTAACCCGAAGTGGTGATCCAACTCACGTCCCAGCAAAGACTTACGATTATATCGCCTGCAACATTCCTATCCTAGCGATCTGCAGAGACGATAGTGCTCTTGCACGAATTCTTGACCCATTTGAACATGCATACGTTACCGGTCATGATGAGGGCACTCAATTAAGCGATCATCTTCGTTTTCTTGCCGAAAACAAACCGGATCATCTTGGCTGTGATGAAACGGTTGCATCGTACTCTCAAGACGAACTCACTCGACAGCTGTCAGTCGTGTTTGAGAATCTTCAAGCCTGATCATTCTTCGGGCGCATGAAAGACGGTGACATCTTCGTTTGAGAGAATTACATTGTATTCCTTCGGGAGTTCCGTCTCGGGATCCCAGGTGAGATGCCACCTCGCATTAAGCCCTTGATATACGTCGACATCATGCCGGTACGCTACTGTCGGATGATCGTCGACTGAGACGTTTGCATTGTACAACGCGCCTGTATTCTCTCTCGAATACCGCTCGAACGAAATGTCACACGATTCTCGGTCAATCCCTTCGAGACGGTGATAGTTTTGATCGGTATAGATCGGTGATTGACCGTACTCACATAGTGTCGTCTTAGAGTGAGCCTCTGGTGCATCTAGATAATATCTGGGAGTGTTCGCGTAATCGGGTGCTGCAGATGCTGCAAACACTTGACTCGCAAGCAGTACAATAAGAATTCCACTGGCTACCGTTCTGGTGTCGAATTTTGAATTTGCCTTCTGGAGTATTGGTACCACGGTGTCTCTGTGTCCCCAGACCATTCCAACAACCAAGACAATAATAATAGGTTCAACCAGAAGAATGGGTCTCGTAGGGTTCATTGCCCCAATTGAAACAACACCGATCGGAACGAGTGCTACACAGGCTGCTGCTGCTGCTAAGAGAACTTGTATTGATTCCCGATTGGGGCTCTCTTTCATAAATAAATAAATATATGTCCACGCAAGACCACCGAACAGGAGGAGCCAAAAGATATGGCCACGTTCGAAGTAGAGTGCTAATTGGACCGGATATTCATATATTTCAGCAATGATACCGGGGCGGGCTTCAATGGCAGCCGTCGGTGAGAATCCACTGGTTGAACCAACAGCACTATCAGACCCAAAGAATCGATGAATTCGAGCGATAATTGAATTTAATTGTCCATCAAAATACAAAATTTGAATTGTGGTAAAACAGGATGCAAGTGTTACCAGTCCAACTACTTGTGCTCGTGGATTAAAATGGTCTGGAGTTTTCCAAACGAGTTTGTCTGTCTCATATAAAAGTAACAAAATGATGAGAGTCGCAGAGAAAACAAGCAGTGGTAACTTGTGCGTAAATGCAATAGAGAATATAAAGAATGCAATAAGGCCGTACCATCGCTTGGAGGACATCTGAATATGGTTAATCAACACTGCAAGGGCAAGCCAAAACCAAATTGTGGCCTGACCTTGCGGAAACACCCAGTATGATCGCCGTATTCCCTCTGTTGTTGCAATTGCGAGCAGAGCGGCGACCGCTAATGCACGGCGATTTTCGACACCAATTGATCGCAACAATACGATCGCAAGTAACGGAAGAAATACACCGAACAAAATTGCATACAAATAGAACGTATCCATCGAATGGATATCTAATATCATTGCCGAAATCGATGATTGCAAAATATGCAACGGTGCATCACTATAGAATGCGGATGGGATCGCCTCCGTACTTCCAACTTCGATTACGCTCTCCATCCACCGAGCGTTCCTCGTAGTCGCCTCACCAATGGTTGTGGTTGGTATGCTGAGGATAATAAGACGATAGCTAACACCGAGAATAATTGCTGCACTAACCACACCAATATATGTCTCACTTTTTTTTCGAAGAGTTATCAATAACAACACACACAACGCTATGAAAAAAATGACTAAGGGCCATGGATATATGCGTCCAGTGCTGTGGCCTGTAACTGCCATCCCAAAAATAGCAAAAAAAGCAATAATAAGAGGTAGTCGAGAGTCCGAAACAATCCCTTCTCTCATTGTAGTATGGCAGAGCGCAGCGACACATAAGTATGACCAGATTCAACATATGCATCACTTTACGTGTGAATATAGATTGCTAAAAATGTGTTAATTATTAAAAAACATAACAACATAGGCTATTCTTTCAAAGCTTGGCTCTGATTATGAATCCAATCTAAGCCGATTGTACACTGTCTAATTGGTCTTGTATTTCGACGTGACCAAGCCCATCCAACGTGGTCAGTAGCGACTTAGACGCTTCCTCAATCGATCCGTCGTTCTGTATTGTGATTCCGGTCAACTCGGATTGGGTGTCGACAAAATCAAAAACAGACTGTATATCATCTGTGACTGTCTCGACAGTCGACCTCGTGAGCTCTTGGCCTTCGATTCTGGAGCGACCGTCGTTTCGACCGAGCAGCCGATCGAATATAGTATCTACCCCCGCTGTGACATGCACTATTATATGTTCGTCAAAAGTTGGATACTGTTGAAATAGTTCTGTCGGAGAAAATGAATTCGAACCAGAGTACTGAATTGCCCAGTAGAGTTGTAATATCCCTTGGTCCAAAATGTGTGTTTTATTTATTCTGTCGACTGATCGAAGTATTCCTCGGAGAAAATGGCTGTAGAGAAATAGGTTCAATAATCGGTTCCGGTTGTGTTGGTCTGTCTGTTCGATCAATTTATATAATTTTATTGAACTAGATGATCCAGATCGATGTGAGTGGCAAATGTACTTGAATTTGTTTAGATTCCGTAAGAATGTGCGATCAATGCAAGAATTTTCGAAGGTTTTGTTGGTTGTTTTGTAGGCCCGTTTTTGTAGAGCGATATTCAGCTCCCGTGCAATAGAAGATTTTCCCACTCCTGGTGGACCATAAAATTCGATTAACATTGATTCTGGTTGGCTCATAGACACTACATAACTACGCGACTGTAACTAAATTAACATTTGGGGCCGTGTCCGTACAGAGATATTGAAAAAGGGTGTTCTTCAGGTCAAGATTTGGTTTACAGCCGGAGTCTCAACGCAAACACAGTTGATTGGTTTGTATTAAGATCAACTTCCACGAATTCCGTCGACCTTTCCGTACCCCTGTATGATTCGACACAGCCAAGAAATAAAAAACAATTTAAAAATAAGCCCAGAGTTATACTCAATCTTGTTATACTCTAAATCGGACGTAATGTATCCAATCGGGCGCGGAAGAAATGATATCAATATCCGACTCAATTGATGAGAAATCGGATCCGATCGAATTCGCTGACCTTCACCGTATCCTAGTCTATAGTGTTTTTTTATTGATTCCCTCAACTGTCGAGTTGGATGCCGCACAACTGCGTTCGGACAGTATTCCATTTCGTATCCGTTACTTGTTGCTCGCTTGGTCCACTCAACATCACCTCCAGATTTCATTTGTTGAGAGAACTGGCCGATCTCGTCGAAGATCGATCTTCGAACCAATAAATTGGCAGTGACACCGCAGGAGCGTTGTTGTATCAGTCGACCGTTGTTCATACTCGTCGATGCATCGTAGATTTCAGCTGCCGATCCGGTTTCGTATTGGAACTCGATTCTTCCACCTACAAGATCAGCATCAGTAGACGTATACCGATTTAGGAGTTCCGAGATCCAATTCTCGTATGGCATACAGTCGGCATCAGTGAAGGCAACGAGCTCGGAATCAATCTGTTCTAGTCCGTGATTCCGGGATGCATACGATCCCTGAACGTCGGTGTATTCGCATAGCGTGACTGGATATTGGCTCGCGATGTGAGCAGTATTATCTTTTGATCTATTATTAATGATTAGAATATCATCGATGTTTGCATGGTTTTGTGACGTGAGAGCTGAGAGACAGCTATCAATTGTCTCTTCTTCATTATATACTGGAACAATGATTGAGACGGAGGGGCAGTTCATGTTCGATATATTACTTTTGGGCCACAAATAGATTTTTCAACAACACTTCTATGTCAGTAACATTTCCAAATTTATTTTCTAACCCGGGCAGAAAATACAGAAAGAGGAGTGTATGTTAGGGTCTCGAAATTTTGTGCAGTTGTACTATGACTCATATTGAATTTCTCGGTCCCCCTGGTGCTGGCAAATCAACAATATTCACAAAACTAATTACATCTGAATGCTTCTACGGTGGCACCGAAGATGATGCTGTGCGACGTGTGTTTTTAGAAAAATCAGGACTGAAATATAGGATACTTCATCAGATAACTCCATCACCTATTTGTGACTTTTTCGAAGATGCATTTATGGAATACCGTTTTGGTCATAGTGCATTAAAAGACTTCATACATGACCACCCTGATTTTATTAGTACTTTGTCGGTAGCTATGGATTCGGTTTTGTATGAGCCTGAGAAAGTTTTCTCTCTTTGTAGACGTTCTGCAGAGCGATACCAGTTAGGTATGTCGACAGTATCTGAGACAGAAATACTGTGTCTAGACAAGAGTTTTGCTCAACAGGCATTGGCAATTCTTTGGCGACACCCTAATGAGTTATTTTCATTAAATGACTATTTTGATACTGTTCCGGTTTCGGATATAGTGATTCACGTTGATGCTCCAGCGGACCTCTGTGTTGAGCGTCAGCGGGAAAGAGGACGGGTCACTATAGCAAAAGACTGGGAGACTGATGGTCCTATACCTGCCCAAGAGAAGGCTCGGAGCTACTGTTCTGAGGTACGAAACCATTTGGATGAACGGACATCTCTGATAACAATTGAAAATACAGGTACAGTTGATGAAGCAGTTGAACAAGTTGTTTCAGAAATCTCCGATCTGGACGAAAACTCTCGTAAAAATACTAATAAATTATAATTTCACAGATAAGACAGGGTAGCTAATCATCACAATCCAAAATTAAGAGTGAATTAAATTCGGCATTCAGTTTTGATCGTGCCGCTTTTCAATTTCCCACAAGTAATTAAATTCAAGATTTATGTTGAAGGTTAAATTATAAATTAAGATATTATAAGTATTATATTAATACTGCAAAAATTAGGATTCAATTTCAGAGTTCTACCGAGAGAAATCCTCACGGGAGGAAATCGACCAGTTGAAGTGGACTATGGATTTGACCACTAATCCCTATAGTAGGGACGGATATCCTGCATGTCCGGATGGTTGAGAAACTGACGGAGTTCGTCGTCAAGTTTGCTGGGTGAATTCGCAGAACGCATTTTCCGACGTTTAATTTGCCACTGTTCATGCCTCGCTCGCACAACCACTGGAATCGATTCTATGTCCAACGCTTTAGCGACTGCCAGACGGTGGTTACCAGCACCTTTTTTCGCTAACGTGCCATCGCGGTACACATTGACGCTGACCTCATTTAAAAGAGGATGTGGAGCGTCTGTTGATTCAATTCTTACAGCACTGGGGTCTCGCTTATAGATCTCCGCTTGACTTTGATAACCCTCCTCTCGAATAGTTGTATATAGTTGATTAATTTCTTCAAAATATTCGTAAAGTGCTGATTCAGATGCACACCGCCAATAAGGGTTGCCAGCATCCAATCGGCCCACATATTCTTTGAATAACGGTGTCTCGTTCCAAGGTGTATTTTCATGAAAATGTAAAAGTATTGATTTTATGGGCTCATGCTCGTCAATAGGGCAAGCTGGTTGATCCCACTCGCCACCTTCTATAGCTCCAAAGCCCGATGGCCCCTCTCCCTGATAGAATTTTATATCTTCAACGTTAGCGTGTCTAAGATCCAACGGGTTCGCATCTGAAACCCATGGCAAGATATTTGATCTGGACTCAAATATATTATAAACTATTGGTTTGGGCAATTGTTTAAACCAAGAAGAATTGTAAAAAAATCTTATCCACGTTTTCTTAAGAAGTTCTATCGGACCGTCTTCAGTAAAGATCTCCCATACTCTTGCTGATGTTCTCATATATTGGCTTTGTAGTTTCAATATACGCCAGACGCTTTTATCGAACAGGGACAGTCCGTCAAAACTTGTACAGTTCTCGGTAATTGGTCCTCAATTCTCAAATTCAGGATGACCGTCCAAGAGGAACGGATAGCCGTCGCCGAACACCTCTCGAACAATGTTACTTCGAACTGATAAATCGCGGACTTCCCCAACGTCAATGTCCTCCATGTCGAGCAGCATGGCAACCATGAACTGGTTGGCCGTGAACGGGTATCGGCCCTGGTCATCTTTCACTGGCCGGTCGTTCTCCTCGGCGTACGTCACGTTTGACGCCATCCACATCGCGTTGTAAATAAATGCCATGTTGGCGATGAACTCCCGTTGACTCCGTAGCTCGCTCGCGGACTTCGCAGTAAAGTCATGCTTCATCAGTCGATACGCGGTCTCTATCGTCCATCTCTGCCGGTACCGTCGCCCGATTTCCAACCCACCGAACTCCTCCGGATCGAGGTTCGTGTAGTACACCTCCCAGTTCCCTTTGTCCTCAGTCCCGGTCTCAGCCCGTTCGATCCGCTTTTTCGAGGGCATCGTAATCAGCCACGACTCCGCCTCACTCTCGGGGACGACCTCACCCAGGCGGACGTCATACCCTGCCGCGTTGTAGTCCATGTTGTAGTGGATGGCAGCCTCCTTCAGGTCATCAATGACCGACGGCGGACGGGCGCGCAGTCGGCTGATGAATTTGAGGTCGTGTTCTTCGAGACAGTTGTGCATCCCGCGGCCGTAGAACCCACCATCCATACAAACGACGTCGGGCTCAACGTAGTGCTTCGCGTACGTCAGCATCTCGTCTATCTGGTGCTCAATGCTCCCGCGTCGCTGGATGCTCTTCGCCGCCAGCGTCACAGGCATTTCGACGTTGGCGAGGCTGATACTGGCGATTTGAAATGCGAAGGACGAACCAGCCTTCTGGTCCACGCCTTCGACACCGATGGGCTGGTCCTCGTGCGGGATATCGTCGCGGTCAAACCGCTTCCCGTCCTCGTCCTTTTCCGTCGAGTGCCGACCGTACCACATCAGGTTTGTCAGATCCATTGCTAAGTCGGACCGGTCGGGAAGATAGCCATACTCGTCGAGAACCATGATGAGGCTCTGCAAGGCGGCGAGGTACATTTGCCGCAGTTCGAAGATGTCGTTTTCACGGAGCTGGTTCCAGAGCGTTTTGAACCCCGGCGCGTCCCGGTAGTAAAAGTACGGCAGGAACTGGAGCGAGGCTTCGGCGTCGTTCGGGTGGATGTTGCACAGTCCGGCGATCTCCATCAGCTTAAACAACTGCCACTTCGGGTAGGTGACCCGTGACTCGTCGCGGTCCAACTGAATGAACTGATACGCGAGCTTCCGTAGTTCCCGGGAGATNAGCACCAGTTCGGGTTCACCACGACCGTCTGCGGTCGCAGCGGGAAGCGTCACGATCTCGTCGTTATCTTCCAGCTGCTCGATAATCTCCCGAAGACGGTGGCTCACGTCCGGGCCGATCTGTGCCTCCACTTTCTCGCTGATACTCTCGATGGTATTCTCGGTAATAACGTCGTTTAGGCCGAGGTGTTCNGCCGCGCCGTCCTTNAGTTCGTCCTCNATGGCNTAGTCNTTCGAGGNACTGAGCGAACGGTACAAGAACAGGCGAGCNGCGTCCTCTTCGTCNAGTTTGTACCACTTCTTGTCGAGCTTCCAGAACGGGACGTTGCCTGTGTAGAGGTNNAGTTTNCCNACAGCTTCCTCGGGGGAGANGCCTTGATTGAGGTAGCGGANNAGTTGCGTCTCCANGTCGAGATTGNCNTNTATCNGTGTGATGAGCGATGGCCNGGATGACCGGGGTGCGGANGTGTCGAAGTCGTCGATGGTGAGGTTGTCAAGGTCGTCCTCGGTATCGTCTGAGTCTTCCGCTGGCTCAAGAAAGCGGCGAGGTGTTCGCCCGTTGATGTCCGGTTCCCGCGACACGTTATCCAGACAATACAGTAGTTTGGTACTTAAAACAGGTCATAAGTGAACCGAGTTCTGCGCCCATGCGGGATACTTCGATGTAGACTGCGGTAAGTAGCAGCACGCAATACCTTTGATTTGTTACGTTAGTATTGGAGCGCATCGTACAGCGCCGTTGACTCGGCGGTGTATTCAGCTTCAAGTCCGACACCGTTCGTGAGATAGCCTTGTGGGTCGAGGTCAATGAGGAGCGTCTCATATCCTGCGGCTGCTGTCGCCCCTGCAACGTTGATGGAGAGCGTTTTCTATGCTACCCCCGCCTTTCTGATTGGTGACTGCTATCTTAGCGGGTTGTGATGGCGTATAAATCTAATACTTCTAAGACAGGATAAGTCTTAGTCAGACAGAGGTCACAACGACCTGTCGCCAACTACCGACGATAGCTGTTTCTCTATGAGTAGCACATACTCAGTTTCATAGGCGGTGGTGCAGAATAGCTCTCAAGGCCTGATTCGTCGGATTTCAGTTTGGTACGAATTTATCAGTGATACGCTGTTCGACCCAGATTCTTTTCCAGTTCGTAAAGTGAAGCTGGAGAGGCCGTAGTTCGAGATCTGGAAGTAGAGGCTCTGTGAGTGTTCTGCACCATCGCTAGTTTCAAATGCTATCCACGATTTACCAACACTATGGCTGGCCTTTGTGGACTAATTGGTGACCAACGCCACAGTGTCGAAGAAATCAGTACTGAATTATACTACCATAATGACGAAGACAGTTCGATCTATGAGGATGATCAGCTGAGTATCGGATATGTAGATCATCCAATCTCATTTGAGGAGCAACCAGTCAAATCAAAGACTGGTGATGCTTTAGTTTGGGTTTGGGGACAAGTGTTAGGCCATGAACATGATGGGGAGTACAGAAAGCAGCCGAATGATCTAACAGATGCTGAATATTGTGCTTCCCTGCATGAAAGTTATGGAAGATCGTTTCCTTCTGGGCTTAATAGCGAATTTTCTGGTATTATTTATAACAAGGAACAAAAGAAAATCTCGCTTTTTACTGATAGGCTAGGTAGTCGCCCCATTTATTATACTCACACAGACAGTGGCGCACTTGTGTTTTCTTCGTTACTTCAGCCTCTTCAGTCACACCCAGAAGTTTCACTTGAGTACAATAAAGACTACCTTTCAGAGTTTTTTTCGTACAGTCGGTCACTAGGTGTACACACACCTGTCGAAGGTGTGAAAATTCTACCCCCTGCATCTATAATCGAGTTTGATTTGGACGGAACTCGCTTGAATCATCAAACATACTGGTCGCCAAAGGTCCAACAACTAGATCTTTCGTTTTCTGAGTTTATAAACCGGTTTCAGGAGATTTTCACAGAGGCTGTTCGTGACAGAATCGAAGATGATCGAAAAAACGGATTGCTGCTAAGCGGTGGGTCTGATTCTAGGGCGATTCTATCTGCGTATGATGGCGATTTAACCGCATTCCATCTGAATGAATCATCTGAGAATGAAGAAGCTCAACTAGCTAAAAAAATAGCGGAAACGGCTGGGGTCCAATTCCAATTTTTACAACGTGGGGCCGACTATCATTTACAAACTCTTGATAAGTGTTCAGATATTATGAGCTTCAATGGATCTTATCATTCCGCGAAGGCTATTGGTTTCAGCGAGAGAATTACTGACGAAGTTGATGTGGTCTTCTGGGGCCAATATAGTGACACCGTAATTGGAGATACGTATGTCCCTATGGAGTCTAACCAAAAATCAATGAATATTGAATCTGTTGGTCAATATGTTAAAGAATTTAACAAAGGGAGTATGGGGGGCTACCTGGGCGAATTACCTTTTGTTGACAGATTGTCAGTTCCAGCAGATGTTTTCAAGTCGAACCTCAACGAAACAGAAGATGTTATTGTTAGCCATGGAATACAATATCCATCTTGGAAGTCTTTGGTTGAGTTCGGTACTATTTATCCTCTTACTAACGTTCGTACATTCGTCAATTATGAAACTCAGGTTCAAATGGCACCCACACACTATCCATATTTAGACAACCGTTTGGTTGACCTCATTCTCCAGACGCCCAGAGAGTACCGATATGGGAAAGATATAATTGCTGAAACAGTCTCTCAGATTGATCCAGAGTTAGCATCAATCCCCCATGCAAGTACAGGTGTGCCTCTGTCAGAATCACCCACTTTCCTACAAAGAGCTAAGAATAATAAATATATGAATCACTTGCTCACTACA
>SL_4KL_010_BRINEDRAFT_10001342_pt1 | contig 13599 bp, 20 predicted proteins | sample SodLak_010_BRINE_2_FD_10664 | JGI IMG/M metagenome (IMG submission 10664)
AGGCCTGCCGAGCCTCGTACCTGGGTTATGCGGAGATCGCGGGTTCGGAGCCCGCCCCGGCCATGATTTTACACACAACGAGCGACAGCAAAAACTCAACGCGCAGACTACTGTCGACCCTAGAATCCGAGAAAGAGTATATGAACTATATATAATTAGTTGGTGATTACGTATGAACCGTCGACCGTCGACCAGCTGCCAGATTGACTTGTAGACTTCTCAGGCGAGGGGTAGCCTAACTGCTCAGACTGCGCGGCCGTCTTCGCTGACACCGAACAGATAGGTGCCGACAGTCAACAGGAGTGCAGCAGCCACCAGCGAAGCGAGCACAAGTGGGCTCGAACCGGGCATCACACCGGGAATAAAAAGCAGTGTGCCGACGATCATCAGTCCGACACCAACCGCCGCTTGATTCGGTACGTGTACCATACACTATCAACTGAACTAACTACTATTGAGCTTTCTCCTTCAGATTCTTCTGAGACTCCGGTTAGTCGTCGACAATCGATGCAGGTGGGTTCTTCTCGCCGGCGGGGACGACCACCTCAAGCCAGTTTTCTTCCGGGGGAAGTGGACACGCAAACGTCTCAGTGTAGGCACAAAACGGATTGTAGGCGAGATTGAAATCCAGCGTGACGACATCGCCGTTGATTAGCTCCGTGTCGGGTTCCATCTCCATATATCGGCCGCGATGGTAGGTTTGTTGGCCGGTTGTTTTATCGCGGAACGGAATGAAGATCGTCCGATTTTCGGCTGATTCCTGGCGATAGCCCGCCATCTGGATTCGTTCACCCCGGAGTTCGAACTCGAAAATCACCGACCGGAGATACCGAATCGGCGCACCTGCAGTCACATCCAACTCGATTGGGTTTGGGTTACCGTACACACGCACGCGAGCGGGCACTCGAAACTGGGGGTCAGGCTCGAAGTAGGCCAACCCCTCGAACTCCTCGCGGTACTCCGGTTTGATCGGTGACTGAGGATGATCGATGAAAAACTGGTCTTTGTCCGCTCGCATCTGTTCGACCTCGGCTCGCCAGCGGTCGACGTCTTCGGGCCGCTCGTGGTCTGTGTCTGTCATTGGAGCCACTGTGAGCCGAACGAACCTAACCCCATTGAAACAGCACGAAACCGACAGCACCGACAGGCCAAGCGTTACCGGCGATACGAGTGACCGACAACCAAGGCGACGGCGTTGATCACCAACAGCAACACGAACATTTCGAGGGTAAGCTCGATCATTTCGAGTGTAAACAGCGGCAGATAGCCAAACGGGAGTGCGATTGCTGTCCAGAACGCCAGCCCTCGGGCTGACCGCAGTAGGTGTCTACTGGATACTGAAAGCCACGCTGTCAAGCGGCTCAAACGGCTCAACCAAGGGGGTAACGACATCTGTGGGACCACCGATTTCAAAACTGTCTGCAGGCGATATATACCCTGTAGAGCGTTTGCGCTGCTTGTGACCGTTGCACCGGCGTTAGGTGTTTCCTACTGTGCGTATGAGTCAGTATCTGATGACTAATTGTCGCCGAAAACCGAGAGCGTTTATCCGAGTCGACACCAACGTCAGGTATGGCTACTCTCAATCCGATCGCAAAACGGATTCACAACGTGACACCGAAGCCGGTCCGGCTCACACTGGACGATGGCACTGAGGCCGTCTTTCAGCTGTCGTGGACGGAGTTTTTCCAACAGGAGTTTCAAGCCGAGGGTACCCGTGCGGACGACGATGCCGACTACCGGTTGATCTCCAGCGAAGACAATGCCTCGATTCTGGTCGGCCGCAGCGGTCCCGACGAGGAGGGCTGGTCGATGGTCGGCTCGATTGTCGACGCCGAAGCCGCAGACCACGAGTAGGCACAGACTACCGAGCTACCGTGGCACCGTCGAGCTGCCGATAACGTTCGATGAGCCACCAGATGGGTTGTTCCAGATTACCCGTACGCGGTCACCGTCGGTTTCTTTATTATCGACGAGTGTATCACCCGTTCGGAACCGCTCGCCCGACTCAAGGCCGTTCGGATCGGCCAAGCCACTGATTTCGATCTGACTCGCCGTGAGGGTATCACCGCCGCCGTGGACGATAGTGACGTTCCCATCGCTGTAGCTAAATTCGAAGCTGGCCTGCGGTGCAGTACTCGATAGTTGGCTTCCGAAGCCAAGTACGAACGCACCGATAACGGCTGCCAGAATGACGGTGATCGCCACCATCAGAATGACACCAATAACCGGACTGACCGCCCGTTTGCTGCTGAACAGTGTACTGAGTTGCATTAGTTGACCCCCATGATACGGCACTGTGGGATCGACGGCTCGATACAGACGAAACAGTCTGTCCGCGAGTGGTATCAGCGTATTAATATATGTTTGCTGAGAATATAACGATGTATGCGAGCAGTGGTATCACATGTTTGGATACAAGCCGGCTACAACCCAATTCAGTAGTGGTTGTTGACCGCTTCGACGAGGTTGAACGCGCAGGTGATCTTTTTTTGAGCCGTCGACAGATGATCGGCTAAAAGGCCCTCAGAGATCCCAAGTAACTCGGCGGCACTTGCGTGGTCGAGTCCCGAGATCCGACACAGGGCGTAGGCTTCTTCCTGCCGAAGAGTGAGAATTCGGACCTCTTCGAACGAGGCGACGTTTCGAAGGAACTCCCCAAGTTTGTTCAGCGACCAGACGGCTCCTTCACGCTCGGTTTGGTGGATGAACTCGCCGACAGTCTGTTTGGATAGCCGGTGGATTTCAGCCTCCTCAGGTGCGATTTCGGGGGTTGCAGCAACGATGATATCGTTTGTTGGGACATGCCAATATACATCGAGATCGTTCCGGAGGCCAATCCGTAATGCCCCTTCGAACTCACCGCTCGTCACCCGTCTCGGCGTAGTGAGTTTAGGGCCCCGATCGATCATACTCAACTGTTGTTTCGACTTCCATTATAAATATATGGAATACGAGAGCGGTTAGTCGTCTTGGGCGTCGACAACGGCCACGCCGGCCAGATTCACGATGTCTTTGACCTCGTCGCCGCGCTGGATGACGTGGACCGGTTTGTCCATGCCGACCAACATCGGGCCGATCGCTTCGGCTCCACCAAGCCGCTGGAGCAGTTTGTAGCCAATGTTGCCGGCTTCGAGATTCGGGAATATCAGCACGTTTGCGGGGCCGTCCAGCGACGAAAAGCCGTACGTTCCCTCCAGAATCTCTTCGACAACGGCGGTGTCGGCCTGCATTTCGCCGTCGACGGCAAAGTCGACCGACGGGTCGTCGTGCAGTTCGGCGACCGCCTGTCGGATCGTGGCCGTCGCGTCGTTCGTGACGCTTCCGAAGTTCGAGTACGACAGCATCGCCGCTCGCGGTTCAACGTTGAACCGACGAGCCAACGCCGCGGTATGTTTGGTAACTTCAGCCAGTACGTCCGAATCCGGATTCTGATTAACTGTCGTATCCGCACAGAACACGACCTGGTTTTTGAACGTCAGTAGATAGACGCCGGCGGCGTAGTTGGCATCTTCAGCGGTGCCGATCACCTGCAATGGTGGGCGCAACGCCGAGGGATAGTGGTGGGTCAAGCCGGTGAGCATCGCATCAGCATCGCCCGTTTCGACCATCACGCTGCCCAGATAGTTGGTGTCTCGTTCGATGAGATCTGTCGCCTCGCTCCGGGTGATTCCTTTTCGCTGGCGGAGTTCGTACAGTCGCTCGGCGTACACCTCCAAGCTTCGTTCTGTGGGGTCGACGACCTCCGGATCGAACGAGAGGCCGAGGTCGGCGGCAATCCGGCTAATTTCTTTGTGGTCGCCCAGTAGAACCGGTTCGGCAATGCCTTCCTCTTGGAGTTGGTAGGCAGCCCGAACCATCTTTTCGTCCGTTCCTTCCGCCAGTGCGACCCGTTTGGGATCGCTTTTGGCTTTGTTGAGCACGACCCGCATCATCTCGCGGGATTTGCCGAGCCGTGCTTCGAGCGTCTCAGCATAGCGCTCCGGCTCAAGTGTCGTTCTGGCAACGCCGCTGTCGATGGCTGCCTCGGCGACCGCGGGGGCGACCTCGAACAACACACGTGGGTCAAGCGGCTTGGGAATCACGTAGTCGGGGCCGAACTGTAACGGCTGGTCGCCGTAGGCTTTGACGACCGCATCGGGAACGTCCTGTTTGGCCAGATCCGCCAGTGCCATAGCTGCGGCGCGTTTCATCTCCTCGTTGATATCGGTCGCCCGCACGTCGAGCGCACCGCGGAAAATGAACGGAAAGCCCAAGACGTTGTTGACCATGTTGGGATAATCCGACCGGCCGGTCGCAACGATCACGTCATCGTCGCGGGCAGCTTTCGCGTCCTCGTACGTAATCTCTGGGTCGGGGTTTGCCATCGCAAAGATAATTGGGTTGTCGGCCATCGACCGAACCATCTCCTGTGAGACGATGCCGCCAACCGAAAGGCCGACAAAGACGTCCGCTCCCGTAAGGGCATCCGCAAGGTCCCCACCGTCGACGTCCCGGGCGAACTGCTGTTTGTACTCGTTGAGTTCGGCAGCTCTGTCGGTCGTAATAATTCCTGACGAATCACACATCGTGATTCGGTCGGGGTCAGCACCAAGCGAAACGTAGAATTGGGCGGTCGCAATCGCCGAGGCACCCGCACCTGAGAAGACGATGTCAAGTTCGCCAAGTGGTTTGTCAGTGAGCTCAGCAGCGTTCAGTAGCGCGGCCCCCGAGATGATCGCCGTGCCGTGTTGATCATCGTGGAAGACGGGAATATCCAGCCGATCGCCGAGTCGACGTTCGAGATCGAAGCATTCGGGGGCTTTGATATCTTCGAGGTTGATTCCGCCGAACGTCGGCTCCATGGCGGCAATCGTCTCGACGAGCGCGTCGACGTCGTCAAGAGCCAACTCGATATCGAAGACATCGATATCCGCAAACCGCTTGAAAAGCACGCCCTTGCCCTCCATAACGGGTTTCGAGGCTTGAGCCCCGATCGAACCGAGCCCGAGCACCGCCGTGCCGTTTGAGACGACACCGACGAGATTTGATTTGGCCGTATACTTGTAGGCGTCCTCAGGGTTCGCATCGATATCCCGACACGGCGCGGCGACACCCGGTGAGTAGGCGAGACTCAGATCACGCTGGGTGTTGGTCGGTTTCGTCGTGGCGATTTCGATCTTCCCCGGCGGCTCACGCTCGTGATACTCACGTGCGTCATCATCAAGTCCCATACAAATCGGTGCGTTGGTCAGTTAAAAAAGGTATGTATGCATCAGCTTTCAACTCAGGCGGACGTCGACGGACGACCGCCGGAGGACTCGTCGGCGTCGGCGCTGTGAGCAAGCAACTGGAACGGATCGGCAGCGGATTCGAGCACCGAGACCTCGTAGCTGATAACGTAGGTAAGAACGAGAATCCCCACCGGGAGGTAGACAAGGGCTGCGAGAACCACACTCAACACGACGATCCCACCGAGTGCGACCACCCCAGCCGTTGAGGCGACGGCAGCACCCACGCTACCGAAGACGCCAAAAACGACCAGCACGCCGAACAGCGCGGCGACGGTGCCGATGATTCCGAACACAAGCGCGCCGATAATCGACTGGCCGATGCCGATAGCCAACAGCAACAGGAAATGGACGACAATGTAGACGAGAAACTGGAGCGGTTGGCTTCGGACGACCGGCCAGAACTGCCGCCAGCCGTCACGGACGCCACAGTCCGAGACGACCATCAGCGGCACGACGAACTCGTCTGTTCCTCTAAGTATCAGCACATACAGGACGCCCGCGACGACGACTGCAATGCCACCGAACACGCTCGCGGCGAACATTCCGGCGTCGCCAAACGAGTCGACACCGCCGACCCACAGCAGCACACCGACACCGACAAATGGGGCCGCGAACCCGATGCCGACGAGCAGTTTAAAACCAACCAACCGGACGGCTTGGCCCACGCGTCGACGCGCTGGCTCGCGGAGCCGAACGCGCTGGGTACGGAGTGCATCATAAAAGACGAATCGGAGCGTTTCGGAGACGATTGCCAGTGCGAGTCCGATGAGAATCGCAGCCGGGAGGACCGCTCCAACGACCCACAGGTCGACTGGGAGAGCAGCCACGAACTGCTCGACAGAAGCCCCCTCGGCTGCATCAGGTGGAATATTCGCCGGCATGCTGAGCAGATTTACACCGGACGAAACACCGCCGCCGCTCGCACCGACAAAGATCGTTATAACTGCGAGTTTGAGCCATGCGCGGAGTTCGACGGGGAACAGAAACGAACGGGTCGCATCGATGGCGTCGTCGACGCTTTCGATTGCATACCAAGACATACTCCCTGCTTCTGGTCAACGAAAAAATAGGTTGCTGGTTTGGCCCGGCAAACGGCCACTCAGATCGACAGCGGCGCAGGACGCTCGATGCTGAACTCACGGTCGACCGAGTCGACAGCCGACACCGAGATCGTCGGCCACGAATCGCTCAGCGTCAGTGGCTCAACGCNCGTTTCGGTAATGAGGACCGTTCCCTCACTTTTCGCGCCCTGAACGGTTGGGTTCCACGCATACGCCTGTGGCGTCTGCACTGCTGTGGGACTGTCGGGCGTGGCGATCCACTCGCGGCCCGCAAAGCCCGCTGCGCCTCCCTGATGGTGGTGTCGCCATTCGTCGGCCCAGCCGACCGCCTCGTAGGCCCGCTGGATTGAGGTGAACACCGAGCCTGCGGTCGACGTCTCGCGAGCAGCCTGCTGTGTGGCAGCAAGAGCAGTCGCCTCAACGGTCGCGGCCGCTTCGAACCGCTCGTCAAGCCACTGCGGTCGATCGAAGACGACCGTTCGAGTAAGACTTGTATACAGCCCACCGCGCTGGGCAGTCACCGAAACCAGTGCATAACTGCCGAGTTGGCTAGCCGTTGGTGTATAATGGCGGTACTGCTGGGCCCGCTCGCTGCCCCCCACGAGAACAACAGGCGCTGCAATCCCGCGAGCCGCAAGGCCACACCGTACCGACGCGGCAGCCGCCTGTTCGGACTGGTTGCTCGACAGCGACCGACAAACGTCTTCGACGGCAACAGCGGTCTCGCGTGCAAGTCGACGGTATTGCTCGATGTCTGGCTCGGTTAATGGCTGCCTACATGCTGCGAAATCAAGCTGGCAGAGTCCCGGAACGTCGAAATCCGCCGCCGCAGGCATCGGTGATTCGGCCGCGACCGCTTCAGCCAGCGACGAACCGTACCAGTCGACGGCAGTCACCTCGAAGGCGGGTGGCACCTCCTCGTGGCGAAGCCGGTCGGCTTCAATCGAATCCGTTAGGATCACGAGGGTTCCGTCGCGGCGGTAGCCAGCGGCTGCAACGCCAACTGGTGAGTCGCGGTCGACGACGTTCGAACCACCTGTAAGCCACGCGAAGTTGTTCGGACGGCCTAGCCAGACTGCCTCAAGATCGTGCTGATCGAGAACCGAAGAGAGTCGCTGCCGACGGACAGCGAGTGCGTCGGGCGAGCGAACCGGGCCGTGTTCGGGCATGGTAGAGGCTACAGGCGCAGGCTACTTGAATCCAAACGCGCATCGCGGCGGAAGTGAAATCGGCACGAAACGCCGCCAACGACACGAGTAGTCTGTGACTACTAAGAGTAGCCAGTGATTACTCATCGGCGAAAAAGACGAGTGACACCGCAGACCACAACAACAGTTCGAAACAGTATGGAAACAAGTAAGCAGCCAAGTTTTTCTTGGATTATACATTTTTTCCACCGACTAACAATACAGGGGGACACAGTACGGCACCTGTATGACTCAGATATTCGAGTTGACCGGCTTCCAGCGCGACCTCCTGTACGTGATTGCAGGTTCGGACAAACCATCGGGACAGACGATCCGCCGAGAGATGGAACAACACGTCGACAACGTCAACCACGGGCGGCTGTATCCAAACCTTGACGCGCTGGTTGAACATTCACTCGTTGATAAAGGCAGTCAGGATCAGCGGACAAACTACTACGAACTTACCCAAAAGGGCCAAGAGCTCATCGAAAACCGTCGACGGTGGGAACAGCAGTACGTCTCGCCGCAACAGCACGCACAGTAGTCGACTAACAGCTGTTTTTCGGCGGAGTTGGATAGGGATAAATAGCCTGAGCCCCAAAAACGTCGTAATGACGAGACGCCCCGACTGGCTGTCGTTTCGGCGTTTTGCGGCGGTGACAACTGCACTGACGCTATCACTTATCACCATTGGCGTATACACCTCGGCGACCGGGTCGGGACTTGCCTGTGAGGCCCAATGGCCGCTGTGTTCGGACCAGTTGGTTCCCGCATTAACCATCAACCCTGATTTCATCGAGTGGTTCCATCGTGTTTTTGCGATGTTCACTGGGTTTTTCATTTTGGGGACTGCCGGCTGGGCATGGCGAACGGATGACCGGAAAGTGCAGTTGGCTTCGACGCTCGCAGTCGTGTTGTTGCCGCTGCAGATCAGTATCGGTGCGGTGACAGTGACAATCAGTGGACTCATTCCGGGCGGCTACTCGCTGCCGACCCATGCAGCCCATCTGTTGGTTGCGCTGACGATCTTTACGCTGTTGAGCCTAACGACGCTGTTTGCCTATCAGAACCATCACGGTCGACCGCCGCGAACGCGTGGTCGACTCGGCTTTGGCCTCGCACTCGGCGCGTTAGTCGTCAGTGGGCTGTTCAGTCGTGGCGTGCCACTGTTGACCTACTCAACTGGTGCCCAGGCATGGTTTTATGCCGTCTCATTGGTTGCGTTCTTCGGGTTGTTGGCCGCCGTTGTGTGGCTTGGCGGCGTCGACCGAATCGGCCAGTACGTGGCCGCCAGCGCACTCAGCGTGTTGTTCGTGACACTGCTGTTGGGTCGTGATCTCGTGATGTACACTGGAACAATCCAACAACTCAACTTCGGGCTGTATCTGTGCTGTGTTGGACTCGCTGCTGTCGGCCTCTGGCGTCTCAAAACGCCGTCAGAAACGCCCGTATCACAGCGTTCAACACACAGCGACTGAGTCAGTCGAACCGCTCTCGAACCGTCACCGTTGTCGTACAGTTCGGACACAGATACACATCGCAGTCCGGCTTGTGATGTACCACCCACGGTCCGTCGACCGGTGCGGTGTACTCACAGCCGCGGCAGAACAGTGCGGTCTTGCGGCTTTTCGAGGTCTGTTTGAGGGAGGGCTGTCGGTTCATTGGCGACTGTAGCAACCCGACTGGCATAACCCTGTTTGCGATGATCGTTCCTGTTGATTTTCAAATTTTGTTGATATGTGGCCCGTAGTTGGTTTGTATCTGTCGCCGCTTGGTTCTCCGTCCCGAGTCGACGGAGTCTGTCGACTCTGGACAGATAGGTGATGGCCGTGGTGAGCACTATCGTTCGGCCTGCCAACTCCGCTGGCTGAGGCTGTGTTGCTCTTTTGGATTCTTCGTTGCAGAAAACGGGCTGGACGCGATTTGAACACGCGACCGACGGATTAAGAGTCCGTCGCTCTGCCAGACTGAGCTACCAGCCCTCATCTTTCCGTACCCGGCAGGTCCTAAAAGGCGTTTCCTTCTGTGGCTCGCACCGCAATCAGCAATTAGCGGGCCAACTGGCCGTCTTCCCACTCGCGGCGCTCGTCGATTCGCTCGCGTGCAGTCTCAGTGAGAGTATACAGATTGGTCCGCCGGTCTTTTTGACTCTTTTTGACGTAGCCTTTCTCGACCAATGTATCGAGATTCGGATACAGCCGCCCATGGTTGACGTCCTCGGCCCGGTACGTCTGCAGCGACTCTTTGATTGCTAGCCCGTAGGGTTCGTCGACACCGCTGATTGTATACAACAGATCTCGCTGGAACCCTGTAAGATCATACATCAACTGAATGTATACTTCCGTGTATATAGTATTTAGTGATAATTCACAACTGACCGAACACATAATTATAATAATAAATGAACAACTGTTCAGTCTGGGGCTTGTAGTCGACGACGCTACGGCAGCCCAACATCTCGAAAACAAACACAGTTTTACCCACTGGGTCGTGAGTCGTGGGTAATGGCTCCCAGCGCGGCTGTCTGTGTTCTCCTGCCGACGCTCGACGAGTCGGCGACAATCGTCGAGGTCATCTCCTCATATCAGGAGGCTGGCTTTCACAACATCCTCGTCGTCGACGGCGGCTCCGCGGACGATACGCGCAAACTCGCCCGCGAGGCTGGTGCGCGCGTGATGACACAGTCGGGCACCGGCAAAGGCCAAGCTATCCGCGAAGCCGTCGAGCAGATTGACGCCGAGTACGTCCTAATGGCGGATGCGGATCTGACCTACCGGGCCCGAGACGCCGAACGGATGCTCGAACCGCTTCTCGTCGGGGACTTCGAGCACGTTATCGGCAACCGGTTTGCGAAGATGGAGCCGGGTGCGATGACCCGGTTCAACCAGATTGGCAACAAGATCATCAATCGCGCCTTTAGGTTCATCCACGGCGAGAACTACCGTGACATTCTGTCGGGCTATCGAGCGTTTCGCACCGACTCGTTTGCCAAGCTCACCCTTTCGGCCGACGGCTTCGGCATCGAAACCGAAATGGCCGTCGAGTGTGCGAAAAACAATATTCGAACCGAGGTCGTTCCCATCACTTACCGACCCCGCCCGGACGGATCGACAACGAACCTCCATCCGGTCAAAGACGGCGGGATCATCTTTATGGAGTTGTACCGCAAGGCCAAAACCAACAATCCGCTGTTTTATTTCGGCAGCGTCGGTCTCCTTTCGACAATCGCAGGTGGAGCGATGGCTGCATTTGTGGTCTTTCGGTGGCTGGTCGACGGTATCGGCCATGAAATCATTGCCGTGGGTGCGGCCGGGGCGATTCTGTTCGGGGTCCAACTGCTAATGTTCGGGGTGCTTGCAGACCTGATTCTGTCGTTGCACCGCGAGCTGGTCGGCCGAATCGACCGGCTCGAAGCCGAACAGTTCGAAACCGGAATCGAGCCATCGGTGTCGACCGACAGCCAGCCATCAACCAGAACGGACGACCGGTCGACCGACACGTCGTTGGTAGCTGCTGAGGAGTCGTCGAGTACGGAACGACCAGAGACACACCCGAGAAAAACGGAGTCGACCGCGAACGATCACACTCCAGAACCCGCACCGAAACGCGACTAAAACGGAAGCAGCATACGCAGTCGACTGACGACACTTTTGTTCGTCTGTTTTCGGTGTTCTTCGAACACGGGATGAAGCAACTCTAGCAGTTCGGCTTCCGTTTCGAACTGCTCGCGCGCGAGCGCATCAAACGCCGTTTGTAGCTCCATCGTGTGTCCCGAGCCATCGATCGGGATTGCTGTCTCCTCGATGGCGTCGACGACGGTCTGGGATGTGGCCGGAAACTCCACATCTGTGTTTTCGAGACGCGCCGAGAGCGCGGCGATGCCGAACTCGATGACCTCCGGTTCCGAGGTGTCGTTTTGCGGCGGTCTGGCTCCCATTGCTCTACCGTTCGGACTCGACTTCTAAGAAAGCCACGCACGCGCTCGGCGCGCCAAAGGGGTGGTTTATTTTGCCTGCTGGCCATGCGGTCTGTATGACCGAGTATACCACGGTTTCGATTCCGAAAGAACTCGCCAAACGAGTCGACGAAACCATCGAAGGAACGAGTTTCACCTCGACAAGTGATCTCGTCCGGTTTCTACTTCGGAGTATCGTCGTCCAACATCAGGCCGAGGGAAAACTGACCGAAGCCCAATTCGCTGAAATCGCGGACCAACTACGCGATCTAGGATATCTGGAGTAGGTGACAGTGAGTAGGCGGTGACTACTCAAGTGATTCGACCGGCGGTTCGGCGTTCACTTGCTCGAAAGCCAACCGTCTGCCGCTGCGGTCAAACGCGCTCACGGTGGCAGTGTCCCACGGTGGCACCGCAACGAGCACGACGCTTGCCAGATCGTCGCGCTTCGTGATGCCGTCCGGTCCTGACGGATGTGAGACGAATCGCGCGTGAACGCCACCCGACGGCGTTCCGAGGTCGACGCCGAAAACAGCGTTAACCGAGCCGCCGGCGTCGGGCATATAAAAGTGGGTGAGCACTGGCGTCTCTGAGTCTAACGGCTCAAGTTCACTGCCGAGGCCCTCCAGTTCGCCGGCCGGTGTGCTTGCCAGTGGGACAGTGGCTGCTGTGGCTCACGGTCGGCGGCAAACTCGATGAGGACTTCGACCAACCCCTCGGTAGCATACACTGTCATGGTGTAAGAAACTGTTTGGCGGTTTTGCCGTACAGCGACAGCGCGTTTCGTTTCGAGCCTGCAAGTGCATCCTTGAGTGCGGCAGTCGCATCATCGAGTACGCCCGCACCATGACCGACAAGCACGCGTTCGGGAGTGTACCGGCCGAGCACATCGCGTGGTGGCACCATCCGCAGCATCGGATGGACGCCGAGTCGCTCGCCGTCGACGGTGAAGTACTCAGCCGTCCCGACTGATTCGGGAACAACGAGGGTCCCGTTTTCAGGGTTATAGAGGCCGGCTTCCTGCCACGGTGGGACCGAGGAGTTACGGATCTCGAACAGCTCGTATCCCGAGTTGCCGAGCTCGCCGTCGACGCGTTCAATTGGGGCATCGATTTTGGAGCCGACACCGCTCATCCACTGTGGGATGTGGACCGAGACGTTGTGTCGACGGGCGACGGCGGCCGAATCACGCTTGTGACGATCCAGACAGACAACGACGCCCGCCACCTCCCCGAATTCAGCGAGGAGTTCGTCGAGATCATCAGCGTCGACCGGGTCGACGAGCCACAGCCCCTCGTCAGTCTCCAGTGCGTGGCTCGCCCGTTGCATCGTTTCGTCGGGGTAGGCGATCCAGCCGACACCGCCGTCGAATCGGTTGATCTCTCGAAGTGTCGTCGACCCGCCTCCTTTCATCGGCATACCTGAAAGAGGGTCCGAACACGCTTAAAAACCGGGTTGTTCGGTGGCCTACAGTCGGTCGGTGTTGATCTGAATCTCCGGCGGCGTGACAACGAGGAACTTTCTAAAGTGCATGAGTTCGCCACCCATATCCTTGATTTCGCGAGCAAAGCCGGCAGCCAGTTTGTTGAGGTCGCCCTCGACAGACAACACGAGAATGTTGCCTTGGGTGACGGCCTGTATCCATTCATCTGCAGATGTCTCGCCGTTGAGCACGCCGAGAACAACTTGGTCACTCGGGAGATCGCCGAGTTCCGCCTCTGCATCCCGGAGGTCGAGATCGAAGTCGGTCATACCCGTTCGTTAGCAGCCGTAACGAAAAGCGTTCGGACACAGTGACAGGTAGGTGACAACCAATCGGCTCGATTGCCGGTCAGAATCGGCCAGTAGCCTCTCATTTACCGTGGCGTCGACCGGAGTAGTCACATCCTACTCGGTGTGTCAGTAGCCAGTCAGCACCGCTGTCGACGGCCGTCGATAGCCGCCAACCGCCCGCAGAAGCGGTGGTTTTATATGCGCTGTCGGCCTCGGCATGAAGTACATGTCTCATCAAGACACGGAGGACCTGTCGGATTCCCCGGCGGATCGAGTTCTTCGAGGGCACATTAGACAGCACTGACGAAATAGAGTCAGTACGAATTTTCGACACGACGCTGCGTGACGGC
>SL_4KL_010_BRINEDRAFT_10001343_pt1 | contig 13591 bp, 11 predicted proteins | sample SodLak_010_BRINE_2_FD_10664 | JGI IMG/M metagenome (IMG submission 10664)
CTCATAAAGGTTCTGATACGTATAAAAAATATACTCATATATCACGAAATTTTAAAAGTTTAAATGAATGCCTTTTAATATTTACTAAGGCTGGAAGGCTGGCGAGAAATTTTTGCCAGGACTGGCGAATAAAATAATTTTTCAGTGAGAATAATAAACAGAAAATTCATATAAAATAGAAAGGACACACAAAGGTTCTGGCACGTAAACCAAATATTTGACTGCTTTTGCGAAATAAATTCTCAGGTCATTTTACATAACGAGATTAATTCTCAGGACATTTTTCATTACGAATTACGAAAATTATTTTTTTCATTTTCTTTTGCATTACAAAATTAAATCTCTGGTCATTTTCTTTTACGGGCAGAAAAAGTATGTGTAATGTGTCTGAAAATTTCATTTTTCAATTTCATTTTTCAAAGATATCATTTTTCACAGAAATGCGGGAATTTAAATGTGAGAAACCCTTTAATGTCAACTAAAAGTTTAAAAGATGACCAAATCCTTTAATATTAACTAACTGGTTATAATATAATCTAAATACTTTAATGTTAACCAACGGTTTACAAGTTGACCCCCAATTTTATATATTATTTACTAAAGCTGAATTTAAAAATTAAGCTGAGTTTAAAAATTAATTTAATATCCAGCAACAAATTCACTTGACATCCTGCTCTACTGCTTTTATAATCTAAACAGTACTAATTTATAACCCAGTTTATAATCCAGAAATAATCATCAAGATCACTGATCAAACTTGAATAAACTCAGCATAATACAAATATTCACAGGCTCTCGCACAGCTCTTATTATCCAGACTTTCTTAAACATTTTCACCCTGCAGGCTGCTTTTTCAGTGCTTTTTCAAACTGATTTTTATAAGACTCTTAACAGGTTCTATCCAACCTTTTCTTACAAGCTCATTTTTACAAGTCCATTCTTACAACCTCTTTCTCTACAGGTTCTTGATAATAACTGATATATACCAAATACTAAAATAAAGGGCGGAGGCGGCAGCTGTGGACAGCATATTCGTTTCAGGTTATGCAAAATTTCCTCAGAATATCACCGGGCATGAACTTTACAAGGAGGTCGCCATAGGCCTGCTCATTGATAAGAAAACCGGCAAAATTATCGATGTTGACTGCTCGCTGATTACCCGCACTGCCCGGGAATTTGCTGCTGAAATACTCATTGGCAGAAATATCCGGAACCTGGAGCCTGCAGTAGCTGATTTTGAAAATCACTATTTTGGCCATGCCCGGGGAGCTCTGATTGCCTCCCTGCGCTCGGCCCAGAAGCAGTATCTCGACAAAATTACAGATATTACAGAATAAGTGATCTTTCTGAAGTCCAGAGCCTTAAGACTAAGAACCCAAAGTCTTAAGGCCCAAATGCCCAAAGGCTCAAAGGTTTAAATTCAAAGCCGTAAGTTCCAAAGGCTCAAAACTTAAGGCCCAAAAGACCAGATGGTTAACTCAAAGGAGCCCAATTTAACGCAACCCAAGGAAGTTTATTCCGGAGTTTTGGAATTGAGCTTTGAGAGCAAATTTGCTTGTCGCTGAAAGAATTTCTCCATGCCCCAGTGAGGGCCCAGCAGAGAAAAAAGTTTGTATCAGTAATAGGTTTTCTAGAGATTTTCTAGAAAAAATAATTAAATAATCCTGCCTTTTATCTGCCGCAGATAATGGATCCGGTAGAAGCAGCCCTTCTATCTACAAGTTCATTGTCATCTGGCAGATGAGCCCCGGTTAATCATGAAGTTTTTTTGATTGGTCGGGGCTTTCCTGTTGTAAAGTAGAGAATCAGCGGCTTATAAAATACCAATAAAAAACCAATAAAATACAAATAGAACACCAAACTTCCGGTAAAACACAAATAGAACACAAATAGAACACAAATAGAACACCTAAAAAACCTATGAAGATCTATAAACAGCTATAGGCAGCTATAAACGCCTATAGAAACCAAAAAATCTATAAAAAGCTCTTATGTACAAAAACAGAATCGAAATCAAAAAATCTAAAAACCTAAAAATGAGGGATAGAAATGCAATTTTTATTAACAGACTGGTGGACCAGTCCCTTTATGCTGATGTTTTTGGCCGTATTCACCGGCCTGCTGCTGGGAAAAATCAAATTTGGTAGATTTAAATTCGGTGCTTCAGGCACATTATTTTCCGGTTTGATAATCGGCTATTTTGTTTATGATTATGCCCTCGGTCTGGGTGAAGGTCATCCAGCCTACTCGCAGGCTCAGGAGATGCTTGCCAGCAGGGTTGTCCCCCAGGGCTTTTTTACACTCTTTCTGATTCTTTTTGTTGCTGCAGTCGGTCTGCTGGCTTCGGAGGACATAGTGCTGGTGGTTAAAAAATATGGGGCTAAATTTGTCCTGCTGGGTTTGATCGTTACCCTGGCCGGCATGCTGACTGCTTACGGAATGACCTTTGTAATTGCTGAGGCCGATCGCTATGAAATGGGAGGTGTCTATACCGGGGCTATGACCAGCTCGCCTGGTCTGGGGGCTGCTATTGAAGCCGCCACCGATCATGCTGAAAGGCGGGTGGAAAAATTCGCCGAACTTTCTCCGGCTGAAAGAGAGAAGATCCTGGTAAAAATTAATTCTCAAGAATATCTTCCAGAAGAAACAGAAAGTTTAAGTCAGGAACAGCAGCAGCAGTATATTGCTTACAGCGATGGGGGAGTGGGTCTGGGCTATGCTGTGGCCTATCCCTTCGGAGTGATGGCCGTAATTCTGGCTGTCAACTTTCTGCCGGTGCTTTTTAAAATTAATGTCCAGGATGAGAAGAAGTTATTTCATCAGGAAATGGAAGAAGCCCGCCGCAACAATGGTAATGGCAAGGAAATTGATCCCGTTAATTTTGATATTATGGCCTTTGGACTGGTAGCCCTGCTGGGCTACACCCTGGGAGCAGTGCAGTTAAATCTGGGCCCGTTAGGTTATGTCGGCCTTGGTTCTACCGGCTCGGTACTGATAGTTTCTCTGCTGCTGGGCAGCCTTGGCCAGCTTGGCCCCCTTACCTTCCGCATGCACAGCCGTGTCCTGGGGATGATCCGCGAATTTTCTCTGGCATTTTTCCTGGCAGTCATCGGCCTGCGCTACGGCCATGATGTAGGAACAGCAATACTGGGAAGAGGCCCTATTCTGGCAGTTAGCAGTGTAATTGTTGCTTTTATCTCGATTTTGGTCGGCTATTTTGTCGGCAGAAAAATCTTTAAGCTCAACTGGGTGCTTTTAAGTGGAGGTATCTGCGGTGGCATGACTTCCACTCCGGGGCTGGGCGCCACCATTGATGCCCTGGATGATGACAGCGCCGCTACCGGTTACGGGGCCGTCTATCCCTTTGCCCTGCTAACTATGGTGCTTTTCACCATAATTCTTTATCTGCTGCCGATGTAATCTTTCTCCAGATCAGACAGGAAAGACCACAGAAAAAGACCCCCTGAAAAATCAAGGGGGTCTGATTTCTGACTTCTGATTTGCTATGCTGATTTACTGTGAGATCTATATTCAAGATTAGCAAGAACTGGATTAAAAGATTAGTGAAATTGGACTGAACAATTATTGAAAACTGGATCACTCTAATACTTCAGCCCCTGAAAATGCTATAACTCCTTAAAACATTCCAGCTATTGCAATCACTCCAGCTTTTACTAACAATTAAGCTACTGCAAAAAGAATAGAGGATCTGGTTATATTATTATCTTTGGTAAGCATTGTGCTGCTTATAATGTTATTTTACTCTTAGCATATAGCGTGATGTTCAGATCCGCAGGCTCTTCAGCCTCTCTTCATGATAACAAACCGCCGTTGTTAAAACCTTTTGTTACCTCCAGTTCTGATAATATGATTAAGTCAGCACTGATAATTATCCAGCTTTTCTTTAGCAACCAGGAGCAAAAGAGTGCATCATGGAAAAGTATCGAAGAAAGCAGCCTGCTGGAAACTTTGATTTGCGGCAGCCGATTGAATGTATCAAGATAAAGCATCAAAGAAACAGCCCCAGGGAAATTTAAATGAGCCTGTTATTTAGTTAATATCTGCCAGTATTATCTTCATCTTCATCGTTATAATCCTCTTCATCTTCGTCAATCTCTGGGTCTTCGGTGACAATTATTTCTCCATCCATTCCTACCTTCGTGGGGGAGACAAACAAAGTACAGTGTGCTCTCATCTTCAGGCATTTCTGCTATAACAACTTCTTCTTCGCCTCCAGCCAGTTCAACGTTAATGAATGGTTCTTCGCGATAATCCTCATCATCGTCCTCGTCTGCAGGAAGATAAACTGTGAAAGTGTGATTTAAATTCCCTTCGTTGCGGACAAGAAAGGCAATTACCTCTCCCGGTTCTACCTGTATTTCATCAGGCTCAAAATAATTGTCATGCATATCAACGACTATTTCCCGGTCATATTCTTCTTCATCATCATTTTCGGCATTGCCTCCCTGAGAATAGGCCTGAGCCGTCAATGAAAGAGCCAGAACTGGCACCAGTATCAGCACCAGGATTAAAAATATTGTTCTTGACCTGCTGTTACTCAGTTTCACCTGCTTTCACCTCGTTTCTGATTACTCCTATTTGCTTTCATGATATCATTAACTCTTTATCCGGGATGTGTCTTAGTTTACAGAAATATGCTCAGGTTTACAGATTGATTGTGAAATTGATAGGGGATATATTAAATGGGGAGATAAACAATTCTAAAAGGGCAAAACATTATTGACCGTCAGATAGCAGAGGGTATATAATAGAGGTGTACCAGCAATACAGGATAATATTTGTATTTTTTGTAATGATAACAAATAGCTTTAAAAAAACATTTGAGATAACTTTAACGCAAATAGATAGCAAATATAGCTTTAACGCAAGCAGTTGGCAAATATAACATTATCGCAAGCAGGTAGCAGATATAACTTTTATTTATATTTAGAGAAAGTAGCAACAACAATTTTGTCTACAAGAAAGCAGAAAAATAAATCAATCTCAAACAGGTAGCAAATATAACTAAATTGGAGGAGCTGTGATGTCTGATAAAGGAAAGCTAAAGGACTGGTTTGAACTGCTTCGCCTCTTTTCCTGGCCCTGTATTATTCTGCCGGCGGCACTTGGGGGACTCTTTGCCTATCATCAGGGTGATTTTTCTCTGCCCCGCTTTCTTTATCTGCTGGCCGGCATTCTCCTTATTCATGTTCCCATAACAGTTGTTAATGAGTATTATGATGTCAAATTCGAGATTGATACTCTGGAGCAGGAGAAACCAAGTACAGTTCTGGTAGAAAAAAGAATTAATCCGGAATTTGCTCTGCAGACAGCTCATATTTTACTGTTTTTAGCTGTTCTGGCAGCAACGGGTTATGCACTCTTGACCGGTATTGGAGGAGTAATTATCTTTGCTGCTCTGGGTATCTTTATCGGATATTTTTACACGGCTCCTCCGCTGAGTTTTAAATACAGGGGCCTGAGTCTTCCAGCTAACTTCATTACTCTGGGGCTTTTGATCCCCCAGGCGGTTCTTTACGGGCTGAATGGTTCTCTTTATCCAGCAGGTCTGGGGCTATCTCTGCCGCCAGCTTTGCTGATCAGTGCTATCCTCTGGGTAAATGATATGCGTGATATTGAGGCTGATAGAGAAATCATCACTCTGGTAGGGATTCTGGGACTGAGTAAAAGTTATTATGTTTACCTTATGATGCTGGTGCTGCCCTATTTCGTAATGCTGTATTATCTCTTGAACTCCCGGATTTCTCTGCTGGGCCTGCTGACTTTACTAACCCTGCCGCTGACTTTAAAGCTGGCCCGCCAGGCCTGGAAAGGCATCAATCAGCAGGCTGAGAAGCTGGCTTATCTGGATGAAAAAACAGCAGTCTTAATGCTTATATTTAACCTGATCTGGCTGCTGGGCTATTATACTATGTGAGTCAGCTTTTGACTTCTTATCTGTTTAATTTTGAAAATAGGCTATATTTTATTCTTTCATTGTTGTGCCCCAGAGAGGCATGGCGGTTTACCTCGATATTGTCTTAATACTCTATATCAATACTCTATATATCTAAATATATTAATATCATAATATATTGATATCAAAATATATTGCAGCAAATCATATCATCTGGAACTCAAAAAGGACAGTGATCGGTTTCTCCAGATCAAAAAAGACTTTTTTCTCATAGGCCTGCAGAATGAATGGAGCAGATAAAATGACCTCATTCCAGCTGAAAATGATAGCCATGACCACCATGCTGGTGGATCATATCGGAGCTGTTATCTATCCTGAAATTCTCGGATTTCGGGTTGTCGGCCGCCTGGCTTTTCCCCTCTTTGCCTTTTTAATCACCGAGGGCTATCGCCAGACTTCCAGCTATAAGAATTATCTGATCAGATTAGCTATTTTTTCCCTGATTTCTCAGTATCCCTTCTGGCTGGCCTTTGGCTTTGATGCCGGCCTCAATATATTTTTTACCCTGACGCTGGGTCTGCTGGCCCTTCACCTGGCTGAGCATTATCAGGACTTCCTGCCGGTAATTATCCTGGCTGGCTTTGCTGAACTGCTCTCCACCGATTACGGTATGTTCGGTGTGCTGCTGATTTATCTGATCCATCTTTACAGAGATGAGTTTAAAAAATTGCTGGTCTACCTTGCCGGACTCTATGGAACCTTTTACCTTCTGGGAGGCCTCTTAGTTCAGCTGAAGGGAGACTTCAATCCGCTTCACTATTACATCCAGCCTTTTGCTCTGTTATCTTTTGCTTTCATTAAATATTATAACGGCAGGCTGGGATTCAGGATTAAATATCTCTTTTATTTATTCTATCCCCTGCATCTGCTGCTGCTGGGATTGATCTAAGCGACAATCAGGTACAACCAGCGATAATCAGGCACAACCAGGGACAATAAGTAAATATCAGGAATAACCAGGGAAATTAAGTAATTATAAGAAATAACCAGGGACAATCAGTAACTATCAGCAACAATCAGGAGGTATCATCTATAATGACTGAAGAACAGGCGATAAAAAACAGTACCCGACCTGTAACCCGGAAAAGTCTGGCTGCTGATTTTAGCAAGCTGGGAATAACCCCCGGCACCACACTTTTAGTTCATTCCTCGCTCAGTTCCCTGGGCTGGGTCTGCGGCGGCCCGGTGGCAGTTATTCAGGCGCTGCTGGAGGTTATAACAGAAAAGGGTACACTGATAATGCCGACTTTCAGCGAAGATAATTCTGATCCAGCAGACTGGAGCAACCCTGCAGTGCCGGAATCCTGGTGGGAAACAATCAGGCAGGAGATGCCAGCCTATCATCCAGAAATAACCCCGGTTAGAGGAGTGGGAGCAATTCCCGAAACTTTCAGGAAATTTCCCGGAGTTAAAAGAAGTGCCCATCCCTGTATGTCCTTTGCTGCCCGGGGTGCCAGGGCTGCTGAAATTATTGCCGATCACAAGCTGGACTATCCTCTCAATGAAGATTCGCCTCTGGGTGCTATTTATCAACTTGAAGGACAGGTTCTGCTGCTGGGAGTGGGGCATGATCGCAACACTTCTCTCCATCTGGCAGAGTATCTGGCTGACTACCCCCGCAGGGAGGAGAAGAACGGTTCGGCAATCTGGCAGAATGGTCGAAGAATCTGGACTGAGTACCTGGATATTGATCTTGATTCCGATGACTTCAAGGAAGTAGGTCGGAATTATGAAAAGTCCTGCAGTGTCAGGGTATCCCCGGTTGGTCATGCTGTAGCCCGGATCATGCCCCAGCAGGATCTGGTGGATTATGCTGTCAGCTGGTTTTCCGCCAACCGCTCGGAATTGCTCTCAGAATAGCATGTGGATCTCTGGAGCTATAATTGCAGCAGCTCTCTGTTTATTCCGCCAATCTGTCAGCAAAGACTGCTACTTTTTGCCTGTTTTCTGCAGGATTATATCAGGCTAGCAAGAATTATACCTTAACAGCCTGTAATTAATGATTTTTGTCGGGAGGATTGCGTCTGTAAATTGTATTTTCCAGGTTTATAAGCTGCAGTTTATGATTAAAAAATGAAAGAGGAGTTGATAACGATGCTGAAAGCTGGAGACAAAGCTCCGGAGTTTTCTCTGCCGGCTCAGGATGGCAAGACCTACAGTCTGGAGGATTTTGCCGATCACACTCTTGTCATGTTTTTCTATATCAAAGATAGCAGCCCGGGATGAACCAAAGAGGCTGTCTCCTTTCGAGACAACCTCGAGACCCTGGAAGGGTTTGGAGCTCGAGTAGTAGGCGTCAGCAAGGATAGTCTGGCATCTCACAAAAAATTTGCTGAAAAAAATGACTTAAATTATCCTCTGCTGGCTGATACTGAAGGAGAGTTGTGTGAAAAATTTGATGTCTTAAATATGGCCGGAATAGTAAAAAGAAGTACGTTTATAATCGAGAAGGGGGAAATAATCAAAGTTTTTCCCAAAGTCAAGGTGGCCGAACATCTTGAGGAGATAATTGAATTTTTCCAGGAAAGACAGTAATAATTTCTTGAAAAAACTGTTTGAGAACAAAACCTTGAGAACAAAACATTTAGGACAAAATACTTGAGTATAAACTGCAAAAACCGCAGGTTTCCAGCTTTTCGGTAAAGGGTAAAACACCGAAAATGACCATCAACCTGCGGTTATTTAATCAAAACACACCCGGATAAAAGGCCCGTTAAAGGCCCGTTTTAGATATTTATTTAATGTTTAATTTTATCCAACTAACTTTATCCAACTAATCTTATCCAACAAATTTATCTAACTAAATTCATCTAGATATCGTTTTTTTCGCTGATAAACCTGTATTCTAGTATTTATATACAGGACTTATTTATCTGCGAACCTCATTTCCTAAATTTTTAGGGTATTTTTTGGTTTTTATTAAGGGTATTTATTAAGGGTGTTTATTTCTCAAGGAAATCTATTTTCTTAAGAGCAAATTGGCAGAACAAAAGATTCAATCTGTCGCTGTTGCTTCACTTATTTCACCATTATTTTTACTCTACCAGAACCCCCACTACAGGAAAATCAGGCAGCACACTTCTCAAATGCCAGGCAGTTTCGATTGCTTCAGTCAAATCCTGTCCTGCTTCATGACCACCATGGGTTCCATCTGTAAATCTTTCAGTTACATCATAGATAATTCCATCTACAGCAACAAAAGCATCCCGGCCTTCCCGACCGTCAAATTCGGCCAGCTCTTCCTCTGTCAGTTCATAGGCAACTAAAACCCCAACAACAGGCATGGCCTCCAGGTTTTCTTTTTCATGCCGGCCGTGAAACTCTTCACTGAGATCCTGTCCTGCTTCATGACCACCATGGGTGCCATCAGTAAAAACATCGCTGGCATCATAGATAATATTATCAACGGCCACAAAAGGTGGGTTGTCAGTCCCATCATATTCAGCAAGACCCTCTTCGGTTAAAGCATATTGTAGGTAATAACCGATAACTTCTCTATCCTCTAAGACAGCGGGTCCATGATCGGCTTCATAAAGTTCTTCAGTCAGGTCCTGTCCAGCTTCATGGCCAAAATGAGTCCCATCTTCAAAGGCGTCACTTACATCAAAAACCCTCCCGTTATAAGCCACATAGGCGTCTTCTTCCACACCATCGAATTCAGCAAGTGTTTCTGGAGCATAAAAACCGTCTGGTGCTTCTCCGTGACCGGCAGCAAAGGCTGAAGCGGGCAATAGAATCAGGCTTAATAACAGCAATAACATAGTGGGCAAAAACAACTTTTTCCTGATCATCTGCAAAAAACCCCCTTAATTGTTATTTTTTAATATTAGAATTAGAAATTATTGTTAAATTACTGTTATAAGAATTATAACTTTTCATACTAGGTTTGTCAAGTTTAGTATTACAAAAATATCTGTTATAATTAAATTAAGTTATATGGTTCTCCCTGCAGTGAATAAATGGTTCTTTCCTTTCTTGATTTTATGGCTGATTTAAGCCGGGGGCCTGATTGAAGAAAAAAACTGAATAGAAAAAAATCTGAATGGAGAAGAGAACCTGATATTTACAGGCGTAATTCTTTCTAAATATTTAACAGTTCCTTCTAAATATTTTCTTCAAAGGAGAATAACAAATGGCTGATGAGTGTGAAATTAAAATTTTTGCTGGCAGTTCAGGAGAAACATTTGCCCGAAGGATTTCTGACTATCTGAAGGTAGAACCGGGATTATCCAGCGTAATTACCTTTCCCGAGGGAAATTTGCTGGTCAGAATTGAAGAAACTGTTCGGGACAAAGATGTCTTTCTGGTGCAGTCCATTGCTCTCAATCCCAACAGAGAGTTCACAGAGATCCTCTTCTGGATTGATGCCTTCAAGCGGGCCAGTGCCAATTCGGTGACTCTGGTAATGCCCTATTTCAGCTATGCTCAGGGCGATAAAAAGGATGAGCCCAGAGTTTCCATCAGGGGACGGGTCTGTGCTGAAAGCATTGAACTGGCAGGAGCTGACAGGGTGGTTACCATGGATCTTCACAGTCCTCAGATTCAGGGATTTTTCAAAAAACCCAGTGATCATCTCTATGCCCTGCCCATACTTTGCGAATACTTCCAGGAAAAGTTAGATCTCTCAAATACAGTGGTGGTTTCACCGGATGCCGGTTTTGCCAGAGAGGCCAGAAAATATGCCTCTTTTCTGGATCTCCCGGTTGCCCTGGGGGATAAAAGAAGAAAAAACCACAATGAAGATGCCGAAATGATGGAGATTATTGGTGAGGTCCGGGGAAAAAATGCTCTGATTTTTGACGATTTCAGCATTTCGGGAGGAACGTTGATCAACCTGGCCCGGGAGCTGAAAGCTAGAGGGGCCAGGGATATTTATGCCGGTTTATCGCATATGCTGATGGATGAGGGTGCGGTGAAGAGACTGGAGAACAGCCCGATTAAAACAATTGTGGGCACGGATTCAGTTGACAATGAAGCGGTTAAAGGCGCTGAAAAAATTAAACTGGTTTCTGTAGCACCTCTCTTTGCGGAAACAATCTGGCGAATCCATGAGCGGAAATCTGTCAGTACTCTTTTTAATCAGGTCCCCAGGGAGGTATTCGATAAATCCAAGCTGGAGGATTGAAAACCCCGTTCGAAGATTAAATTTCTAATGAGGTGAAAAATCGTGATTATATCCGCCCATGCGGCCGCCGGAGCTTTTATAGGGGCGGCCATCAAGCCAGAAAGCAAAAAGGCCTGGGCCGGGACAATTCTGCTGGCTCTGGGCAGTCATGCACTGCTTGATTTTGTTCCCCACTGGCACTATCCCTTTATTCCTCTGTGGCTTACTCTGGATATTATAGCTGCCCTGGTTATTGTTTTCTTGATCATTAAAATAACCCGGATAAAAAACGGGTCTGTCAAAGCTGTTGTTATTGCCGCTCTGGTGGCAGCAGGTGTTGATATCGAATATGTGCTGGTCGAATTTTCTCTTTTACTGCCGGAACCGGTATTCCTTAGTCACCGTCCCGGGTTTCCCCATCTCCATGCCGGTTTCTTCTGGGGAAATATGACCCAGCTTATGGTGGTAGTTATTTTTCTGGCAGGCAGTTATTATCTCTCGAGAAATTAATGAACTAAAAAAAATTAACCGGCTAATTCTATCAGTTTCAAATCCACTAAAACAGGACTCTTTTAACAGGACATTTTTCCTGATTGAAAACCCCCTAAGATCCCCTAAATCGTTTAAAACCCACTAAAATTCAGGTTGCCAGTCAGAAAAATAATGAAAATAAGAGGTGCTTTCATGGAACCGGACCCTGGTAAAACTCTTGACAGCAGCAAAATATCCCGGCTTTTTCTTCTGGGACTTCCCCTGGGAATTGCCAATACCCTGCCGGGAATCAGCGGCGGTACCGTAGCCCTGATATTGCATATTTATGAGCCTCTGATCAAGGCGATTAAAAGTATTGAACTGAGATTTCTTATTCCGCTCCTGGGAGGAGTAGGTCTGGGGGTGCTGCTGGGAGCGGCCTTTATCGACCGGATTTTCGAACTTTATCCTGCCCTTATAATGGCCCTTATTGCCGGAATGATTCTGGCTTCGCTGCGGAAAACCAGGCAGGAAGCTGCCCGGGAAAGACGAGAGAGCCTGAAAAACACAGCAGTTCAGCGGCAGAGATCAGAAAGAACAGGGGAAATCCTGAATTACTTTCTGCTGCTAGCTGGAATTTTACTGGCCCTGCTTCTCAGCCGCAGAATTGGCGGAGGTTCCGGATCTGCCGTAATTGCTGGAGAACCGGGATTTTTAAGGATATTTCTGGCCAGTGCCCTGGCCAGCATAACCATGCTTTTACCTGGAATTAGCGGCGGCAGCCTGCTGGTGCTCCTCGGTGTTTATCCCGCCTTTATTCAGGCGATTGCCCGTTTTCAGCTGCTTACCCTGCTAATCTATAATCTTGGCTCTGTCTGCGGTCTTTTGATCTTTGCCTGGCTTCTCAACTGGTTCATCGAAAATTACCGGCGGCGGTTGATGTTTTTTCTCAGCGGTTTGATCCTGGCTTCCGCAGCCCTATCCATGCCTGCTGATCCCGGCCTGTTAGAAATGCTGCTCTTTGCTCTGGGATTTTCGGCAGTTTTCTTCATCACCGGCAGGCCCGTTGAGATTGCCTGATTATCCTGAGCCGGGTAAAAAACAGTTGTAGCAACTCCATAAATATGCATCAATTTCAAATATGCATCAATTTCATAAATATCAGTTAAATCAACTCAAAACTCAATAAGTAAGTCGACGAACCATAAATCTATGTATAAAAAGTTATGCCAGCAGCAAAAAAACAAAGAAGGGGGCTGAACATATGTCCTGGATGTTAGCAATTAAACCGACCAATCAACCAACAACCAACAACCAACAACCAACCACTCAATCAACTAATCAATAAACTAATCAATAAACAAACCACTCAATCAACCAACTAACCAACCAACATACAATCAGCTAAAAAAACAACCACAGGCGCAACTCTTAATTGACAGTAAGCTAAACAGGAGCTTGATTGGACAATTTATCTATCTAACTACCTACTTACTTACTTACCTATCTATCTAACTACCTGCCTGCCTTTCTGTCTACCTGACTATCTATCTATCTATCTTTTAACAATCATCTTCAAAGAGATAACTAACAGCTTCAGTGAATTCCTGATAGATTTTTTTGCCCTCTAAAGCCTTTAAACTGGCAGTCATATTATGGTAATACCACTTCTGGCAGTCATATCCGGCATTAAATTTATCCCAGAGCCTGTCCCCCAGGCTCTTCTTATCTCTGATCATGCTTCTTATATTGGCCAGCTTGTCAGCACAGACCAGATATTTAATATCCTGTTCAGCATCTTTTACACTTTCAATCGTATGCTTTTTTCTTTTTTTCCAGGGGGTTTTCTCCAGGTTTTCCAGTCTTTCCGAAGCACCCAGCACCAGCCTGACTATCCTGTCATTAAATAGTTTTCTCAGTTCCTCTTTTGTAAGTCCGGTATCTTCCAGAGTGTCATGCAGCAGTCCGGCAGCAATTAATTCCTCATCGTCAAAGTGATTTTGCAGGATCATTGCCACCTCCACAGGATGAACTATATA
>SL_4KL_010_BRINEDRAFT_10001344_pt1 | contig 13578 bp, 12 predicted proteins | sample SodLak_010_BRINE_2_FD_10664 | JGI IMG/M metagenome (IMG submission 10664)
TGTCGGGTGTTCGATTCCCCGAAGTGCTTTAACATGAAACGATTAACGATATTGGTGGTCGCAGCCTTGATGCTTACAGGGCTGGGGTCGGCACAGGAGATAACAGTTAGCCCAAGCAATTTCCATGAAGATATTGTGGCAGGTGAAACTATTGAGAAAGAAGTAGATGTATCTTGGAGCGGTGACGCTAAGACTGTTGTAGAGATGGAGGCAGAGTATGCTAATGAGAATGGTACAGTCACAGAAGGATTTTACACTGATTATAGTCCTCAAGAGTTCGTACTTGATTCAGGTGAGACGAAAACTGTNGATGTTTCTATGGAGACAAGTACGGCCTTAGTACCTGATAAGTATTTCATCAGTTTCAAAGCTACTACTGAGACAGAGTTAGAGAGTGAGACGATTAGGGAGACGAATGTAATTGACCATACTGAGGAAATCGGAGAGGAATATGAAGAACAGCTTGAGGAGTTAAGGGAAGAGTTGAACGAGACTAAGAAGCAGTTAGAAGAATCCGAGTCCGACCTTGAGGAGTTAAGACAGATTAGAGATGAACTTGAAAGTCAGGGAGAGGATACGGAAGATATTACAAGAACTATCCAAGAAAGACAGGACAGAACCAACCAGCTTGAATCAGATTTACAGGAGAAGCAGAATCAATTTGATGAGTTGAACAGTAGAATGGAAGAAGCATCTGAGAGAAGTGATGATCTTGAAGCAATACTGTTCGGAACTATAGCTGGATTGGTGCTGGGAGCAGTATTATTGCTGGGATATGTTGGAATCGGTAAGTACCGAGATGATGAAGACTTTATGTCGGGAATGCCAGGTAAATGGAATCAAGGCCAAAATTAAGGCCTGTTTCCGCTAACATCTTCGGCACCTTCCCTAGCTTGGTCGGCAAGATCACGCATGGAGTCAACAGTGTTTTGTTCTGTATCTGCAGGTTGACTGTTTTTCGCTGCTTCTATCCTCTGGCTTGCTGTATCGAGGCCTTGTTCAGAGTGAGTGTTTGCGTCGATTTCGTTGATTACTAGTTGTGCTTCTGATAGGTGGGCGTTATCTGATTCTGTTCCTTCGGTTGAGTCTGCCTGGTCTGAGACTTGGGCCAGCGCTCTGTCAGCGGCTTCGGAGTTATCTTGTTCTGATGCTTGACGTGCTTCGTTAGCTCTCTTCACTGCGTTCTCGGCTGGGCTGTTGGCTATGTTGTCGAACCCTATCTGTAAAGGGTACAGAGCTGAGTCTGGGCTGATGAGGCCTGTTCCAATACTGTCTGAATCTACTTGTGTTGTCTGGGCTGATGCTATACCTGTAGATAATAAGAGTGCTGCTGTTATAATTAGTGCTTTCGTTGTCATATTGTAGTATTTGGTGTAGAGTTATAAAAAGAAAATGGATGGGGTTGGGTAGGTAGTGTGTTAAAGTTCTTCGAGGTCGAAGAAACTTGCGAGACCTAAGATTCCTCCAAGACCTATCAATGAGTAAATCAGTAGCTCTACTAGTTCTCCTACTGGTAGTGCTTCGATTAGTGTGGCTACTAGGTTGAAGTCGAACCAGCCTACGAGTCCCCAGTTGATTGCTCCGATTGATGCTAAAAGGATAGATGCTTGGATAATGTACGTCCAAAGATTGCTAATGCTTATTTCCATTTTTTTGTTCACCTCCGTGATTAAGTTTTTGTGGTTGTTGTTGCGGTTTTGACTATGAAACAGTATTAGCTGAACAGGTCTGAGAACCATGCTACAACTCTCTCGACTATTCCTGGTTCTTCTTCCTGTACTGTGATTACATGGTTTTGAGTGACTTCCTGTCCGTCATTGTCTATAACCGTCATTTCTACTTGGTGGTCGCCACGGGTTCTGAACTGGTGTTCTATTTCTTTACCTGTGTAGTAGTCGGTTTCTCCGATCTCCCATTCTACTTGGCTTATACCTGCTTCTGCTGTTGCCTCCGATTCAACGAATGTAAGAGTCTGTGTGTCATCCAGGACTACATGTCTTGGTGCTTCCATCTTGATGTTGGATAGTTCATGTGTTTCAATTACCTCTATTTCTAGGCTGTCAGTATCGCTGTTTGTTTCACGGTCTACTACTTCTAGTTCTACTGTGTGTGTTCCTGGTTCTTCGAAGGTGTGTGAAGGTCTTTGACCTGTGAAGGTTTCTCCTTCTGCTCTCCAAGTGTATTCTTCAATTGTGTATGTTCCTCCACTGCTTTGTGAACCATCTAGGTTAACTGTATCTCCTAGTTCGATTTCGGTTTGTGTTGATGAGGCATGTGCTTCTGGGCCTTCGTAGTCAATGTATATTTCATGGTTTCTTGTGTCGGTTTGTCCTTCACTGTCTTCTACTGTAAGAGTTACTGTCTGGCTTCCTACTTCGTCGAAGCTGGTGCTTATGCTGCTACCTGAACCTGCTGATTCTCCGTTTACTTCCCATTGGTAGCTTAGGCTTCCTTCTCCTGTGCTTCCTGATGCATCGAAGAACACGTTTTCACCTACGTTTGCTTCGTTGTCTCCTTGAATGTCTGCGTTAGCATCTTCTAGGTCTGGAAGGTCTGATTCACATGCGGTTTCTGAGTAGTATGCGCTGGAAGGTTCGTTTCCTTCTTCGTATGTTCTTGAGGTACAGTGTGCGTCTGCTCCACTACCTATTTGCTCCCATACTTCTATTTCTTCTGGGTCTGTTGTACCATCGTCATCGTCTTGTGGGTCTACTATTTCTACTTCATCGCTTTGCCATGTTACTCCTTGGTCTGGGTTTACGGTTAGTTCTCCTTGGTTCAACAGGTCTGAGAATGATAAGTGTCCTACTAGGTCGTATTCGTATGTTCCTGTGTTGCTTGGTGCTTGGAAGTCTATTGATATGTCTGTATATGTTCCATCACAGTACATTGTTACCCATTCTCCGTTTGAGTTCCAAGCGTAGTTAGGGTCTTCGTATCCTTCTCCTTCAATCCATAGTCCATATTGTTGAGGGTAGTTGTCTCCGTATTCTTCACAGGTTGATCCGTCTGGATTGAATCTTAGACTTGTTTCGTATGTTAGTGTGTCTCCTGGGTTTGCTTCATCTTGAACTATTGAGAACATGTACCATGGGGTGTTAGTATCTATACTTGGAGGTGTTGAGTCTATTTCGTCTTGTGTAGGTACAGAGTGTTCTTCTGGTTCTGTGTTGTCTACTGTACTTGCCATCCCTGACATTGCGCCTGAGATGCTGTTAGTGAAACTTTCCCATGTTGATAGTTCTTCGTGTGTGTAGTGGTTGTCTGCTGTTGCTAGGCCTGAGAGTAAAAGTAGTGCTGTTAAAATTAGTATTGTCTTTTTCATTGGTTTAGCACCTCTCTAATTTTTTCTCTGTTTAAGAGCAGTGTTAGGCCTATGAATAGTGTGGTGATTGCTGCGATTATTCCCCATGGGATTGGTGTTGGTTCTGGTGGTTGTACTACTCCGCCTCCTCCATCTGTTCCACCGTTATCATCATCTCCTCCGCCGTTGCTGTATTGTTCTACGAGTGTTACGGCGAAGCTGTCTGTGTCTCCTGATACTTCCATTGGTTGGTCGGAGGCTTGTGCTTCTACATCACAGTTGTATTCGCTTCCTTCTCCTGTATCTGAGCTAATGTCTAGGTTGAATCTTTCTGTTTGTCCTTGTGCGACCCATATTCTTTCTGAGTCTCCTGAGATAGGTGAGTCACATTCTGCTCTGGCTTGTATGTATGCTCCTTCTCCATCGTTCCTTACTGGTAGTTCTAGGGTTCTTCTATCGTTTTCTTCTATTTCGAAGTCCTCGGTGTTCAGGATTGATGGTTGTGGTACTTGTTCGTTTATCCCTATCCATGCTGTGTCGATTGTCCAGTCTAGGCCTATTCTTTCTATCACGTTTGCGTCATTTGCGTGTACTCTTAGTTCTAGGTCGTCAAGTTGTACGTCTGCGTTGAACCCTGTTATTCTGCTTTCAAGTGTGGAGGTGTGGTCTCCGTACACATTTGTTGAGTGTACTGAACATTCTGCTTCTGCTGAGTCAGGGTCTTCTCTATGTCTGGATAGGCAGTTTTGTACATCTTTTACGTTATCTCTATGGTCTTGTAGTTGGCTGTCTAATGTAACCATTACATTTCCGTCTTGAGATACTGGTGTGAAGTCGTTTAGGTCGATGCTTCTAATGTCTCCGATCAGGCTTCCAGTATGTGTTACTCTTGCTTGGTATGGGCCTTCTCCGAGCATTACGGTTTGTTTATCTTTAGTTATTTGTTCGGAGTATGTTTGTCCGTCTGCTTTCATTGTGAGTTCTGCTTCGAAGTCTGAGCCTTGGTCTGCTCCGAATCTTAGTTGGTCTCCTGTTTTGACGGCTCTTGAAGCTATTATTATGTCGTTTCCGTAGAATGGTACTATGTTAGAGTCTACTTCTTCTGTGAACTGGTGTTCCCAGTAGTCTACATCTCTTTGCCAGTCTTCTACTTCGTCCCTGTCTTCTTGTACACAGCTACTTCTCAATGCTGCGTCACATTCGAATGTTTCTACTTCTATATCGTAGATGTTCTCGCTGTTTGAAGTATCTATTTCGTTGTAGAACCATGCGTCTATGTCTGTCATTCCTGCTTCGAATCCTGCTTCTGCTTTAAGGTCTCCGTCTTGAAGGTCTTCTTCATCTATTTCTGCTGCGCCACCCATGATTAGGTCGTTACATCCTGTGGTTGTACTTATTTTCCATGCTTGGTTGTCTTCGAACTCGTATGCTGAGTTATCTATGTTTACATCGCTTACTCCGTCTACACATAGTGTGCTTCCGAACAGTGAGAATGTCATTCCTGTGAATGATGCTGCGCCGTAGATTAGTCCAGGGATTAGAAGGAATGCTACGAGGGCTGCTACTATTTTCCCGTCTCTTGAAAAGTTGGATATGTCTACCATTCTATATCAACCTCTGTTTGGTTTTTTGAGGGATTAAGTCCCATACGAACATTGAGGCTGCTGCTATTATTCCGAGTATGAAGAACTCTGGTACTATGTAGAGTACGAAGAACAGTGTTGCTATGACGAACATGTATGTGATTTTCAGTGTTTCGTCTCCTGTAAGCGGTGTTCCGTCTGTTTTCTCGTAGACTAGTAGGCCTACGAAAAGCAGTATCACTGTTCCTAGTATTAATTGGATTTGTGGGAAGATCATTGGGAGGAATGCTAGTAGTGCGATTGCTTCCCAGAATAGTAGTCGGCTTTGTAGGTCATCTGGACTGTAGCCGTATGTGTCTCCCGTCATTATGTTTTTCAGTCCTGTAATGCTTAGGACTACTGGCAGTGTCATTGAGAGAGCTATTACTATGAATCCTAGGACAGGGTTAGATATGGCTAGGATTAGACCTCCGATAAGTGCGAATGTTGTTAGTATCGGAAGTGCTATACTGTGGTCAGGAGTGTTTATCTTCATCTTTGTTTGTCACCTAGTTATGAATGATGAGCTTGTTGTTGTGCCTGTGATTCCTGTGCTAGGTGTTGCTGTTGCTTCACATTGTGCGTCTCCTGGTAGCCCTCCTATTGTTCTTGTTGCGGTTTCGCTTCCTGCTGAGGATACTGTGTATTCTCCTATTGTGTCTCCGTCACAGGTCATGGTTACGTCTACTTGCCATTCGTCACATCCCCATAGGCAGAATTGTTGTTCTGTATTTACGAGTGAGAATATTCTGAGACCTGTTTCTTCTACATCATCTACTTGTACGTTTTCTAGTTTTGGCTGGTCTAGGCCTACTATGTGTTGGTCTACTTCTACTGTTACATCTGCTTGGTAGCTTGAGGTTACGTTGTCTATTGTGAGTCCTGCGATTGGTATCCCTATCATTGCTATTACAAGTATTGCGATTCCTAGGAATGTTTGTTCGCTTGTTAGTTCGCCTTTGATGCTTTGACTGATTAGTATTCCGATTATACCTATCATTATTGCGCCGAACGCAAACCAGAATAGGTTGTTTAGGATTAGTGTAAGGAGATTGGTTACTTGTGCTGCTGAGTAGGCTATTGCGCCTAAAGATATAGTTACAAATAGAAGTGCTATAACTGTTAAAGGTGCTATTCCTTTTCTTGTACCACTCATGTTAATCATGTGTTGTTCTCCTTAATAGTATTGTATTATGGTTGTGTTTAAAGATAGGTGTAAAAGTAGGGGAAGCCAATTAGGCCTCGCCCTACTGTACAGATTTACTGCGTTAGCAGTTATTCTGTGATGAGGTTGATTGGTGATGCTTCTACTTCGTCAACATCTCCTTCTGTGTCAAGCTCTGCTGTCCAGTCGTTAAGTGTGACTGTTTCGCCTTCTGCTTGACTGTAGTCGTTGAATTGGTATTCAACGGCTAGTGCGTACTCACCTTCGTTCAGTTGACCTGCGTCAATTTCTGCTTCGTTGGATTCAACGTCTGCTTCTACTGATCTTTCTCCTCTTTCAAGGTCGTTGTTGTCAACTGCTGATTCGTAGTCGTAGAATGTTACTCCGTCGATGCTTACTTCTTCAAGTTCTGCTGCTTCGTGAAGCTCCATCTCTACGCCTTCTGCGTCTCCGTCAAGTTCGAAGTGTGTTACTGCTGATCTGTCTACAAAGCTAGGTGCTGTTGAGACAGTTCTTTCGAATGCTGCTCCTTCCATTGTGTCGTCGTCACTTTCGGTTGCGTAAGTCATTTCGTTGAAGAAGTTAACTCCTTCGAAAGGTTCTTCATATTCTTCTAGTCCTACTGCTTCGAACTCTCCTTCGTATGTTACATCTGTGGTGTCTGCTGCTTCGGTGTCACCTGCGATGTAAGAACCTAATCCTACTGAACCTGCGACTAGGCCGAAGGTAAGAATCATAAGTCCTGCTGCTTGTTTGCCTGTTAGTTCCATTGTATTGTTCACCTCCTTGATTGTGTGTGTTGTTCTTGTTTTCAGGTTTTGAATGAAATAATATGAGTTATCTTTCTCATCCCGTTTGCTTGTTGTGGGCGGTTACTTTTCTTGCTCCTATCCCTACATTTGGTTCAGCGCTTTATAAACAATAGGCGATTTACAAGTGTAAACGGGGTTCAACACGGTTTTTTACTCAGGTTCGGTTTCAGAGTTTTGAGTGTTAGAAACCTGTATTTCGTGTAAGTCGTCTTCTTCTAGAAGGTAATTTAGGGATACTATCATGGAAGGGAAGAAGGCTAGTAAGAATACAAGTATTATCATTGGGTAGTGTTGTGGAGGGAAGTAAACCATTGCGCCTGCTAATAGCACGAGTTCTACCATGTGCGCTATTATTGAGTAGTTGAATATTGTTTCAAGTCTAAAGTTTTTGGAGACTGTTACATCTTCTGCTAGGGTGTAACGTGTTTTGTCTCCTTTCCATTTTTGGTCTACAACTAGGTCTTTTTTCTTGAGTTTGTTGACTTTTCTGTAGACTTTAGTAGGGTTGTAGTCAAGTGCGTCACTGATCTGTGATTGGCTGATACCGTTATTATCGCTTATTATGTCGAGTATCCGTGCTTCTTCTGGGTTGAGGCTTCCGTCTTCTACTGGCATTGTGTTCACGAGATATGGGTTGTGTTTTCGTCTGTCAGGTTTTCAGGGTTGGAGAGTTCTGCTTCTGTCCATGGAAGCCATTCTATTATGGCGACTACCATGTGGTATAGTGGTTCTAGGACTGTAGGTATATTAAATATTACTGCTAGTAGGCCTCTCCATGGAGGGTTCATATCTTCCCATGTGAATGTTCCTGTTTCTAGTAGTACGGAGAATACTTGTCCAAGTACCTGTAGAGGGGTTAGAATCATTAGGAACATGAAGGCGTAGAACATCATTACAGGTATTTTAGGTGTGTCTTCGCTGATTACGGTGTCTTTAATCGGTTTAGCTAATAGTTTCAGTATAAGAGATAGTAACCATATTTTACCGTATATTCCTAGGCCTAGCCAAATCATTTCTGTGGTTGAGGCGGTCTGTAGTTGTTCTACTGCGAGGTATATTTGACGGTCAAGGTCGAGGAAGATTACTCCTATATCAACAAAGAATTGTATAGGGTCTTGTGTTGACACTAGTCTTACGAATGCTTCCCAAGTAGAGATAAATAGACCTGCGACTCCTGATGCTTTAGAGAATGTCTTTAGCTTCGTAAGTGCCTTGAATGCTTTTCCCCATTGTATCATACATTATTGTTCCTCGGTTAAGTTTTCTGGCTCGTTTTCCAGCATTTGGACTATAGTTTCACCTGTCTCTCCTGCGAACATTTCTAGGATTGCTGGTACGGCCATTAACAGCCATAGGACTACTCCGATTGTTGCGATTCCAGGTATTGCGATTTTTGTTGCTTCGTGGGCGTTACTCTGGACTATGTGGGTGTAGGTACGCATGTAGACTGCGCCTGCTATGTATGTTATTACTAGGCCTGCGAAGAACTGTAATAGTGTTGTGCCTGGTGTGTATATCGCCGAGGGTACGAGGTAGAAGTATATCCCAAGTCCTACAACTAGGTTGAGTAGGAATGCTACTCCTCTGCGTCTGCGTGTTAGGTTGTCCCATACGTCTGTACGGTTGTACCATACTCGTAGCAGTATTTCGTTGATGGAAGATGCGAGTCCTAATGCTCCGACTGCGGATGGTATTGTTCCTGCGAATCCTAGCCATGCGATGAAGAATCCTAGTCCACCGATCAGTAGAGATGCTGCTTCTGTCTGGCTTAGAAAGTCTTGTACTCGACTGTAGTCTCTGAATGGCCAGAGAAGGTCGTCTGCTAGGCTTCGTATGTTGTCGGCTGTTTCTTCCATTGTCAGGGTTGTACCTCTGTATAATTATTTTAGTGAATAGTTTGTTTAAGGTTATTGCCTTGGAAGGATAGGTATTTCGAATCTTCTTCTGATTGCTAGCATGTATAGTGTAGGGATTATAATCAGTAGTGAGCCTATCACTGCGTTTTGTGTGAAGGTCATTCCTGTTCCTTGTGTTGCTACTAAGATGTTCCATGTTGCGTGTGCTGTGATTGCTGGGATTAAAGGTATGTCCGATAGTTCTATTTTTTGCGGTTCGTTAAGTGTTCCTATGAAGTCTGCGAATATCCAGGGAATATAGAATATTATTCCGTAAATCATTGCTGCGACTATTGCGCCTGCACTCATTTCCCAGCTTAGGAAGTGCCATACAGCCCAGATGGGGAGTATCATTATTATTCCGATTGCTGATGCTACAGGGTTGGTGAAGTTTGTATGTAGGCTTACCCAGTTTCCAATGTTTTTACCTCCTATGAGTTTGAATAGTTCTTCTCCTGCTGCGATCACTCCTAGTTGGAACAGTATCAGGAATAGGAACTCTGAACCTCCTCCACCTGCTGATATTGAGAACTCTGTAGGGAAGGCTGTGAACGGGTTGTATAAAGGATTTATTATTGAGGCGGTGGCTGGGTTGCTTCCCCAGATACTCATTGCGCTTTGTGTAAGGTTGTGTGTAAGCATTCCTACTCCTACTCCTATTGTACCTAGTAAAAGATTGAATCCTGGTATAGGGCTTTTCAGGCCTAGTGTCCGTAGAAAGTTGTTCAAAGGGTCTTCTCTGCTTGTGCTTTGCTGTACACCTATCAGTAGTATGAAGACTGCGGTTAGTGCGAAGACTGTGAAGCTGTCTGGCCCTTCTTGGAAACTTTGGCCTTGACTCATGTAGAGTGCGAACATCAGGAAGCCTGACAGTATGATGGTCAGCCAGATGTTTGCTGATATGTCTGGGTGAGGGAGTTTTTCTCTGTCTATATTCATTCGTAGAACCTCCTTCCTGCTTCTGCTCCACCGATTAATAAGGCTGCTATTAACAGCCATTTTGTCATTCCTACTAGTACATTTAGCCCTCCGTTTGTTTCGTCGCTGAACTGTTTTTCTTCTCCTGTGTAGGCTATACCTATTCTAATTGTTTCTTCCGAGTTCAGGTCTCCTAGAGGTACTATTGTGCTTCCGCATTCATAGTCTTCGATAGTGTTTGTACCTGTCTGGTTTCCTTGGTCTAGTATCCTGATTTCTTCTACTTCTATACAGTCGATTTCTTCTGTTTCGAAGTACACGTTTTCAAGCAGTCTGTTGTTATCATTTTCTATTTCCCATACTGCCAGGTTGTCTCCTTGGTCTGTCTGCCCATTCCTGATATGTTCTTTTGAGGCTGTAGGTATTTCGTAGGCTACTAATAGGTCTTTGGTTGTACCTCCGATCAGTCGGTCAAGGTTTATTGTGTATTCGTCCTGTACTATGTCTTGCTCGTCCATTACTTCTTCATTGTCTTGGTCTATTAACGCAAGGTTTTCTGCGTAGTCAACGGTTATGGTGTCGGTGACGTTTTGTAAATCTTGCTGGGCAAGGTTTTCTATACTTATTTCGTGTATTACTTCGCTGTTCTCTCCTACTGTGTGTTGTTCAGGTCGTTCTACTGTTTCTGTTGTACTTATGGAACGGGTTTCATATCTTACAAATGATGTTTCGTTGCTGTTTGCTGGGAGAGCTTCTTCATAGACGACGTATGTTCCGTCTCTGTCGAACTGTGAGTCTTGTAGTTCTCCGTCTACTCTAATGTTTGAAGCTTCTAACGGTACTCTTAGTCGTTCGCTGTAAGGTACTACGAAGTCGTTGTTGTTTTCGAATGCGAATCCTGCTCTCCACTGTATTGGTTTTCCTTCTTCTACAGGCCTGTTGGTTATCACGTCCTCTCTGTGTGTGATTATTGGTTCTCCGAGGTCTGTCTGGATAGTGTATTCTTGTGGTGGGTCGTCAGGGTTTAGTGCTGGTATAAACCAGTTTAACTGGTTCTGGAATCCTGTGTTATCGCTGTCTGAGGCGAATGGGTCGAAGTCTTCGTTGAATGTTATTTCTTCGTCTCCGAGGAATAGTGACCAGTCTACTACTCTTTCAGGTTCTACAAAGTCGTAGTGTGCGTCTATGTCTTGAATTGTTATGTTGGGGCTTGGGGCTTCTACTGTAAGGTCTTGGAATGCTGTTACTCTGCCGTCTTCTTCTTCGTATTCTATTTCTTCATCTACCTGTATTGGTTGTAGGTCGTACTGTATGTTGTAGTCTATGCTTTGTTCACCTTCTATCTCAGATATGTTGAAGTAGAGGTAATTGTTTTCTTGGTCTACTTCGTGGTCTATTACTTCGTCGTTGCTTTCACGGGTTATTTCGAAGAAGTCCCAGTTCACGCCTTCGAATAGTTCGAATCTTACTTCTACATTGTTGAATGCTGTGTTGGAAGGGTTTTCGTATGTGACTCTTTGGTCGTAGGGAATGGTTTGACCGAATGTTGCCTGTCTCTGGATAGGGTTTCCACGGTCAATGTCTGTGTTCTGGTAGATAAATTCTTCTGTTTCTGTGTAAGTGTTTCCGTGGTTGTCAAGTATTCTTATGTCTGTCAGCCATGTTCCTGCGCTTTCCCGTTCCTGTGAAATATTGTGTTCGTAAGTATAGGTGTGGTGGTACTCTCCGTCTATGTTCTCCACTGATTGTAAATTCATCTGTTCTTGGTCTACACGGGTTTGGTCTTCTTCGTTGAACCAGCTTGTGGTCGGGGTGTTACTTAGTTCTTGGTCTGATATGAACTCTAAGGTCATTAACACATCGTTTCTGTGGTCGAGTCGGTATTCTTGTTCTCCGTCAGCAGAGGTTATGTTTATGTCTTGAATCTCTATATCTGATTCTGGCGCATCTGATTCAATTGTTAAGTTTTCATTTTGTGTGATGTTGGTTGTTCCTGGGTCTCCTTTTACTCCGTCGAACTCTCCGCTTCCTGGGTCTCCACCTTCATCGTTGAAAGTGTTGAATACTTCGGTTAGGAAGTCTCTGTAGGTTATGTCGATTAGACCTCCGTCTCCTCCGTCGCCTCCTTCGTGGTCGTTGTCGCTACAACCGTACGAGTCTCCGCCTTCACCTCCTTGAACATTGAATAAGGTGTCGGTCACGTCTTTTTCGTAGAGGTTGTGGTTTATTGTACCTCCGTCTCCTCCGTGTCCTGCCCTGTATTCGGTGTAGTCATCACATACTGCTTCGTTATCTCCTCCTTTTCCTCCGTGTGCTATGAAGTCCGAGTCTATTACTTCTCTGTGCTGTCCGTTAAGGTTTATTGTTCCTCCGTCTACTCCTTCTTCTCCTCTAAATTCTGCTGAGATGTATCCTGTTCTTTCTACTGATGCGTCTATTGTTGATTCTGTTATGTTAAGTGTTGTTGCTGTTAAAGCGGTTGTTGGAGGGTCTCCTCCGAATCCTGCGTCAAATGAGTCTGGGAATCCTCCGTCTCCTCCTTCTGAACCTCTGCCAATGATATGTGCGTTGTCAAGTATTATTTCCATTGCGTCTATTTCAAGGTTGGTTGAGCTTCCTGCGTTTGTTCCGCTTCCTGCTCTTGCTTCTAAACTGTCATCGTCGTAATCCCATCTTCCGTGTCCTCCGTGTCCTCCGTGTCCTCCGTAGTGTGTTATTTCGGAGTTTTGTAAGTGGAAGTAGTCGGTGTTGATGTTTATTTGTCCTGCGTCTTTTGCTGCTCCTCCGTCTCCTGCCCAGTAGTAACTGAATCCTCCGTCTCGTTCGTAGCAAGATTGTCCGTGACCTCCTGCCCCTCCGTGTACATGTATATCGCTTGTGATTGTTGTTTCGAAGGCGTTTATTGTAAGGTCTCCTCCTTCCCCTCCTGGTTCTCCGTCTTCATCGTTGTCGCATTCTCCTGGCCCTCCGTCTCCTCCTTGAAGGTCTATTTCTCCTTCTATTTTAACGTTGGTTGCGTCAACTGTAAGGCTTTCTGCGTATTCTCCTGGTTCTTCTCTTTCACCGTCTTCTCCTGCCCCGTCTATCCCGCCTCTTACTTCTATTGTGTTTGAGGCCTCTATGGTTGAGTCGCAGTCTAGGGTTATTGTTCCGTCTATGATTATGTTTTCGTATCCGTCTAGTGTTCCGCACAGGTTGTATCCTGAGCTTAGTCTTGTTGCTCCGCCTGAACCGATTAGGTATGCGTTGAAGTCAGGTGTTTCTTCTATTATGAAGTCGTCTCCTTGTTCTTCTGTGAAGTCTTCGTAGCTGTATTCGATCTCTATTTCTGGTGCTGAGTGTTCGGGTATTGTAATGTTGAAGCAGTCGTATTGGTATCCGAATGTTCCATCTATTATGAAGTCAGGGTTGACTCCTGCTTCTTTCAGTTCTGGTCGGTCATCTTCTATGTAGCTGTTATCTTCACATGTTTCGTATTCTAGGTCTGTGTTGAGTCCTTCTAGTTGTGCTTCCCCGCCTTTGTACATTAGGGAGAGACGTTTATGTTTTTCTTCTTGGAACATATTGTCTTTTTTCAGGGTTTGAGTTGCTGTACCTGTTTCATCGTCTGTACTTGCTTCTGTTGTGAACGGTACTAGGCCTGGTTCTTCCCCGTAGTAAATATCTTGTTCTGTGGTTATGACTTCTTCTTGGTTTTCGTCAAGTATGGTGTAGTCAGCTATCAGGGCGTTGTAGTGTGTGGAAAGGTTTACTCTTATTCTTCCGTCTGTGGTTGAGAATAGTTCGTCTTCTTCGAAGTCTGCTAAGTTTGTTGAATTGTCGCCTGTTACTTCTATTCTCTGGTTATCGTTGAAGTTGTAGT
>SL_4KL_010_BRINEDRAFT_10001345_pt1 | contig 13576 bp, 16 predicted proteins | sample SodLak_010_BRINE_2_FD_10664 | JGI IMG/M metagenome (IMG submission 10664)
CTTTTTTTCTTCATGAATTAATCGTTTTTTATGAGCAGGCTAGCAGTCGCAATTCTTGACTGAAGGCCTTATCCTTGTAAACCTTGTAAACCTTGTCAAGCTTGACAAATCTTGGACAATCTTTAAACACACATTTGTTTACAGATATCACCTGGGTAAATGGACCCCAAAAACCTTCCATACTCTTAGCTTACTAGAGAATACAGGATCTATCTGGGAATTTACAAATTTGAAAGAGCTTCCATGTGACTCGGAGTTTGTGGTTGGAAAGACCTCTCATGATCATTGATTGTCAGCGATTTTACACTCCGACTTGAGTCAAGCTGGTTAGTTGTTAGTTGTATTTCTGGCTGAACAAAAACTGAATTGCTTTTGGTTTGGGGAATCCATGTCGAGATAACAATAAGTGGACAGCTACTAGCAAGGTGCTAGAATTCAAGCCTTGCTCTAGTCTGGAGGAGCAGAAGCTTTTTTTACATATCATCATACTCTGGGGTCAGGAAAATATCTCCAATCAACAACTTCCTGATCTCAAGCACACAGTCTCAAACACTAACTTGGCAACGACACAACATGGCGTGACAACAAGTAGCAGAAGCTTGGCTCTGAAGGGGCAAACGGCATGGCAGCCAAACGATCGTGGGAGAGGAGCATTGGGTATAATATAATCAGTGCTGTGAAGGGCTCTATGAGATTGCTCTGTCATGTTGATAAAGCAACCTTCTTACCAACTTTTACCAAAAGTTGTATGGCATGCCCGGAAAACTGTTTCTATATGACGTTGTTTTCACCTGACAAACCAAGGACACACACACACAAACACACGATCACAAACACACTGAGGGGGAAATCCTTGGAGGGGTTGAGGGGAAGGCAAGCTCAACGTCATGATTCACAAGGATCTGCTGCCACCCAGGGCATGAGGCAAAGAAAGAAAGCTTTAATAAACAGATAAAAAGCATATCTTGAGCCTGAGCTTAAAGCAAAGCCAGGCCAAAAGCAAAGTGATAAATTTCAATGATTGAATACAGCAAGGCGTAAGTGCCTGGCTATCCCTTGACCACCTGGCTGCTCATCCATGTTAGCAGCAAAATGGAAGTTGCAAGAATGGACACTCTCAGACTGCGCAATAGTCTGTGCACAAAGATAGGTCCTCTTGGCCACGCATTACAGCTTGTAATCCTGGCCAGAGCCGTACTCCAGTGCCTCAAGCACTCGATTCAGTACATACAGCTGGCGGGGCGTGAGCTTCTCATCAGCTGAGCGGTCCTGCCCTCCCTCCAACACACCGCCAGCAGTGCCTGCTGCAACAAGGCCCTGCACATTTGGTACACTGCCACCATTGAGGACTGCGCCTATTGGGCTGCTGCTGCCTGCTGCCATAAGCGCAGCCACAAGGCTCCTGAGCTCAGAAGAAGACCTGCAGCGGTTTGCGAAGAATGCACGGCTGTCAAGCGTAGCTAAAAAATCCAGTAGCAGCATGCTCAGGAGACAAACACAGCTGATGGACAAAAAGTCTGAGCGCAGGCTTTGCAGGAGCAAACATAACGCACAACAGCTGGCCTTACACACACTTGAAGAAATACTACCTGTGGAGCCGACAGCTGACTGTGGAGCTGAAAGCCAGCAGCAAGTGAACAAGCAGTCAAGTGCAAAAGGACCAAGGTAGTGCGCTTCAAATTTCTGTTTGAATAAAACGCGCTCCACAAGCATCAGCTCAGGCAAACGGGGATGCTGAAGGTCTTACCTGAGAGGTGTGCTAAGGGCATGGAGGGCTGTGTACGTGCCCAGGCCAAAGACATGGACTAACCAATCCAGCAGTGGGCCTGGAGGCAACCAAGAGAGGCAGGTACGGCACGTCCAACATGAGTTGCATGCTCTTCAGCCTATTGGGATGTTTGAGATGAGCTCCTTTGCAGCGAAGCCTGGCTGGGGAAGATCAGATTTGTGCAAGGACACCTGGTGGACACATAGCCAAAAGGATGCCTCCTACTACCTGCACTCATCGAGGTTGAAGGGCCACAGGAATTACTTTATTCAATACAAGGCTCACGACAAACTGAATGTATCTTCTGTGTGCAAGGGGTGCTACGGAAACATCTAAAAAAGTTTCTAAGGCTTCTTGAAGTACGTATTGCACAGAGGTGTGCCAGCCAGAATTATGTGCAGCAAGAATAGATGAAAAGCTGATGGATAGCAGGAGCGCTAAACTATTGTAATAGCAGGTAGAGGGATGCAGGATGTGGAGGCAGATCAAATGGTAGCTTGCGCATTCTAACATTCTTTGTGAGGCAGACAAAGCAAGGAAAAGTAGCTGCTGGATGTTCAGTTTGGCAAGCAAATGAAGCTGGTAGGACAGCGCACCTGGCCCCACATGCATCAGCAGAGGCGGCACAAACGCAGGGTCATTCACCATCTGCTTGCCGATTGTGCTCACAAGTGGGCCAAACTGCATGACGTCCTGCAGCGACGGAATGACTTTCCAAGATTCAAGGAAGAAACAAAAAAATGTAAGCAGCTTAAGAGGCTGACAGATGGTGAGCCACCACACATCAGCTGCACCTGATGGGATGCACCATTGACCTCTAATGGGAGAACTGATGAAGCATGCGACAGGCATGTTGGCACAAATCAACACTCACATGCACACTTCTTACATAGGTGCCAAATATTCGCCTCACTTCTTCAAGGCCCCAAGCGTAGCTTGCATCAACAGCCTTCTTACTTTGAGATTTAGTTTCCTGTCTTACAAATCATTGGAGCCCTCACTTTTGACTCCTGCTTGGCAATGTATGATGCACACCTATCACATCAACTGTGTGGAGAAACTCACTTGTAAGAAGGGTTTCATGACCGGATCTCCCATCTCTTCCATAGCTGCAAAGTTGCCACCCTGAAACCAGCACAAGAAAGGACAGCTTCAAGATAGATATGCAGAAGTCTTAAAGTTTGCTTTTTTCACAAGCACAGGTGTTGCAAACGATTAGACAGCAAACAATATGCCTAATATGTCAAGGAAGCACGACCAATAGTGACATTGCGGAATCAGGGGAATTGATCATAGCAGCAAAAACAATCATGCCAGATTATGCACAAAAGTGAACATCATGTAAAGTATGAAAACTGATAACTGGTCCACCAGTCATGATTGGCTTCCTGCTTGACTTCCATTTCACGTACCATATCAACCTTCAAACATAGCACACTTGTGCACACATGCTCACACGCAGACACACATACACACACCAGCATGCGGTTGATAAGGTCTGGAGAGGGAGAAAACCCTGGGCGCAGGCTCATGGCTTTCTGCATCATCCACGAGCTGCTCAGTCCAGGATTGTACCTGCAGTGAGAACACATGTTTTGGAGTAGGTTGCAAGGTTAAATAAACAAATTGCCCATCCATGCTTGTCAAAGGTTGCACAAGCGTGGATTCCTCTTGAAAATTGACGGACATGCCTCACTAAGAAAAAGAGCAGGGGTTTGTACTGCGCAGCTAGGGAGACTTCAGACCGGCAGACTGGGGATGACACAAATCCACACGCTATCCATCCTTGGCAAACACTTATCATCAAGTGTATTGCTGAGCACCCGCTCATTGCCTCACTTTCATAGCCACACACACAATCAATTCGTGAACAGGCAGCACCCAGGGCAATGTTTGGGTCTACTCACGCATGGATGAGACCCAAGGAGTTTTTGTCAAGCGCATCGGCGTCCAGCGCCTCATGCAGAGCCCTGTCTAGCCGGCGCAAGTGGCGGGTCATTGCGCCAAAGCCCCCAAAGGACAGAGGGGACTGCGAGGAGGCAAGGGGGTTAGCACAAGGAGGCTTAAGGTCACAGGACGGAGGGGACTGCTGGAGGCAGGGCAGGTGACATATGGCAGGGCAGGTGACATATGGCAGGGCAGGTGACACATGGCAGGGCAGGTGACACATGGCAGGAGGACAGAAGTCACATGGGCACGAATCAGGAGCTCAACCTGCCACAGTGGGTGGCATGACCGGTCAGACTATCAGACTAAATCAGCATCAGAAGTACGCCTGCACAGTGGCATGTGCTGTGCAGAAGGGAGTTGGGTAAGGATGGCTTGAGAATGAATATGCCCCCCAAGCCACCAAAACAGACACCTCCTTTGAGTGTCTCCTGTATAAAGGCAGCACAAAAGTGCGACAAGGCAGTGACCTGGGCTGCGCTCCAGGCCACGCACCTGGATCCCGCTGGCATCTCCAATCTGGATGACCCGATCAACACCTCTCCAATCTGGGTGACCCGATAACGCACCTGGATCCCGCTGGCATCTCCAATCTGGATGACCCGATCAAACCTTGGCTGCAAGGGACTCTCACGGTAAGTGGGGAAGAAGCCAAAGAGTGCACGCTTGAAGTCAATGTCTTCAAGCTTGACACCCTGGTACTCTGCCATCCTGGGCCCTGGACACACACATGATTTGTTGCCGTGTGCGTGGAAAGCATCATAGGTCCTGAGGGGGAATCCAGAGCAGTACCATATGTCTAGGATGGAGGTGGAACAGAAGCACCAGCGTCTACAAGCTGCAGATGGTAAACAGAGAGCAGGTGCGCTGGGGATAAGTCACTTTACATGTGTGTTTGCAGGCCTCAAGGACGTGCGCTTTAATGGAGGTAAGTAATGACCTGTCTCCCGCGAGGAAGCCGATAGTGAGCATGTGCAGCTGCGGAAATATTGCTGTGTCTGCCCTGCTTTATGGTCACACTCACAGTACTCTTCAAAGATGTCAACCATAGATGGCCGCCAGGGCTCAGCGTCCAAGTAGGCAAACATGTAAGTTGTTCTATCAGTGGCCCCAGACCCCGCGGGGAATGCCTCCCAGAAGAATTGCAACCTGCAACAGCATCAGCATTTAATACACAGCAGCGCTAGCACAATATGCACAGGGTTTATACGGGTAGATCAAGTTCATTTTCCAGAAAAGCTGGTAGCCTGCTCCACAAAAAGCACTCGATGCAGTGTCCCCATCTTGATGAGGACAACAAACTTCATGTGAGCAGGGAAAGCATTTCAGTGTCTGTCAATTGGCGCAGGCACTTAAAGAGCACCTGTCAGGTTACACATCAATTTGGGTTACATCAGATATGTGACATGAGTGCAGAACATAGCTCTAGGTAAATGAGTGACCTCAGCAGACGCAAGCTTCAGCCTACTTGTTTGCCTTCGAGTTGTCCGGCTGGGAATGAGAGTTGGTGTAGATAACATCAGCGGTCGTGTTGTCAGAAAATCCACTGCCGAGAGTCCCTACCTGTAAACCACAGCAGGTCATTTATCAGTGTGAACTTTGTGTGTGCACCATAAATTGTGCAAGATGAGGCAACTTTGTGGCCTGAGGAAAAGTTGGATGAAACTGAAATGATTCCATGCCTTATGTATAACTAGGTGTATGGTTTAAGTATCCAGAGAATAAGAGGGTGCAAGGGGAGGAATGACATAGCCCTGACTACGCTTAGAAGCATGGCTGTCATTCTTTTAACACATTCTCTCCCCGCACCTGCTTATGTTTTACTTATCCATGCCACACGGTGGCACACACCCGTATATCATGTTTGAGATATGGAAATTGCGTTACTCAAATATACATCTGTTTCAAACTCTGAGCCTTGAACCATTATACCAAAGCTTCTAGCAGAGAAACAAGGAATGATGTGTTACAAAAAAATACGATGAGTGTATAGTGCGCCTTGCAATGCCTGAGCCACATCAGGTTGTGGCTGCGATATAGAACAATTGCAGAGGGGGGTGACTGAGGCCCAGAATGGGAATGGTTTTGGCATGCTCCCGGGGCATGGTCTCTGTGACGGGTACCTCTCCAGCTTAGCGTTAGATGGTAGCCCTGCTTGCAAGCTGCCCACAGCACTTGAGCTTGAAAGGTCCCCATCATGGAGACCGTGCCTAATGCACCGTAGCGAGAACCCTACTTTTCACAGCCAAGTATCCATACCAGATCACCCTCTGCACCAAATTTCATGATTTTTGGTGTTTTGGTGCTCATGTGATCAACAAACATCATTACAACACAATTGGAGTGGCAAGACCCAGCAGTTGGTGAGATGTGCATTTGCCCTTGGAAAAATTGCCAAAATGGGTCAATAGCCGACCCCCTCCAAACCTGGATTTCAACATCCAATATCAACTGGCAACATAATAGAAGTATGCTGGTGGGGCTCTGGGGGTAAAAGGAGCTCTAGTGGACTTGTGGTGAGGGCGCAGGTGAGCTATCTGTGCCAAAATAGGCCAGAACAGAGACTGAGCACCCACCCAGCCCACTAGGCTCGTCTTCTTCACCCCAAATTTTGCCAGCAGCCTAGTAACATGATAAAGTTTAGTTGACGTGAAAAAGGAGCATGCCTGGACTAATCCTCAGTCAACCCCCTATGGAACAATTGTATTTGTTAGCAAGCTACAAGTATATGCAAATTGTCAAAAGCCACAATTTTGTTGACCTGACATCTGTTTAGATGACTTACCACAATGCAGATGCCATCAGGCTTCTTGCCCCACCTGAGTGCACAGACAAAGGCATGGTGAGCACAAGCCACGGAAATTCTCAATTGAATATTGTTCCTTTCTTCAACTCGGCTCATTGCACAAGTGCAAGATGGAAGTTGGTAGATGGCAGTTGCAGAAGTTGCGAGGTTCTTTAAAAAACCAAACAGTTTAAACGACAGTGGGCCATAAGCTGTTATGATTGTGTGACATGTACAACAACGACAATTCAGGATGACGGCAGTGTCATTCCCTTCTTCCTGCACAGCGCCTTGCACTGAATTTGCAGTGAATTTTGCAAGGGACTAAGTGTGATGACCCAAGAAATGTTTGATCTAGCCTCTTTTTTCAAGACAGCATGAGGGACAAGCAGCTGTGCACACAGTGAAATAAGAAAGCACCGGTGGCACAACCACATTGTCTGCCATGCCTTCTTGGGCCTGCACGCCACTGTGTCACAAGAGGGCCGCAGCAAAATGCCCACACCTAATTTGCTGTACAATTGGGCTTCCATGGCCCATGCAGTCGATGACCAAGCGAGTATGCACATTGAAGCTGCTGCCCTCGGGCCCGTTAGCCATGTCTTTCAGCGCCAGACTGCTACCATTTGGCGCCACTTGCACACCTGCAAGCAGAAAAAGCTGAGAGTGTTAGGAAGCCAAGACGCACACTAAGTATGCGATACCTACCGTTCATCCTCAAAAAAACACTTGACAAACCTTGGAAGCGCCCACCTTCCCAGAGAGTTACTGTTGCTATAAAATTAGATTACATCATTACATTAAATGCTTGTGCTAAGGGCCTCGCTCCACCATCAGAAACTACACATCCTATACCACGCACCTGATAATGCGAGGGATTGTACTCAGGGAACCTTGCACAGCCAAGGGGTGCCTAAAATGCACAAGATTCTTTAAGCTGGAGGCAAGCATGGCAGAGAGGTTAGTGGCTGATGACTATGAATCTTCAGTGCTCACCGAAAGGTAAAACAAGGAATGCATGAAGCACAGCCGTGTCCCTGGGGCTTTTGCATGTGCAAAATGAAGATCTTTGTGCCTTTTTGGTCTAACTCAACCGAACACAAACTTTGCATCCATGTGCTCACCTAGTGAGGTTGTTTGCATGTAGAAAACGGAGATCTTTGTGTTAGACACAAACTTTGCATCCATGTGCCCACCTTGTAAGGCTGTTTGTTCATAGATTTTCCCACCCAAGGCTTCAAACTTGCTCCTCATGCGTGCCAGCAGTATGTCAGGCCGAACGCCGCAGTTCAGGACGTCTCGGGTCCACACATCCTTAGACTGGGGCTTGCCATCCGGGCCCACGCCTGTGTGGAACCCCACCCTGCATCACAGCAGCCAAAGCACGGAGCAAGCGAGCATCACAGAGGAGCAGACTCCACTGAGCGTATGATTGTTGACATCAGCAACAAAACAAAGCCTACTACTACTTGCCCCCACTTGGGCTCCACCTCTTCTTGACTTTCCACAAAGTTGCGCAACGTGCCTCTGTGAACAACTTGAATGTGTGTTAAGTGCCACTGCAAGCGTTTTTCCAGTACCAAGTCCCAGTAAGAAATTGTAGAGTTGAATAGTATTAACAGTATAAGCGATCGACATGCATGCAGACGTGGGCATACATGTATACATTGTTCGCTGTGAGCATCTTGAGCAAAAGCCAGGGGTGAAGAGAGCACATGCCTTGCTCGCTTTCTCAAGACTGCTTTCTTACCTGACTGGATTGAACTTCATTGCAATTACTTCATCCACCTCACCCTAACAGCAAGCCTACTTGCCTGACTGGATTGAATTCCTTTGCTATGACTTCATCCACCTCACCCTCCTCCAGGATCCCTGCCTGTAGCCCAAAGCCGGAAGGCAACACATAGAAGTTGGTTGAGGCCCACCGAAAAAGGAGCAGCTGGGCATGTGTGCAGGCAGCCAGGCAGATGTGCAACACGGGAGGAAAAGATGCACTGCAGTCATCCAGGGATATCCATCTCATTGACAAAACCAGAATAGCAAGGACAGCTTGAGCAGAGGGGTCAAGCAGGAAGAGACACTGCATGTTCCTGGGCCAGACACGAGGGGCTAATTCAGAAGTTGTGTTTCCAGAAAGAGCCATACTTAAAGAGAGAGATCTAGAGTACAGCAACCACCAGTGAGCCTCAATTGTTGACGTGAATCAGTTCTTTAAGTACCAAGCAGTGCCTCACCTCCACAAGCTCCAAGACTTCTTTCCGGCTCACGTTCCATTCCTGTAGCCAGTAGCAGAAGTTTGCCCTGTTCAGAGGATCTCTGTTTGTAAAGAATTGCTTCTGGCATGCTCTGCAGAAATTGCACTCAAAAATTCAACTCCTTGGACAACTGATGCACTGGAGAACAAACAAATGGAATATGGCAGAGAGGCTAGAGGTGTAAAGCAAAGCAACCTGCAGAGCAGCTGTATGAGAAGCCTGCATCCATTTCCTTGATCAATTCATGCACATATTTCTAAAGCGCCCCTCAAAAGGCACGCACGCCCTTCTTCAAACATCTGCAGGCGCACGCGCGTGCATGTGTGTGTGTGTGTGAACGTGTATGTGTCTCTGCAAGCATTAACTTTGTATTGATGTCTTGTCGGAGCTACTGGGTACAGACATTTGTGAAGGGACAGGCACACACGTACACACACATGCGTGCGCGCGCACACACTAACACGCTTAGTTGTGTGCATGCAACAGCGCGCTGGTGCCAATGCCTATGCAGCACCTGCACACGACCCTTCAAAGGCCCTCTCTCCACCACAGCAACACGCCAGCCCCTCCGCGCCAGGGCTGTGGCTACAAAGATCCCTAGCGTTCCGCCGCATACAACAACATCATGCACCGCCACGCCTTGATCTTGCTGTGGGGAAGCGCTGCTGCTGCTGCTGCTGCTGCTGCTGCTGCTGCTGCTGCTGGGAGTGGTGCGCGGTAGCTGAGGCAGCAGCTGCGGCAAAAGCTGGACGAACGAGGGTGGGGGTCCAGCTGCTGCTCCTTCCTGCACAAGTAGGGACATGCAGTTAAGCGGAATGCAAGGAGAGACGTGAGGGATTGAGAGGGATGGGTGTGTGCACGCGCAACGCCAAGGAACACTGGAACACGTCAAGGAAAGCTGCTGTCTTTGCGTTGGTTGTGTTGCTGATGAGTCTTTTCAAGGAGCATCTTGATTTTCAAGAGGGAAGCAGGGAGGCAAATGAGTCAACATTTGCAATTGTTGAGCTGCAAGGTTTTGCAATGCCGTCCCACCCATTCACAAAAGACTGTGAGATCAGGACAAATGCAGATAAACCCTAGATGATTTAGCATCAATCCATTGATTGAAGAGGGCATATCGCAGCTTTCAGCTCTTGCTCGATCACCTTCTTATTTCGCAACTGGCTCCAGATCATGTCTGCCCTCTGCAATGCTTCCCAAGTGGTGCTTCCCCCGGCTCCTCCTGCATTGTTTCACAGATTATGGTATGCTTGTCATCTGCGATTGATCGATGTTGTTGGCAAAGCTTGAGCAAGGAGCTATTTACAAGTCATTTGTGCGAGTTCATGCACCAAACATCACAAACTTGTTATAAGTCCAACCCAAATGATTCTGCAAAGCCAAATCCAACTACACATTAAAAAAACCAGGGCTCCTGGAGGTAGTCTTGGCTTGCAACTCACGAGCAACAAGCAAGCTGTGCTACCTGCTACTCACACAAGCAAGGTATGCAGACAGAAAGCCTACCAGCTTGTGATGTCTTCTGTTTTGCATCCATTCGTCTCATCATACGCTCAGTCATCGAGTTTGTGGCTGATAGAGGAGGTTCAACGACGTTTGTTGCCACTGAAGCAGCAGGAACTCTTCTCCTTCCCTCCCTCATTCTGTTTCGGCATGTGGCTGGAAAGGAGTGTAAAGTTGGCCGGACAGAAGGGCCCTGAAGTATTTGCATTTTCGACGTAGATGTTATGCACTTAAATTTTAAAAGAAGTAAACAATACTTGCTCGGGAAACGACAATGCTAACGAAAGAAGAAAAAACTACTTCTTAACGTGGGGGAGTTTTGCTGCTAAAGCCCAATCACACGGTGAGATTCTACAAGTATCAATATGTCTGAAAGCATGTTATACCAAGGTACGTACTCTCCTGGTCAAAAATCATGTTTTCCGGTACTGCTGGCAAAGTGGCATGTTTTTGGGAGAGGTGTGTTGTGCAAGCACCAGGCACTTCCACCATGCATGCTATGGGAGCATAAGTTCTTATTGGGGTCCTGAGAGATCCATTGAGATCCATTCTCTCCCCATACGAGGTTGGTGCGGCATGATCATGATCAACTCCATAGCTTCCTCCTGGTGATTGGTGATAGCAGCGTTTACGTATACTGCATAGTGTGTCTGGAAGTTGTCTATCAATATCTGGATTCTCTACTGCACAATTTCTTAGGAAAAGGTTACCCAACAACTTGAAGGGCAGAGTAAGTAGACTCAATTGCCCCAAGTTTTCAGCATTAGTTGTTACGGTATTTATGCTTAATCACGGTACTTTTCCATGGTACTTTTCACCGAAACCTCTTGCATTTGGACACCACCTTTCCTCTGATTTGAGCGCTTTTCTGGTTTGTTGTTCAGGTCACAGGCCTGTAAGGCTTAGCTTAACTGCCCTGGTTTGGCAGATAGAGCTATATTTCCATACATTTATCACGTCAAGCTCTCAGACGCCCTCTGCTCTTTTAAACTAAGGTGTTGGGCGCATGTCATCACAACACTTGATTACAATGAGGTACCTCATTGAATCAAGGTACACCGGTGTACCTCCAGTAGGAATTCCTGAAGGGTGGAGAAGAGAAATATTGCCCGCTGAGGCATGCTGGCAGCCAGTTGGTAGCACAAGAACGGCCTTTGGGTCAAATATCATCTGTTATTAAATGGTTGTGAGCTACTAGAGCCCTTTAATCAGGTGACAGACTTCTGACTTGGACCAAGACTGAGCAAGTACGACTGACTAGGACCTGTGCTCAGCCCTCAAGGATCAATGAACAGGGTGGTCCTTACAATCATATGAAAAAACAATTACTAATTCTATACATGATAAGGCCTAGTACTGTGAAGGGACCTGCAATCTACATACCCAGACACTTCTGCTTGGATTTGGAGAAGCATGTTCCGCGTTTGCTGCAAGATTTCAGGTGAGTGCCCATACTTTGCATGTTGACGCGGGCATCTGGCAGGAACGTAACAGATTGTGTGACAGGTGTGACACAAATTATGTCCAGGATGAATAATGTTCTGTTCAAATGTCAGTGTCCAGAAGCTTGAGTCCTGCTCTGCAAAAAACTAATTGCTAATGAGCAGCAACACAGGATTTCTGCTCATAAGTTTACAAGTTTACGTTTGACCTTCAGCCAGGTAGCTTGACTGTTCAGGTTGCTGGTGAACACCAGCCATACAGAAAACATCCATAAGCTCCGAGATAAAACGATAGGAATTACACTTATCACAGGTACCATCATGATGTTCCCAGCTTCTTGTCTCGACACGCACCGCATGGGAATGTAACCTGAAACGTGCCACGTTGCGCTGTGTTTGCTTGCCCAAATCCAGATGCAGATACCTAGGTACTGAAAAAGGCGGTCCATCAACAGTCACCGTCCTTAGAGGCAAAGCAACTCAATTATGATATTTTGCAGTCTTGTCCATCTGATCTTCATCACCTAGCTGGTTTGCCTGGTACCAGATACTCCTCAAAAAACCTGGCCTTGAAAACTAAGGCTGTGTTGTCCTCTAGGATACATAATTGCAAATGTCCCTCACCTCTTGATTGGTCATCACATGCGAACAAACCATCAAAATGTTTGCACTTTTTTCACTCCATGACTATTCGTGATACTAAATGCAACTTATACGGTGAAGGCAAGTGTATTATAAGTCAATTTTGAGCTGTATAAACTTAGCCTACAGATCCTTTGAAATCTGAATCGTGCTCAGCTAATGGTTTTTTGCGTTTTAGGCAATGGCTTTTTCTAACTTGCAGGTGTTGTCAAATTCTTATCACCATATTTGATGCCTGATGTATTTAATTGTTTCATAATAACCTTCTCACCAATCGATTGAGGTTTGCCCCTGCTAATGTTCACCCCATTCCTTGGTTTTTTATACAATGCTTTAAAAGCTATGTTAGCGCAATGATAGAGGACCTGGGTTGGTGTCTCCACCAGATGTTTATATTGTATTGCTTCTTGGTCACAATGGTCAAAACCAGCCTGAGCCAGACATGGAAGAAACACCAGCCTCGATTGTAAAGTTGGTCACAAGTTTGGATTGGTACTTAGCAAGGTCTGTGTGATATTGGTTTGCAGTTGGCCATTGCCAGCCCAAAATGTATCTGTTCGAGTTCACATTGGGTACAGTTCGTCAGCCAGATGGATTGATTGCTGGGCTTGTTGGCCATTGCCAGCCTCACATAAATCCATAACATCTGAAATAAAGAGAATGGATCTGCATGTTGGTTTGGAAAGAAAGAAAAGCACTTCCTCAGCACTGTATCATCAGAAAGAAAACCACCTCATTTATGAGCAGAAATGAGCTGAGCTTAACTGCAAATGAGCCAGGTCAACTGCAGATGATGTTGGATAGGCTGAGCGCCAACGCTCTAAGGAAAGGACTGATTGTGAACACATCAAAATCAGAGGTGGTGCACTTTAACTCTTGACACGCAAGGGTACCTGTGTTCACTCTAGGAGGGTCGCAGCTTGCCAACAAAGATTCTTTTGAAATTCCTGGGCATGATCTTCACCAAGACCCACAACATGGCTGCTGCAGCTGAGCATATGCTTACGCCTTTCACGGCTGGTTGTCGTAGGATCAGGCAGTTTGCATCGGAGCACCGTTTAACAGATAGACCACACAGCATGCTTTGGTTGGCTAAAGGTTATGCAATTCCAGCAAGCATGTATGCAAGTCAAAAATGGGGCACTAGGTACATGAAGCAAGGAGCTGAGATGGACTGCCCTCTGCAAACAGTTCACATGTGCTTGCTTAAAGGTATCTTAGGCGTCAAGCGCAC
>SL_4KL_010_BRINEDRAFT_10001346_pt1 | contig 13574 bp, 12 predicted proteins | sample SodLak_010_BRINE_2_FD_10664 | JGI IMG/M metagenome (IMG submission 10664)
TAGGTCGTCTTCCTGTGCACTACCTGTACAGCCGGCAACCGCCGCGACCGTACCGGTTGCAGCGGCCGTGATGAACGTTCGTCTGTCCATACTCGAGGATCAAACCGATAGAAAAAAGCAGTTCGTCTAGCTAAAAGATCGATTTTAGCGTCTCGAGAACCGAGGCGACCGTCAGGCAGTGAGCTGTTCACTCGTGACGATAGCGTCCGACTCGGTGTGGATTATGTCAACCTCAAGTTGGCTGTTACCCGACTCCCGGAAATCACATCCCTCTACGTTTACGCGAAACTCGATCGTCTCTCCAACCGCAAACGCCTCGATGCCATCATCAGCGAGTGATGTCGTCCCCGAGCGTTCGTCGATAAGATCGGAATCTCCCTCGATATTCGAATCGCTGAGACTGCTCCCGTCGCTCGGTAACTCAACCAGTCGGGCCTCAGTCCCACAGTCAGGTGCCTCGACGATGATCTCGAGATCCTCGAGTGCAACCTCTTCGCCGCCGATGTGTTCGATCTGTACGATCTGCTGGTCTCTCTCACCACCGGCGATGAATTCCCCACTCGTCTCTGCAAGTTGTGGCGCTGGTTCTCTGAGGTCATCACCGATACCGGCGGCGAACAGATAGATGCTCCCGGCTAACAGGATAACCGTAAACACCATCAAGACGTTTCCCAGTGCCGATGTAAGTGCCCTCGATCCCCCCATCAGTACCCAGTTTCTTTGGCTCCAAAATATAATTTATCCAGTTTGGATTACACTATATCATAAGTCATGAAACACTAATTCCTGAACGGTGACTCTCCGCGTTCGTTTGTAGTGTCAGTCGTGTCTGAAGCTGCGCTGGCCTGTAAACGCCATCGCCATCCCGTGTTCGTTCGCCGCTTCGATCACGTCGTCGTCGTTGACCGACCCTCCGGGCTGGACGACCGCTTCGATGCCTGCCGTCGCGGCCTCTTCGATCCCATCCGGGAACGGGAAGAAGGCATCCGACGCCATCACCGCACCCTCGGCGTCTTTGCCCTCTGCATGTTCGTCTGCCTTCATCGCCGCCAGCCGAACTGCATCGACCCGAGAGACTTGCCCCATACCGATGCCAACCGTCTCCGTTCCCTTCGCAAAGAGAATTCCGTTCGACTTGACATGCTTTAGTGTCTGCCAGGCGAAAACCATCGACTCGAGTTCTGTCTCACTTGGCTCGCGGTCGGTGACGACCTCGAGGTCGTCGACCGAAATCGATTGCAGATCGCGTTCCTGGACGAGTCGACCGCCGACGATTGGCTTTTCGGTGAATCGATCGGTTCGCTCACCCAGTTCACCGACATCGAGCACACGGAGGTTCTTTTTCTCACAGAGTACCTCGAGGGCCGCTTCCGTGTAGCCGGGGGCGACGACGACTTCCTTGAACGAGTCGACGATCAGTTCGGCCGTCTCGGCGTCACACTCGCGGTTCAGCGAGACGATGCCGCCGAAGGCACTCATCGGATCCGTCGAGAGGGCCTTCTCGTAAGCTTGAGCGAGGGTGTCGGCAGTCGCACACCCTGCGGGGTTGGTGTGTTTGATCACCGCGGCGGCGGGCGCGTCGAACTCCTTGATCAGGTTGAGTGCGCCATCGGCATCGTTGTAGTTGTTGTAGCTTAGGGCCTTCGCGCCTTCATTTAGCTGGTCGGCGTGGACGACGCTTGCCTCCTTGCAGGTGTAATCGGCGTAGACTGCGGCGTCTTGGTGTGGGTTCTCGCCGTACCGGAGGGTATCGAGTCGGTCACTCGAGACGAGTCGCCGGCCGGGAAGTCCGCCATGGTCGGCGTCCTCGACGCTCGCGACATCGGTATCGACAGCAACGTCGCCGGCCTCGAGGTCGACATCGACGGCCCCCTCGGCAAACCACTTGATAGCACGGGGATACGCGCGGAACTCACCCTCATAGAGGACGCGTTCTTTCAGAGAGTCGGCGTCGTCACCATCGTAAATCGGAACCGGTTCCTGGGTGACGATTGGGCCGCCGTCGACGTCCGCCTCGATGACGTTCCCGTCTTCGTCGGTCGCGTCGGTGACGACGTGGACCGTACAACCGGTGACCGAAACCCCTGCCTCGAGTGCATCGCCCCAGGCGTCCATCCCCGGGAACGCAGGTAACAGGGAGGGATGGACGTTCAGCGTCGTTGGCGCGTCCGAGAGGAACGTATCCGAGAGAATTCGCATGTAGCCATCCAGACAGACCAGATCGAACTCATAGCCCGAAAGGGCCTCGAGGACGGCCGCTTCGTGCTCGCGGCGGCTCATCCCTTCGGCAAGCGGGACGACCTCGGTCGGAATCTCGCGTTCGGCGGCGGCCTCGAGCACCGGTGCCTCGTCGGTGTTCGTCACCACGACGGCGAGTTCGGCCCCGCCTGGTGCTCTGTCGGCGATATTCAACAGGTTGCGCCCTCGGTTGCCGGCCATTCCGGCGATTTTCGTCATACGTGCATTCGCATCTGCAGGGGCCAAAGTGGTTGCGGTCTCGTCGGCAAAAGTATGCACCACCGTGGATTATTCGAGCAAAATCACTCCCAGTAAAGGCAGTGATATGCACACACACGGGGGCCTCCACGCGGGGGTTTCGACACCCCTTTGACGGTGTGCGGAAAAACCTCCGGCGATGACCGATACAGACACGCTGTACGCCGTTTCGCCGATCGATGGCCGGTATAGCGGTCGGACGGCACCCCTGTCGCCGTACGCGAGTGAGGCTGCACTCATGCGTGCTCGCGTCCACGTCGAAGTCGAGTACTTGATCGCGCTTGCCGACCTCGAGGTAACGCCACTCGAAATCGACGCGGACGAACGCGAGCGCCTGCGTGGGCTCTATCAGGCCTTTGCCGAGGAGGATGCCCGCCTGATCAAGACACTCGAGGTCGAGGGTTATGCTGGCTTCGAGGCGACCAACCACGACGTCAAAGCCGTCGAGTACTTTATTCGCCACTCACTGGCCGAGGACAGCGACGCCTCGGCGTGGATCCACTTCGGGCTAACCAGTGAGGACGTCAACAACCTCGCCCATCGGTTGCTCGTCCGTGATGCCCTCGAGGAGGTGCTCCTGCCGGAACTCGACGGCGTCGCCCAGACGCTCTCGGGAATGGCCCACCAGTATCGGGACCTGCCGATGCTCGCTCGAACCCACGGCCAACCTGCGACCCCGACGACCTTCGGCAAGGAGATGGCCGTCTACGCTGCCCGCGTTGGCGCTGCGATTGGACGTATTCGCCGTGCAACCGACGACCTTCGGGGCAAACTCGGCGGTGCCTCCGGCACCTACGCCGCCCACGTCGCCGCCTATCCGAACGTCGACTGGCAGTCGTTCGCCCAGGAGTTCGTTACCGACCTCGGCCTCGAGTTCGAGTCGCTTTCGACACAGGTCAACCCGTGTGATGACCTGGCGGCCGTCTTCGACGCCCTCCGCGGTGCAAACGACGTTGTGCTCGATCTCGACCGGGATATGTGGCTGTACATCTCCGATCGCTATCTTGGCCAGGAGGCCGTCGAGGGCGAAACCGGCTCCTCGACGATGCCACATAAAGTCAACCCGATCGACTTCGAAAACAGCGAGGGCAACCTCTCGAAAGCCAATTCGGATCTCACCTTCCTTGCCGACTACATCACCACCTCGAGACTCCAACGGGATCTCTCGGATTCGACCGTCAAACGAAATATCGGCGCGGCATTCGCTCACTGTCTGATCGGCTACACAAAGACCGCAGCCGGTTTGGCGAAAGTCGTCCCGAACGAGCAGGTGATGCGTGATGAACTCGACGCGACGCCCGAGATCATCGGCGAGGCCGTCCAGACGATCCTCCGACGTGAGGGCAAAGAAGACGCCTACGAGCGTGTCAAAGCCATCAGCCGCGGCCGAGAGATTACGCTCGAGGATTTCCGNGANCTNTTNGANGACCTCGAGGTCGACGATAGCGTTCGTGAGGAACTCTACCAGCTGACGCCTGCAGGGTACACCGGCGTCGCAAGCGAGTTGGTTGGGCAGTTGCCCGACGAACAGTAAGCTGACGGAAACTGCTGCCGGTGACTGCCCGAAACCGGTGACAGTCAGGTCGGTCCCAGCAATCGGGAATGCGAGCAGTTCTTAGGGCTGTGGTCCTCGAAGAACAGATATGACCTCCGGCACCGATCAGCGGTCGCCGATCGAGCGTCCGCCCAGCCCGTTTACCGATCGGGCCGGACGCGAGATCACGGTCGGCGAGTACGACGGCGGCGTCGAACCGCTGGTCGAGATGTACAGCCACTTCGACGACGACTCCCGCGCACAGGGACTGCCACCTCGACAGGACACACGGACTGCAACCTGGCTCGAGGGGCTTCTCGAAGATGGCTTGACGGTTGTAGCCCGCCACGGCGAGGATATCGTCGGCCACTCGGTGTTGATTCCCTACGACGGGACCTCCGAACTCGCTATTTTCGTCCGACCGGAATACCAGTCAGCCGGGATCGGCACGCACCTGATTCGTGAGTTGCTCGCAGTCGGCAAAGCAGACGGCATCGACCACGTCTGGCTGAGCGTTGCGCGGACAAACCGGATCGCCATGAATCTGTATAAATCCGCCGGCTTCGAGATCACGATGCGCGAACGCGGCGAGTACGAGATGGCACGCGAGTTGTAACTTGCCTCGCCGCGACTGTTGGCCGCGCTTCGTTCGTCGTTGATAGACGGATCCTAACAATCCGGTATCGAGCGGTGCAATCGCGCTACAGTTTCAAGTAGCCGCTCGTGGTCGTTTGCCTATGGCAGAACACCACCTCACTGAGGACGATCAGACACAGTTTCATTACACTGTCGGGCCCTACGCCGACCCCGTACTCGAGGTCGAACCAGGCGATACGATCGCAGTCGAGACGGTCGATGCCTTCGAGGGGAAGATTACGTCCGAGGAGGACAATCCGAGTGAGATCCTCGAGATGCCGTACCTGAATCCCCAGTGTGGCCCCATCCACGTCGAGGGTGCACAGAAAGGCGACACACTCGCGATCACCATCGAGTCGATCGAGCCACGCGGGCCACAGCCACGGGGGACGACCTGTCTCGTCCCCTACTTCGGTGGGCTGACGGCGACCGACAAGACGGCGATGCTCCACGATCCGTTACCCGAGGTCGTAAAGAAACTCGAGGTGACGACTGACGGCATCGAGTGGGACGAGGAGACGACGATTCCCTACGAGCCGTTTATCGGGACGATCAGCACCTCGCCGGAGATCGATTCGATCGGTGCGTTGACCCCCCACGATCACGGCGGTAACATGGACTTGCCCGACATCACCCCGGGAACGACAGTGTATCTCCCGGTAAGTACGGAAGGCGGGCTGGTCTATCTTGGCGACTGTCATGCTGCCCAGGGAGATGGCGAACTCTGTGGCGTTGCCATCGAACACCCGACGACGACGACCATTACGGTCGAGTTGATCGAGGACTGGCCCCTCGAGTGGCCCCGACTCGAGGACGACGAGAAGATCATGAGTGTCGGCAGTGTGCGGCCGATGGAAGACGCCGCCCGGGTCGCCTACCGGGATCTGATCGACTGGATGGCAGCGGATTACGACTTCGAGGAACTCGAGGCCTACATGTTGCTCACGCAGGTTGGCGAGGCACGCCTGGGTAACATGGTCGATCCCAACTACACGATGGGCGCGGGCATTTCGAAAGAATACCTGTAACTCGGCTTACAGCCGTCCGAGAGATCGGTACCGGCGCACCGAAGAGGCTGGCCGCTCGAGGCTCGAGTATGTGTTCACAGTACGTCGGCGTCGACTGGGCAACGGGTTCGTGGGTTGCCGTTGGCTACTCCAGCGAGCAAAGCGAGCCGACAGCCGACGTCTTCGAGACGGTCGAGGAGCTCTGGACCCAGTACGGTGAGACGGCGACACGCATCGTCGTCGACGTTCCAATTGGTCTCTGTGACGCCGAAACTGGGATCGAAGCGTCGGGTGAGCGCTCGAGGAAGTGTGATTCACTCGCGAGGGCGGCGATCGGCTCACGATGGTCATCGGTGTTCACCCCGCCCGCCCGCAAAGCGGCGCAGTTAGCCGCCGGGGGAGCGTCATATGCCGAGGTCAACGAGACAAACAAGGAAGTGACGGGAAAGGGGCTCACCCAACAGGCAGCCAACATCTCGGCGGGGATCGTCGCAGTCGACGAGTTGCTTCGTGGCGAGGCAGACCCCGAGATCGTCCTCGAAGGCCATCCGGAGGTCTGTTTTCGTGCGCTGGCTGGCCACGAACTCGCCTACAGCAAACACACGGCAGCCGGAATCGACGAACGCCTGTCGATCCTCGAGGACGTTTCCGAGTACGAACCAGGAACGTGGCGGCAAGTTGCCAGTATGGTCGCTGCGTCGGGCCATCGCGTCGGCATCGACGACCTTCTGGATGCGTTTGCGCTCGCACTCACCGCGTGTGCATCATCCGAGGAGTTTCGCCGGCTGCCAGCAGACCCGCCGACAGATGCCGAGGGACTCCCGATGCAGATGGTCTACCGAAGCGAGACCGAACTCTGATCGTAGTGGCATGCCGGAACCGATAGCCTCAGTTGGTCGGTCCCCAATTATCGAGTAATGGCTGGCTACGACGGACTCGTTCTCGACCACGACGGCGTCATCGTCACTCTCTGTCAGCGATCGGTGCTGCGGGAGGCTGCCGCGTTCGCGTTCGCCGACGCAGGCATTGGCGATCCACGGCCCGAAGACGTCGATACGCTCACCATCCGTGTCCTCGAGGACGAACTCCGTCGCGTCGCGAATCGGTACGAAATCGACCCTGATGAGCTCTGGCGGTATCGCGAGGACCGAATCGACGCGACGCTGCGAGCCGCGACCGAAGCCGGCAGCAAAGCCCCATACGACGACGTGACCGCTATAGAGCACGTCGACGTCCCAATCGGCATTGCAAGCAACAACCAGACCCGGATCGTCGAGTTCGTCCTCGAGCACTATGGCCTCCGGGAGCGTATCGAGACGGTCCACGCCAGATCGCCAACTCGAGAGAGCCTTCAGGTTAAAAAGCCCGAACCCACGTTTCTCGAGGCCGCAGCAGCCGATCTGAACGCAACGAATCCGCTGTACGTCGGCGACAGTGAAAGCGACGTCGTCGCCGGAGATCGGGCTGGCTTCGATACGGTCTTTCTGCGCCGTGGACACAACGCTGATCGGCGACTCGAGGTCGAGCCGACGATCGAACTCGAGAGTCTGGAATCGGTCGTCGAGTTACTGTGATCGGCTGGTCTCATCCTGTTCGATTTTCGACTCCTCATCGTGCTCCCACTCGCGTGAGACGGGCGTCTCGCTTGCGTGTATGTTTTCTAGCAGCCACTCGCTTGCAGCGGCCAGTTCGGTATCGTCAACACCAGTGATCCGTAGTCGGTTGTGTGCGGCTTCGCGGTCGGGGTAACAGCCGACCGTCACGTCGAATCGGTCCATCGACTCCGTTAGTGCCGGGATAATATTCGCCTCCGGCTCGACCGTATACAGATACGTCGACCGGCGCTCACCCACAAACTCATCGGCTACGCGATCGAACATCGCCATCAGTTCGTCCGGAATACCTGGCAAAACGTAGACGTTCTCGAGTACACACCCCGGCGCGAGGCCTGTCTCGTTGACCAGCGGGCGACTGCCGTCGGGAACGGCAGCCTCGGTATCGACGTCGACTGCGAGATCACGGTCCGGAAGCCGTTGCTCGATCTCTGTCAGTCGAGTCTTGACAGCCGAGCGGGCCAGTTCCGAGACGGTCAACTCACGATCGAAGGCATCTGCGACCGCCTCCATCGTCACGTCGTCGGGCGTTCCACCGATGCCGCCGGTGACGACGACGGCGTCGAACCCATCGCTGTAAGTCATGACGGCGTCGGCGATCGATTGTCGGTCGTCGGGAACCGTAAGAATCCGGGCTACCTTGACACCACGATCGGTGAGAGAATCGGCCAGCCAGTTTGCGTTCGTGTTGACCGTATCACCCGAGAGCAACTCGTCGCCGACCGTAATCAACGCAACCTCCATCGACTGTGTCTACGACCGGCGACGGATAGCTGTTTTCTCTCGATCCCGTCCTCCCATGCAGTAAGAACAGACGACTGTTCTTTTGTCCGAGCAACGCGTTAGCCCGTATGATGGGGGAGAATCCGATGGGGGAGCAACTCAATCTGGTAGTCGTTGGTGTGTCCGTGCCACCGACGACGACGGAAATATTGGCTGACAACGAAATCGCCGTTCGAACGGTCGATTCCGACGAGACTGAGATACTGTCTGCAGACGACACCGACTGTGTGATCATCGAGCCGACCGCGGTTGGGACACTGCCAGCGGAGTCCGAAACGGGATCCAAACCGGCGATCATCGCACTCGTTGACGACGAGTTACCGCCTCATATCGACCAAACGGACGTCACGGAGTTCCTCCGGACTGCCGACCTTCAGGATCGGGGAGCGGTCGTCGAACGACGCGTTCGGACAGCAGTCGCTACAACGCGGCGGGAAGCCAACTCAGTCGAGACCGACCAACTGCGACGGGCGGTGGATGCGCTGACGGCCGTCCGGACGCTTACAACTGATCCCGACCAGGATGTCACCTCGAGACTCACTCACCTACTCGAAACCATAACCGACCGACTCGGATACCCGATCGGATACGTCGCGAGGATCGACGACGAGGCACAAACCATCGTCGCGGCAACCGGCGACAACGAACAGTTGAACCCAGGTTCAACGGTCCCGCTCGAGGACGCACCAAACGAGGGGTGGGCCGACGATCCGGCGTTCGAACGGTTCGGGTTCCGCTCGGTTCTTAGCGCCCCGATCGTCGTCAACGACGACATCTACGGAACGCTCTGTTTCGGTGACGAACGACCTCGAAAGCACCTTCCCGGAGCCGCCATGCAATCGACGGCTACTGCACTCGCCAGACGGATCGGCGACGAACTCGAGTGTGACCGATACGAGACAGGGCTCACCGATAGCGAAAAACGGCTCCAGAGTCTGTTTGATGAGGCACCGGATGCAATTCTCGTCCACGACGAGGACGGTTCTATCATCGACGCTAACAAGGCTGCAACGAATCATCTCGGGTACAGTCGTGCCGAGCTGACGTCGATGAACGTCTGGGACGTAGAGGTTGGCGTCGATCGAGAGACCCTCGAAGCGGCATGGGAGACGCTCGGTCCGGATGAGACACTCACTGCCGAGGGGATCCATCAACACGCTGATGGCACGACCCATCCCACGGAGGTCTGGATCAACGACATCGAGGTCGACGGCCACCGACAGTTCATTGCAATGTCCAGAGATGTCTCCGACCGGGTCGAGTACGAACAGGAACTCGAGCGCCAGCGTGACAACTTAGAGATCCTCAATCAGGTCGTCCGTCACGATATCCGCAACGACCTCCAGCTCGTCCAGGCCTACGCGGAGATGCTCACCGACCACGTCGATTCGGAGGCAAGTCAGTATCTCGATATTATCCGTGAGAGTGCCGAGAACGCTACCGACCTCACCACGACCGCACGTGATCTCGCAGAGGTGATGTTACAGCCGGAACTCGAGGACCAACGAGTCGCAGTAGACGTCACGATCGAACAGCAACTCGCTGACGTTCGCTCGGCGTATCCGGACGCTGCTGTCATGGTCGAGACGCCACTGCCGTCGGTCGACGTCGTCGGCAACGACATGCTCGGAGCCGTCTTCCGAAATCTGCTGAAAAACGCGATCCAGCACAACGACAGCGAGGTCGCGACCGTCACAGTCGACGTCGCAACCGCCGACGACGACGTCGAGGTACGCGTTGCCGACAACGGCCCCGGCATCTCCAACGCACAAAAAAAAGAAATCTTCGGAAAAGGGGAAAAGGGACTCGAGAGCGACGGGACCGGGATCGGCCTCTACCTGGTCCAGGAACTCGTCGAAAGCTGCGGCGGCGACGTCTGGGTCGAGGACAACGATCCAACCGGCGCTGTCTTCGTCGTCAGACTTCCCCGCTCGAGTGAGCGGTGAACTGTTGTCCCTCGCGGATCCACTACCGACGCTCACGGCTCACTTCGTTTCCGTTGTTCGCGTCGAGAAGTGGGCCGACTCGGATTTGAACCGAGAACCTCCACCTTATCAGAGTGGCGCTCAACCTGATTGAGCTATCGGCCCGCGACTGCAATCGGTAGTTGCTCGGTGGTACGTTTAAACGTTTCTTTCCAAGTGGACAGTGAGAACCGCTACCGAGCGGAGGGGTCGTCCTCGTCGCTCGAGCGATCCGTGGTTCGTTCCTCGCCGAGGTCGACGGTGTAGGTGGTCTGGCCGTCGTCGTCGACGCTGTAAGCGTCAGCGCCGAGGTCGTAGGTGCCGGAGGCGTCGCCGGTCGCGTTCTGGGTTGTGCTGTCGGGGAAGCCGACGGTCCAGACGTTACCGCTTACGAAGCCGCCTGCCTTTTTGTCGGCGTAAGGGACGATAACGTAGCGTTTGAGCCCTGCACGGATTGGGATACGCGTCAGTGGAACCACGAGCGCAAAGCCGATAATGTCGGTTACCAGTCCTGGAGTAAGGAGGAAGGCTCCGGCGGCGATCAACAGCCCGCCGTCGAGTAGTTCGTTCGTCGGGGGCTTGCCGGCTGCGAGGGTACGTTGCATCTTCCGTAGTGTTCGCCGACCCTCGGCGCGGACGAGTAACATTCCGACCAGTCCCGTGAGGACGACGAGCAGGACCATCCCGACCCAGCCGATGACGGTCGTCTGGCTGACGACGACCGCGAGCAAGACGGCGTCGAGAAACGGGATGAGCAACAGCGCGAAGATCCACCGGAGCATGCTCCGAAATTGGCCCTCGAGCGTCAAAACCCTTTACGCTTGTCTCCCCAGTCGAACGAAGGGCTTACCCCCGCGACTCGCTACCGTCCGGTATGGACGATCCAACCCGCGTCGAGTGGCGCGAGTGGGGGGCTGAAGCGTTCGAGGAGGCAGACTCGAGGGACGTCCCCGTTTTGCTCTCGCTTTCGGCAACCTGGTGTGATCACTGTCACGAGATGGACGCCGAAACCTACGCCAACCCGAAAATCGCGGCGAACGTAACCGACAGTTTCGTCCCGATTCGAGTCGACGTCGATCGCCATCCCCGCGTGCGCGATCGGTACAACATGGGTGGCTTTCCGTCGACGGTGTTTCTCGCCCCCGACGGAAACGTACTCACGGGTGCGGGCTATCTCGGGCCCGACGGGATGCGACAGGTAATCGATAGCGTCCGCACCATGTGGCAGACCCAGGGGAGCGGCGCAGCCCGGGTCCCTCGCCCGCTCAGAGCAGACGACCCGCCTGCAGGAACGCTCACCCCCGACATCGAGGCCACAATGGTCAGCCAACTCACCGAAACCTACGACGAGGTCGCCGGCGGCTGGGGTGGCGGGCCGAAGTTTCCGCTCCCCGACGCCCTCGAGTTTGCGCTCAAACGCGACCGGGAGATGGCGCTGCGGTCGTTTGACGCCGTCAGTGCGAACTTGCTCGACGAATTTGATGGTGGCTTCTACCGGTTTGGGGCCGAACGCGACTGGTCTGGGCTCCAACACGAGAAGCTGCTGGATTCGAACGCTGCCCTGGTCCGGGCGTTTGCCAACGCCTACCTCCATACGGGCAGCGAGGAGTACCGAGAGCCGGCCGAACGAACCATCGAGTTTCTGACAACGACGCTGTGGAACGATACAGCGGACGCATTCGCCAACAGCCAGGCTCCTGGCGAGCCAGCTGCCCACGGTCTCGACGCCACCGACCGCGAGGTCGCCGCGGATCCACCCGTCGACGAGGGGGTCTTCGCCGGAGCCAACGCACTCGCCATCGATGCACTCTGTACCTACGCCGCCTACACCGACGACGAGCACGCCCGTCGGTACGCCGAACGCGCCCTCGAGACCTTCCGAACCACGTTACTCGTCGATGGCGTCGTGTTCCACACCCGAACCGAGGCACTCGCCGACGACGAGCCGACGTGTCTGCTCACGAACCAGGCCCGTGTCCTCGATGCGCTGACGACGGTCGCAGGAACGATCGACCCCGATGCCGTCGCAGAGGCCGAGTCCGTCGCCGAGACGACGATCGACCGACTTCGAGACGGCCAGTCGTTCGTCGACGGTCCAGCCGAAGGCGTCGGGCTGCTCGAGCGACAACTCCGTCCGCTCGATGATAACGTCCTCATGGCTGATGCATTGGTCGACCTCGCTGCGATCACGGGCGACGATAGCTACCGCAAGCATGCACGCGAGACCCTCGAAGCCTTCGCCGGCGCGAGCGATCGCTTCGGTGTCCAGGTCGCCCACTACGGAACGGCCGTCTCACGGCTGCTCGAGGGGCCGCTCGTAATCCGCATTGGCGATGAGGTTGGTTCGGATCTCCACCGGGCCGCCTGGCGACTCGCAGACCACGAGAAGGTCGTCACCCTCGATTCCGATCTCGAGGCTGGAACTGCCGTCATAGAGCGTGACACATACCGGTCTGTGCCCGCAACAACGCCCGAAGAGTTGAGCGACCGCCTCAGGGCATCGATCACGTAACCCACACACGCCCCTCGAGTGAAGCGACCCGCAGTAGAAACCACCACAGTGTTTATTGACTCGCACCCACCTCTGTCAACTATGGCCACGCTCAGGGATCTCGGGCTCTCGGAGTACGAAGCTCGAGCGTATCGGTCGCTATTGAATACGGGACCGACAACGGCCAAGGAGTTGTCTCGAGCGAGCGACGTCCCGATGGGGCGGATCTACGACGTGCTAAACAGCCTCGAACAGCACAATCTCGCACGCAGCCAGACCGCGAGTCGGCCAAAAAAATACGTCGCCGTCGAGCCGAATACGGCGCTCGATCGATTGCTTGAGGAACGAAAGCGCGAACTCGACGAACGCGTCGAGCGCTATGAGTCGATCGTTGATGAACTTTCGGCGGAACTCGACGCCGCCGACCCGGTCGAAGACAGGTTTTGGACGGCTGCCGTTGGTCCCGATGAGACGGTCGATCTCCTCTTAGAGCGGCTGTCTGCCGCCGACGACCACATCGTGATGGTAGCGGCCGATCCCGTCCCGAAACGTGACATCCAGGCGGTCAGCGAGGCGGTCACTGCTGCACTCGAGGACGCACTCGAGCGAGGTGTCTCCGTAGATATCCTCATGACTCACAAACTGGTCGCATCGCTTTCCGTGCGAGTTGGCGAGCGATATCAGGAGACGTTGCAAGCGCGTGAGGATTTCGAGGTTCGGACCGACGACGACATCACGGGGTCGTTCAACGTCATCGACGGCGTCGAGGTCTGCATTCAGGTGCCAAACCCACTGTCCTCGGGTGAGGCCTTCGGAATGATCGATCTCAAAGACCCCGAGTTTGCAGGCAGTGTCACAGCGGAGTTCAAACCGCGGTGGAACAGTGCCGAACCACTCGTGTTCTAGTGCTTTGGCAAGCCTGAACTGATGGGTCGAACCAGTCGTCGGGTGTCGGTTCGACCCATCAGTCGACGCTTGGCGGAGTACTAGTGCTTTGGCAAGCCTGAACTGATGGGTCGAACCAGTCGTCGGGTGTCGGTTCGACACATT
>SL_4KL_010_BRINEDRAFT_10001347_pt1 | contig 13573 bp, 13 predicted proteins | sample SodLak_010_BRINE_2_FD_10664 | JGI IMG/M metagenome (IMG submission 10664)
GCCGTAAAAAAATCGACGAATGACGTCGTGTAATGACGTATTTACAGGTCATGACATGACATAGCATAGTATGGATCTTACAGATATCCGTGAAGCGTTTCGGGCATGCGGCGGAGTCGACGAAGCTGTCAAGAAATACGGAACTTATATTGTTTTTCGCGACACTGGCATCGACGACGTCAACGGTTTAGAAGCGCGCGTCAAGCTCCGTTATCTGCGTTTCGTACACGAGAACGACTTCTACACCACCGAGCGTAGGCCCGACGTCGTCGAAATGATGGCCCAACAGGTGCTCGAGCAAGCCCAAAAGGATTACGATATGAAACGAGATTACGTCGCGGAGCACGTGATGCCCGAACTCAGAAAAAAGGCAGGGAAAAGAGGAGTACTCGCAAAAGTAGAGAAAATGCGGGAAAAGTGCGGGAAGTCTTTCTGGGAAAAGTTAAGATCGAACTAGCCTGGACAGCGTCTGTTTCACGATGCGAACCGCACGCCTAATCAGGTTTCTGTGTCGTGGCGCTCGATACAGTAATGGTTTTATCGCCGTATTCATCCTGTCGTCGTGATCAACGGCGACAGAAGATCTACCACAGCGCACGCAATTTTCGTACGGCTCGTCATCACCCTGCTCGTCGTCCTCCTCTCGAAGGTGGTGGTCGTCTGCTCTTAATTCTTGATCAACGGCGAAAGTTTCGACATCCTTTGTGAACGACATCTCAAGCGCTCGATCGAACGGCACAAGATCGACCGACGTCGGAAGCGGGTTCGTGGTGACGACGATCTCCGACATCGACGAAGAGAACCGATTGCACTTATGCGCAGCGTAATACACGACAGCCGAGAAAATCGCCGCGCATGCGCAAATCTGGACGAGCGCGAAAATTGTCGCGACGCGACACCTTCGCTTCGCCTTGGCGTTCTCGCTCATCAGCAAAACGTTCTCGAGACGCTTACGCTCGGCGCGCAACTCTCGAAGAGCACCGGCTGTCGCGTCTATGTCGTCTGAAAGGGAGGATGGCGTGTTTCCGTAAACGATCTCAGATATCGCGGGTCGCAATTCTCGACCGAGCTGACCCGACAGCTCTAATATCGCAGACGTCTCCGTGTTCCACTCGACGTCCAAGCCAGATCTCGACGACGGAGAGTACCTCGCGCCCTCCATGTCGCCAGTAGTCGCGGATTCTAGCAAAAAAGGCGGCTCGCTGGCTCCCGCGCCAGCGCCTTCGCTTTAAGTCGCGAACTCAGAACCCAAAGCTCTTGCCCAGACTCTCCTGCTCCTTAATCTCCTTGGTGCTGGGAACCGTTTTAGGAGGGAAAGTCGATGCGTTCTTACCGCTGTTGGGCGAAGAGCGACGTACCGTTGATCCCGAGGGCGTTCGCTCATGCTGTTTAGCGGCCCCGAAAGGAGATGCGCCGGGTCTCGAAGGAGCTCCGGGTCTCGAAGGAGACTCGCCCAACTTGTTACACTCGGCGTACTCGGGATAATGCTTGTACAGGCTTCCTCGAATGCACGACATGGCCTTCTTGAACGCCTTCCTCTCGCCCTTGTCCGTAGACTTCATGTACGCGCGTTTGATGGATTTCCAAGCCGCCGGGTTGCCGAGGGGCCACTTCTTGGACCCCACCATAGCGTACCCGTCCACGACTCCACAGTCCGTGAGGATGGGGCACTTTTTGGTGGGGTCCAGGCACTTTTTGTGGAGCACTTCATCGCGGATGTCCATCTTGCACTTGAACACCGGGTCCCCCTTCAGCGGGTCGACCTGCGATCGCGACGCGTTGGTCTTGCCGGCGTTGGCGGACGATGGCCTGGCTCCGTTGACCTGGTTCGTCGACCTTCCGAGGGCAGGACCGGAGGGTTTCGCTGAGTTTGGAAGTCTGGCGGAGTTGGCTGGTCTCGAGGAGTTCGCAGGTCTAGCGGAATTTGCGGGTCTCGAGGAGTTCGCGGGTCTAGCAGAGTTTGCGGGTCTCGCATTAGAAGATTTAGACCCGATCGCCGCTGATGATGGTGATGACGGAGTAGAAGGCTTACGGGCGTTAGCAGAAGATGTCGACGAAGGCGCTTTTACCTGCTGTTTCGGAGGGGGCAGGAGCGAAGGACGGGCGGGCGAAGTTGCCGCGGACCCAGCACCTCCTGCGACGCGTTTAGCATATCGCCGTTGCTTGTTGGCACGTGCGGTAGTGTATGCCATTCGAAACTGTCCTGCGTAGATGGGTGCGGTGATGCGCAGATAGGGTGCGTTTTGATATGCAAACAAATTAAATTTAGCACTCTGGCAGAAATGAAGGAAGATGAGACAGGGACTGCAATCACTTCTTGTTCTTCTTGTTCCCGTTCCCTTTTTTGTTCCCGTTTCCGTTCTTGGTGTTTTCCTTCTTAGTGTTCACTCGGATGTTGAATCCGTCGTCGTTCAGTACGCCTGCCGAAGAAGACGAGCCTTGGAGGAGGCGCACCGGAGAGGAAGGCGGTGACGTTTCATGACGCGGGACCGCGCAATTAAGATCGTTGCTTTCTCCGGTCTCTTGAAATCGAGTGTCGACGTTATTGTCGTCCGTTGCCTCTGCGTCAATACGCTGTTGCTCCCAAAGATGAATTACGTTGTCAGGTGCTCCGTTTCCTGGTGCTCCGTCTCCTGGTGCTCCGTCTCCTGGTGCTCCGTCTCCTGGTGCTCCGTCTCCTGGTGCTCCGTCTCCTGGTGCTCCGTCTCCTGGTGATCCGTCTCCTGGTGCTCCGTCTCCTGGTGCTCCGTATCCTGGTGCTCCGTATCCCGGCGCTTCGTCTCCGGGTGCTTCGTCTCCCGGCACTTCGTCTCCGGGTGCTTCGTCTCCCGGCACTTCGTCTCCCGGCGCTTCGTCTTTAGGCGCTCCGACTTTCTGGCTACTGCTTTGTCGGCCGGTCCTATGGCCCTCGTAAGGGGGCGTTTGATCTTTGTTATCGGTTCCCTGTCCGTGCCAAAATCCGCCGCCATAGCCATGTAACACGGACTTCAACGAAGATACCTCGAGCAGCAGCTTGTCGATATTGCCAGCTGCGTCTTGTTGCTCCTTTGCGAGCGTTGTGACCTTGTCGTCCAGGCACTCGAACTTGTCGCTGATCATCTTGGCGACCGCATGCTCGCACTTGAAAGTGGTGGCAACGTCGATCATGCCCCTCTCCTTCTTCATGTCCGCTCTGACCTTGTCGTACAGACTATCCGTGGCACGACCCATCTCTTCCGAACACGCCTGGCGAAGAGCGGAGGGTAGTTCAGGTTTTGTCACGGCGTGTTCCCTGCTCCTCTCCAACTCGGTGATACAGCACTGCATCTTTGCCTGATTGTTTTTTAACGTGATCAACTGCGCGTTCAGGGTGTTCAACAACTGGTGCATGCCCAACATGACGAATCTAGATTGTTGTTGTCCGGAGCCGTCCGGAGTCGTCCGCGCTTTCTCTTAACCGCGCGCTCGTGAGCGGGGAGTCTGATGACGAGATATACTATGCTCATTAGAACTTGTTTTTTGCATTTGTGACGCAGCTACGGCACTTGTTTCTTGCGCACTAGTAGGTAATTATAAGGACGACGACGGTCGGGCAGATATCCGCCTTCTCCTTCTCTCAGCCCGTAATCGACAACAAGACGCGCACGTCTCGCTCTCTCGATGGTGTTTTTAGAAACCGTGACGGCTATTAATAACAGTAAAATCGTGTGGGGGACCACCATGATGCTGTTCAATCTGGGTTCGAAGCACGTCATGGGCGACATCTCTCCGGCGCAGGAGCGCCTGCTGTCTCACGCGGCCGTAAAAAGGATCGTCGTGTTCTGCATGTTCTTCGTCGCGACGCGCGACGTCGCCATCTCGGTCGCCATGACTTTCGCCTTCATCTTCGTGTTCCGCGTGCTGCTGCATGAAGGAAGCCGTTTTTGTATCGTGAACAATACCGTGCTATCTTCAATACACGGAAACCTACAAGACCAGGAAAAACAACAGAGGAAGGCGCTGTACCAGATCGTCAAGGAAGAAGAGGACGAGGAGAAAAAGAAGCAAAAGAAGCGAAAGAAAAAAACGGGACAGGAAGCGCACGACGACCACGAAGAAGAAGCCTCCACCGCCTCTGCTCCGCGCGCCAAAGATAAAACGAGTGAGAGCACAATAGAACCTTTTCACGACGGTGATGCAGGTGAAGAAACGTTAAGGCGGGTATCAAGACGGGTTTCGAAACGCGACGACATCACGCCGGCTAACTTCCCTCCCCCTATCGCTTATAACAACGACGCGGCTTATGCTTCCGTTTAGAATAAGAACATTCTAATCGACGATGACTGCCTACTCATTGCGCTCCAACAACTTCTTCAGATCCTCCTCCTTGATGCACGTTCCGTTGATGCAGATCGAGCCGGACTCGCCCACCTTGATGTCCTTCTTGACGTGCAAGTCCTTCTTGACGTGCAGGTCCTTATCGACGTCCAGGTCCTTCTTAACGTGCACCCCCTCTTCTACCTTGAGGTCCCCCTTGACTCGCGTGTCGTTGGCCATCAAAACGGTGTTATTCGGCGCGTCCCGCAGGTACTCGTACGAGCCCGTCGAATGGTTGCCCAGCACCACCTTGTCGTTCTGCCAGCCCATAAACAACGCGCCGTTTTCCGCCTTTCCCCAAGGCTCGTGCGCGTCTACGTGCCGTCCTACCCTGAAGTTCTCGTTTTTGACGCGGCCAGAGAGATCGATGTCTCCCTCGAACCGCGTGTCACCCTTAAAGAACGCGTCGTTCGTAATCAGCACGCTGTCCTCTTTGGCGTCCTTGGCCCAGCTCTCCGCTTCTTGGTCGCGGTCGTTACCGAGCACCAGCTTGTCGCCGTACCATCCCGCAAAGAGCACTTTTTCGTCTCCTTCGCCCCAGCCTTTGTGCGCGTCCAGATGGCGCCCGACCTCGAGGCGCTCGTCCTCGAGGCGCCCGTCTATGCGTAAATCGCCCTTGACGTGCGTGTCTCCCGCGAGCACGTTGACGCCCTTCCTGTTCGGCAGGCGCGTGTGCTTGTCGCCGTCTTTGTTGAAGCTCAGGCGCGAAGATTTGCCGCCTTTGAACGTGGCACCCTTATCGACGATCAATTCTCCATCGATATCCAAATTACCGTGATTCCATTGTTGTCCGTGAATGTGGGTGTCACCGTGAATGTGATTTTTGTCGTCGTTCGCGTCGGGAAACTTGGTGCGCGTCGAAATACGACCGTTCCCTTTTCCGTTAGCCGTATTTTTTCCTCCTGGAAAAGAAACTTCGCCCTCCGATCTCAGGGCCTCGGTATCGACGGTTCGTGCCTTGACGCGGTCGGCGCGCACCTCTTTGGCGTCGATCCCGTCCGCCTCTAGATCGTCGCGCACGCGCACGCGCTTCTTGCCCTTCCTGCCCTTCGATTTCTTGCCCGTGATGACCAGAGAACCGGACCCGTCTTTGTCGAAACATATATCACCGTCGGAGGACGATCCTGTCTTGACGCACGACCCGGAACCGATGCCCAAGCCTTCGGTAGACCAAAGACCGCTGGTCGCAAGGGGCGCATACCGCTCTCCCTTTTGATCCGTGACGTGTACTCCATTTTTGACGGACCCCGACCCCTTGGGTTGCTGTTCCGGCGCGTGCTTGGTCAGGCGCGCGCGGTCCCCTACTATGAGCGACTCCGTAGAAAATCGTACATCGTTCACGGCTCTTCGGCTCGTTTCTTCGCGCTCGCGCGCTTCAATCTTTTGTTTAATGCTATCGACATGCTGGCCCACCTTGTCTTTGATGCGCTCGTCCTCCTGTTGCAGAGAAGCCAGAGCGTCCTCAACGGATTGGTGTTCCTGCTGAGCAGCTTCGCGCACCTTGAAAAGGAACACCGCCACGACGATGACCATCACGAGCGCCACGACGCTTATGATACCGACGATCATGCGAATATCTTCGGCCGTGTAGCTCGCTCTGTATCTTTTTTTCGCCTGCTTACTCTGTAGCAGCAGACAGGCTAGCTTTCTTGTAATTACGCGAGACATTTTTGTCGGTGTCGGTCGTGTCCGCGTGACGGAACATTTTTCGTCACCGTGAGTAAGGAGACTATAGCGGTCGCGGAGCAAGGAAAGCCGTAAAACGTGAGCATTACTGTCTCATCTCACACATGATTTCCACCGTCATCATGATCGTCGTGGGCCTGGCCATAGTGTTCTTGGTCTTCATCGTCGTCGTGATCGCGATGGCTGCTCGAAAGCGCTTTGCCGCCGATGAGGATGACGATGACGTCGATCTAGAAGACGTTACCGCAGATTCCATAAAAGAATCGAAAGAGAACGCTCGTGAAATCGCGGACGGTATATCGAAGATGGCTGCTCACTCCGTACGCACTTCGAAAAGCGAGACGACGCCGCTCAAGAAAAAGGACTTTAAAGGCGATTGGAACCCTGACGCCGCTGACGGAATGGTCAGGAAAGGCGACGTCTGCTTGAAACGAGTGCGTACGGCTAAAGGAGGAGACGGAAAAATGCAGTTGATGCTCAAGGACATCAAGCGCCTGTACATGATCATGCAGAACGCGGACACGGACAAGATTACTATCATAGGAGCTCGGCCCGCGAACGAGCTGCGTTCCAGACGAGACAGGAAGATCATAGAAGCGATGAACGAGGAGATGCCCGACTTCACGCCCGTGGATATCAGACAAATTACGGAGAGCGAGAACGACGACGGCGAAGACGACGACGCGCAGATGCGAACGCTGGTGTTCATGGAAAAGATCGAGATACCTCACTCGCTGTCGCTGGACATCTGCGCCTTCTGAACTTCTGGACGTGCTGTGGAACGTGGTTCGGTCAAAAACCGCCATCGACGACCAACGGCAAAAAAATTTGACGTGCGCGGTCTATCCGCTTCGTACCTGTAGAGCAGATCATCCAAATATCCCCTATCCATCATCCATCTCAGATGCTCTCCCTAAATTTACATCAAGATAGGCCCGGTTTTGGAGGATTCTGTACAAAGTTCCCAAAGACTTCCCGGGCCACGGACGTGCTTTCTACCACCGAGCAGGTGAGAGAGGGAAGGCGAGGTAACTACACATTTTCCAAAGAGACAAGAGTTTCGGAAATGAATGATGTGCGCGGTATTATCAGCGGCCGTGCCCAGCACATGCCGCCTGAGCTCTTCATCCTCTCCAAGTTGGGGGCTGGCATAGGACTCAGAATGAACTACGCCGTGGCCTTCTTTGTCGACCCGAAAGCGTTCACGTCCATTCCAGATGGCAAGAGGGTCTTGGGCGTCAGCGAGTCACAAGTACAAGCGGCTGTCAACAAGGTCTTCAATTCCAGTGACGATGGGAACAAGATCGTCACAAAGCTCGGAGAAATAGGCCGAGATGGCGGATGCTTCTATACCATGGGGTCAAACCCGGCATGCTACCCGGGCATCCCCGGCGATCTCCAATCTTACGACCCGGAAATGCTGCTCCCAGTGACGTGCTACAACCTGCTGAACGTGACCCCAAGCAATGCAGCAGAGTTTACGGCAAGTGTCGTAGAGGCCTTGAGTGAGATCCTGGGCAACAAGATGGTGCAAGCCGCGGCCAAGAAAAACTACGAAGAGTTTGGGATACAGAGTGATGTCACCCGGCTAGAGATCAAGTTCCATGTGCGTGCCGCGAACATGGAGCACGTGCCCACCAACCCCCAGCTCGTTCAGTTGTTCGGCCAAGTCATCACCCCCGAGAACAAAGAAGACGCCATGCGCATGTTCAACCCGCCCTTGTCGCCCGCCATGAAGGCAATAAAGAGCGGCGACCAAAACACTGCTGACATGCTCAAGGCCGAGTACTGGGGCTTCAGGAACACGTTTCCACAACGTTTCCAGGCCGACATCGACCGCCTGGGCTTGGAGTACGTCAATGAGGTGACAAAGGCAATGTCCGACGACAAGCCGGAAATTAAGCAGAGCCAGGAGCAGAAGGATGAGGGACCGATCGACGTCCCCCCCCTGCCCAACACCCCTCCCTGCCAAAACAAGAACAGTAGGAGGGGTCACCGCGGAGGAAGGGGGAGAAAGCGTAACAACCCGTTTTGAAAGGATGTTTCAAAGCCGCGACTTAGGTGCCACGAATTGGGCGTCATTACTTGGGCGCCGCGAGTTGATCGCCGACGGCAAGTGTACACTCTCAATCAGAAGTAGTGTGACGTCGTCATGAGCGATCGCTCGTTTTTCGCTCAGTACATGCTCACCATGTGGTACAGCTGGTTGGTCTCGGAGCTGATCGCTTTGAGTCGCCGTAATAGATCCGTTTTGTCTAGACAGACGCGGTTGGACAAGAAAGATGACGACGACGGAGCATCCTTCTTGTTTTTGTCGCGTTCCGAAGGCAGGACCAATTCCTCCTCTTCGCGCATCTCGTCGAATTGTCCGAAAATGTCGTTCTGGGCGTCCGCGTTACCGGGACGGACGCCGTTTATAGCCGCTTCCTCCATAGAAGCGATGCCCTTTTGTCTCGTTTTTTCTCCTCCATCGTCACGCTTGTCGTCACGACGGTCTTCATCGTTATCGTCTTTTTCTTCGTGTTTGTCCGCCGCCTTGTTCGACGGAACCTTCAACTGATCCTTTCTATCGTTATGTTTCTCTCTGTTCGCCTCAAAGTCGTCAGAGTCCCCGACGTTCATCAGGTTGTAATCTCGGAGCACCGCACGCAATATAGCAGTCTCGCCAGAAAGAGACCCGTACTTTTCGATCTCGGCGTTCGTAGCCGGACGCTTCAATACCGCGTCAAATATCTTCATCGTATACATCCGCGTTTCGTATTCCTTGTCCTTCTTAGTGCCGTAGTCATCTTCTTCGTCTCCGTTATCGTGCTGCTTGAACGTCTCTCGTCCGCTCTTTCTATTCTTGTCGGCGCGAGCGTTCATCCACTTGACGACGTATACGAGGTAGACCACCACCAGAACCGCAAAAGCCGCGAGATAAACCGTCCATTTCGAAGGAGCGCCAGACATTGTTTGTTTGTGTCGAGAAGCGAAATGACACACAATCGGTGGGTTTTGTTTAGTGACAACAATAAAAAACGACAGTAAACGAACGTTATAGTCTGACGGGCGTCGTTACACCTTATTTCGCACCGGATCAACGGGCCGTAGCCTCGCGAAAAAAACTACTTATGGCGTCAGGCGAGCGCGTGTCTACTCGATGATTCTTAGACCGTATCGCTAAAAATCGAAAACGGGTTTCATTCGAGTGTATGATCCCGACGGATCAGGCAGTTTTCAACCTACCACCAATATGTCAAGGGCGAGGAATCTCTCTCTTCAAAACTTACAGGTATGTATGTCGTATCCCAGCGTCGTGTACGAAAGCCGCGGCGGAGACATATACGAGCATGTCGCCTGTCGTCGACTCGACATTATCGACATCGGTATAAAGGCATTTGAGGCATGCACTACACTGCGAACGTAAAGGTATTTATTATTCATTTTTCTTTCGGTCAGGAGATATTATGTCGTCTTCTTGGACGTTCGCTCCTCCTGCTGCTGCTGATGTGCCAGTTCTGCGCCATATTCCCGCTCATCCAGCTTACCATCGTTCCCACCCACCATCATTCGTCGACGCAACAACTGCGAGGAGCGACTCTGCTAAAAAATCATCACGGGAACACTTTGCGGATGACGTAGACGCGATGGCGGTCACACGCGCGCGCGAGATGTTTACGTCTGTCGTTCAACACATCGATCTTATAGACGCGGTGCGCCAGGAAAACGTATTTGCGGTGCGTCTCTTGGTCGACGACCTTTTGCAGCGCGTCATGCGTCAGCCCGTCGCGCCGAACGCGCCGTTCTGTACGCGTCACGCAGCACGCGATGCGAGAGTCGACACGCCTGCTGCCAATATCGACGCATCGGTCAACGAATCCATGCAAAAAGTGATCTACGCGCTTTACGCGGCTATTACGCAAAGATCCGATATTATTGCGGACGCTATATTGGACAGGTGCTCCGTTGCGATTCTCCAGAGCATCAGAGACGCGAGCTACCCGATGCCCGTGTCCGTGTCCCATACGCGCCATCTTTACACTTTTTCCGTCAACGACGACCTTCTGTGTCGCGCCGTCGAGTGCCGAGCGCACCGGGTGCTGGAAGTGCTGGTGTACAAGTACGGTTTTCACCCCGTAAGCAGCGCTCCGTACGTCAAGATCATCGCGGAACATGAAAACAATGATATGCTTTCCGTTTTAACTTCGTCCAGCAACGTGGACGCTCTGATCGCGGATAGCGATATCTTGCTGCGTACCGCCATTGATTGCGGCAACGAAATCGCGCTCGACGAGCTCGCGTTTTCGGGAGCGCGAGCGAGCCTGGACACTCTTAAATTCGCCGTGTTGCGAGACTTGTCAGATAGCGGGTTGAACGTCATCGTGAACGTGCTCGACGTCAAGTCGACGACCGAAGATAATACTCAAACCACGCGCCCGTCCCCGAAAGAAAAAAGAAATAAGAACGACGATGTAATCGCCGTAGACCACGAACTCGAAGACGACGCGTGCTCTTCCTGGGTGCCACAGGAAACCGCCGTTGCGCATCTATGCCCGGCCCTGTCCTCCAACTTCGGACCTGTAGGTACCGGTTTCGCGCCCGCGCTTTCGAAGCGTCACGTTACCGTAAAAGAGATTCTGCTGCTGTGCATCGCCAACGCAAAACCTTTGCAGATCATCAGGACGCTGATCGACGACGTACAAGGGTTCGAAGTCGGTCGCGAATGGGACGATCTCGTGTTGTACGCGGCCATTCAAGGAAACGTAGAAGTGCTCCGCGAATTAATGACGGAGTACGTGTCCTGCATCGTTCGGGATCCGCAAGAATCTTACGACAAAGCCTTAATAGGCGCGATAACCCACAAGAAATGGGCGACGGCTCACGTTTTGCTGAGCAACGGAGCAAACCCGCGTGCTTATGACGACGCTCCCGTAAACGTTTTGGCGTCACATATTTACGATTCATGCGCCTCTTCAGACGCTCTTCAAGGACTCGTCTTACTCGTCGCTTATGGAGCCAACGTCAACGCGCGCGATGGCGTCCTCCTTCGGAGCGTCGCGATAGTCGGGAACATGGCCATCTTGAACCTGCTACTCGCGGTGGACACGCTCGATGTCAACGCGAAGGAGGGCGAAGCCCTGGACTGGGCTTGTTATCGCGGCGACGTCCTGATGGTCAGGTCATTGCTGCTCGCTTACGCTAACCCCAACGTCAAAGGCGGGAAACCGCTGGTGATTGCGAGCTCACAGGGCCACTTCGAAAGCGTGCGTCACCTCCTGGAAAACGGCGCGTCCACGATGGTGGACACCTCTTACGCTTTCGCCGCACACCATGCAACAGAAGGAGCAGAAGGAGCAGAAGGAGCAGCGGAGGGATGGTGGCGTCCTACGACTCCCCGAACATCAACACAACATCAACGGCAACTTACCAAAGACGGCCACTTGTTCAAAAAGAGGAAGCCTCCCCTCGCCTCCCTCGACGCGTATTCTCCCTTCTCTGGGAAGTGGAACGGAGACCTGGCTTGGGTGGTGGCTATCGAAAAGGGAAGGATCGACATCGCCTCTCTCCTCGAAAGGTACAGGGCGAGAGAGAGCGCGCTCCGCCTTAACGTGTGCTCGGGAACGGCGGTCCCTGGCACGACCACCGTTGTTTAGGACATTACAGTAGTTGCAAATCAATTGCGTTGCATGAAGGCCATCGCCTGCAAAAAGGCGTCCGCCAAGTCGTCCTTTTTTTTACTGTTTTCAAATATCTGCGTAAATTCCGTGTCTTTCGTCAACGCGGGACATTCGGCCAGCTTGGCTCGACACATCTCTATGCCCCTCTTCTTCTTTTCGGCGTACGACAGCTTGGGCGCGGTCTTATCCACCGCTCCGAGTTTGAGAGAAGCCGAGACGAACCGCACATTAGAAACGGCACCGAACACGCATCGCACCGTCTGAAAAAAAGTGTAGAGCATGATCTGCATCGTCTTCATGGTGGGGTTCTTGATGACGGGCTGGTTCTCTATGATCACCCAGTCGTAGTGCGCAGAAGCGTCGTGTTCGAAGAAACGCTCCTGCAATTTGCGGATGGTCGACGTCGCCAGCGCGTCGACATCACGCATCACGCGGTCGGGCCTTTCACAACCTTCCGTAACGTCGATCACGCCCCACCCCTTGATCTTGGTCGCCATGGCCGTCGAAGTCTTTTCCGCACCCCTTCGGTCTGTTTGGGGGGCATCAGAACCTTCGGTACCCTCGGTACCCTCGGAACCCTCGGCTCTCTCTCGGCTAATAACGTTCTCTTCTTCGCGTTCGTGTGATATATCTACGTAAGACAGGTGCTTGATACCGACGTCAAACGATAGCATGCGGAACGGTTTCGACGGGTTAGATTGCATCTCTCGTTTTATGGAATATCCGCGCGTTTATTTATATCCGAACGGTAAATAAATCTTATTTCGTCGCACAGCCGCCAGTTAGATGCCCGCGAAATGGACGTCCCTGATGCTCCTGGGCATGGTGCGTCAGCTGGCCAAGCTCATAGGATCGCCGACGTCTGTCACCGTCAAGGAACGCATTCCCTATGAAGATGTCGTTTTCTCGGCCAGATTGGCACGCGCCGCTTACATCGATCGCGAAAGAAAGGATGGCGACGAAGAGGAAGAGAATGCGAAAGCGCGGTCTATGCTAGATGACATGCAATTCGCGGGAGCGTTACGGTTTTTTGATGCTCGACGTAAGCCCGTCGAGCGCCTGGAAGACGTTACAACAAAGGACACATCCGTAGCGACGATAGAGACGCCCGACACTCGGTTTCATTGCACGCAAGCTTACGCATGGATTCCGCGAGAAAATGACGGCACTGTGTACCTTTTTTTTCGAGGAACCGAATCGAAACGCGACGTTTTAGCAGACATCGATATACGACGCCGTAAATTAGGATGTGATTGCGGAGCTCTCGTGCATCGCGGATTCTTGCAGCAGTTCAACGCCATCGAAGACCATATGACGGCATTTTTGCGCGAAAACGTACAAGCGAAAGGAGGAAAAATTAGCCGTGTCGTATGCACGGGGCACAGCCTGGGAGGAGCGCTGGCAACAATAGCGGCAACTTTTTACGCGGAGCCAGACGCTGTAATACCCGGACACGTTCTGTCGACGGATTGTCACACGTTCGGCTGCCCGAGGGTCGGAAACGACGCCTTTTCGAAATTCTTCGCGTCTCGAGTGCGCGCGGAAGGCGCCTGGCGCGTATTCGACTACGAAGACCCGGTGCCGATGATCCCCATTTCTTGCCGCTTCTCACACGTCAAGGGAAACGGCTTGTGTCTGGGAGAAGGCGGGCGCATTAAGATGTCCGCCATCGACACGCCCTGGGTCCTGCGACCTTTACAAAGCTTCGTGACACTTCATTTGTTGAATCCTTTCGCAGCGCACGATATGTCCAATTACGTGAGCAAGACAGAGGGTCTATTCCGACGCTACGAATATATACTCCTGCAAACGAATTATGTTACACCTGAACACAACCGTAAACAAGAGTATAAGCATACCTCGAAGATGTAAGAACCCATCTCCTGGTACAC
>SL_4KL_010_BRINEDRAFT_10001348_pt1 | contig 13567 bp, 20 predicted proteins | sample SodLak_010_BRINE_2_FD_10664 | JGI IMG/M metagenome (IMG submission 10664)
GGATAGATCCCTACACCCCCGGAGTTACCGAGGAGTTTCAGTCGAAGGTTAAGAATATGAAAAACTACCTGATCGAATCGGAGAACATGACGGGCGCGATCCGCAAAAAGCAGGCGTGGCTCCGTATCGCGTATACGTGGGCGAAGCTCAACAAGCGGGATATGCAGCCCGACGATTTCATCAACGCGATTGATCTACTCTACCCAGACGAAGACCTCCGGCGGCCTCTCGAAGCGATCCGAGATGACGATATGAGTAAGCTATACTCGTAACCGTAGCTAATTTTATTACCCACCCGTTCGTTTCTCAAGTCGCATATGGTGCACGTTGAATACGACGCCACGGCGACCGTGACCGAGGTAGACGAATACGAGAACGTCAGAGATGGACATGATAAGAAAGAAAAACGGCTCCAAATGACCAGCGAGCGGCGGGTTCTGCTAAAATACGAGTTCCCGACCGGGTACGTCAATCTTGAGGGATACGCCCCGCGATACACCCCCGAGTACGTCCACGAAAGGATCGAACACGACACCCCGGATAACGCAAAAGTGCAATACGACACACTCGAAGCCACGATATACGGCAATAGCGACGAGTGGATAACTCAAGCTCGGCGGTACATAGCCGAACGCCCAGATATGGACGTGTTGGACGCCCTAAACCTGTTTCTCGGTTGGGACTGTACGGAAAGCTACGGGGTAGAGCGGGCCATAGCCGAGGTCGAAACGGGGCGCGTTGATGACCTTACGCCGTTCACGCCCGACTACCCGGAGGTCTGATGATGGACGCCGACGAGGTGGACGCCGAGGTTGAACGTGCCGCGAAGCTCCGGCGGAAGGGGTCGGAGAAGCACGATCATACTAAGGGGGAGTATAGTTCGGAGAGCGGTTATCAGTACGAGCGTAAGCCCTGCCCGCTCGGTTGCGGGGAGAAGATCAGACACCTACCCGCCCACCTGCTCGACTGCCCCGAAGCGTAGCCCGCCCACCGACGCTAATTTTATTACACCCGACCCTGTAGCTACGGCTGGGTATGAACGACAACGAAACCCAACGAATCCAACAGACGAGAGAATACGCGGTATATAGAAACAACGACGTGCAAAACACGCCAGCAGTAGAGCCGGACGAGTGGCTCGTTCAACTGCTCGATAAACGGGTTCGTCCCGTTGTGGATACCGGGGAGAGCCGCCTATACATCCACGTCCCATTTACCGGGCCGAACGAAGCCGACCGGTACAGACTCCGGCTTCGACACCCAGACACCAGCGAGAGCGACATCAGCCCCGCACTCGACGCCGGAGAGTTCGAGAGCTACCTATTCGGCCTGATCCACGGGCTTAACGGTGAAATCGAACACAAGAGCGTCACAACCGAGGAGGACTCGAAGCTATGACGGGGCACCAGATCGCATACGTGCGCTGTGAGGGCGACCGGTGCGACCAGCGGGCACCAATAGACGGCGGGTGCGTCACCGTTGCCGACGCCCGGCGGTTCGCCGAACGGCGCGGGTGGGCGGTGCAGGGGCGGGACTCAAACGCCGACATCTGCCCCCACTGTCTCGACGACTAACCACCGACACTAATTTTATCACACCCGGCCCTGTAGCTACGGTTGGGTATGACCCAACACAACCGAACGATGGCGATTTGCGAGCACCACAGAGAAGGCGTTAATCCGCTGCTGGGATTCGACGCCGCTTTGCCTCCCGCGTGGCGGGTTGCCGAGTGTCCTGTCTGCGGGTACTGGGCCGAGATTAACACAGAGACCGGCGAGGTGCGTGCACCGTGAGCGACCCGTACCCAGAGGCCCGACGCCGAGCACGTCTCGACACCGACAACCACGCCCGCCTGCTCGAAGAGAACCGGGCGGCGTACATCGCCGAACGCATCGACCGGCTCCGCAACGAGATCCGCACGTTGGAAGACGCCGAGCGTATCGTATCCTCCGACGACATCCGGCGAGAGATCCACGACAAGCGGGCAGAGGCGGAACGGCTCGGCTCGCTCCTCGAAGACGAGCGTCCCATCAGGTAGCACAGCGCGGGCAACTCTCCTTTTGCGTAACGTGTCGCACTACCGAGCACCGGCTGTGCTTGTCGAGTAGATCACGCACGCCGACCCCACCGACCACGCCCCGACCGTGGGCGTTGCGTGGATCGCCGAGCACTCCTCGACGTTCTCGAAGCCGGGCCGGATCTTCAGATGAAGCTCACCAGTAGCAACACGTTACGCGAAAGAAGAGGATCACCGAGCGTCTACGTCGTTAGAGCGTGTCCCACTGGTCTATCACGTAGCCGCACGCCCGGCACTCGACTGTCTCGGCGGCTTCGATGTCGTGGTAGTTCTCATGTGTCCTCTCGGCTCTGTCGTAGCCACAGCGGGGGCAGTCACGGGCCTGTATCCACGTCTGGCTTTTGGCGTGCCACCCACCGCGCGGGTCGCTCACAACCTCGGCATCAACGAGGCGGTCGCCGCCCTGTTCTGGGTCTTTGATTGGCAGCGCGTCCCTGTCGAGGAGGTACCGGATCGCCCGGCCACGAGAGAACCAAGTGTTCGCCTCGTTGTGGTCGAGAGACCGGCGTAGCGCGGCGCGTTCGTCGTCTGTTAGCGGCTCGTAGTCGTTCGCGTCTGGGTTCTGTGTGGTCATACCCAGCCGTAGCTACAGAGGCGGGCGACATAAAATTAGTGACGTTGGGGGAGGGCCGAAGCGTTGGGGGTGTGGGGGCACTCGGGGGAGTGTGCGGCTACAGGTCGCAGACTGTGCAGAGGTGGCGGTTTAGGCCGTGGTCGAACAGGTGCACGGTGCGGGCGTCGCATCGACGGCAGAACTGCTTACGCTCGTAGTTCGATCCCCGACCGCGTGGCGGGCGGTGGTTGAACGGCACGTACATCAGTGATCGACCTCGTTGTGGGGGGTTCGTGGGCCGTCGTATGGGTTCGATTGGCACCAGTTGCGGAGGTCTCCGCCGGTTATCTCTCCCATAGCAGCCCCGCACTCTCCGACAGTTCCCCAGAGTTCGCCGATAGCGTCCCACTCGAACCGGTTGGCTTCGACGGCTGGGGCGACGTAGTACGTAACTCTCGACTCCGACGATTGCACGGCTTCCCAGACGACTATACGGGCGCGTGGGTTCCCTCGTCGGCCACTGTGAAACTGTGAGTGTTCGACAACGTACCGGTCTCCGACCTTCCGGTATTCGGCGTTCCGGTGGCGGTTCATGTCCTCCCAGAAGTCCTGAATCCGGGGGTTGTCTGTGGTCTCTTCCGCTCGTACCCGCTCAGGCGGGCGGTTTGGTTCTGGGTTCATACCCACCTGTCGCTACAGGTCGGGGTGTAATAAAATTAACGTCGGGGTGGTTATCTCACTGTTCGGCGGCGTGTGCCGACGTGTGGCCGGTTTGGTGGGTTGATTATCAGGTCGCCCCGGACTTGCCACCCCGCCATCTCGACAGCATCGTGTGTGCGCGTTTTGCTCCCCCGTGGGGTGCTGAATCGGATCTTAACGGTCTGCTCGTCGGCGTCCACTTCGAGCACGTCGCAGCGGTATGGCATCCCAACGTCGGGCCGGATCGCCAGAGTATCGCCCCGTGATAGGGTGGCTAAGAGCCGCTGGGTCGTTGTGCTCATAGTTCCCCCTCTTCCGGTTCGACTCCGAGATAGTCGAGTACCGATTCGTAATCCTCCCGAAGCACGAAACCGTGGGGTAGTTCGTGGGTCAGGTCACGGATACGGGCGACTCGATTCTCAAAATGAGAGTCGGCAAAGCCCGCGACGTAATCGGTCAGCTTACCATCAACGACAGCCCCGGCGGGCGTGTGGTGGGCGCGGTTTAGCTCGTCCATGTACCGGGAGAAATCACCTTCCCACTGTCCAGATTCACCTATCAGGTCGTCGGCGTATATGTGCACCATACGCACCCACTGATGGCCGGGGTCATCAAAATCAACCTGTTTGCCGAGTTCTTCTCGGATGTCTTCGACGCCGATAAGCTCGGTTGCTGGTTGTGTTGTGAAAACCCGCCACATATCGCTACTCGGCTCCCAACGGCACCAAACGCCGCCGTAGTGCTCTGGTGTTGCGTCCCCGTGGTTGCTGTACTCTGTCTGCGGCCCGCTCGCGTTGTATGCTTCGATCAGCATAGACCGCGTTATCGGTTCTTCTGGGTGCTCCGGTAGCACGTCTTCGGGTGTTAGGTTCGTTGTCATACCCAGATAGGCAGACACAGTACGGTGTAATAAAATTAGCGTCGGTTTATCTCTCTACTCTTCGGCAGCTTTGGGGTCGTAGTAGTCGAGCACTTCTGCGGTGTCTGCCGCCTTCTCACCGGCAAGCTTCGCCCGCATAGCCTTCTCTTGCAGTTCTTCGACCATATCTGGCTCCAGTTCGATAACTTCCTCGTAGACCAAATGATCGACCTCGTACCCCATCATACCGGTGGTCGCGTTCCCGACGTGCTCGGCGAGGAATATCTTTTTGTTTGCATTCGTGGGGATGTTGAAATGTGGAGCAACAGCGAGTATGGCCTGTTCTTTCGTGTATCCGTACCCGTAGCCATCAACACAGTGGGCCAACCAGTCGGTGTTGGTGTGGCTGTCGTCAATTTCCACCTTTTCGCTCTCGTCTGGGTTTGATTCAGTGGGATTTGTGTCGCTCATAGATCCTCCGGGTTGTATTCACCGTCGTAACCGTCCAACGCCCCCCTATCCCACGCCTCGACTAACTCTTCGTAAAGGTACACCGAAGAGAATAATTCGGCTTCTGCTGGTTCGTCCTCTTCGCACCCGTCGTGGATCGCTGCAACCTCTCGACTGTCGGTGTACGTCCCGTGTCCATTATCCATGTACCCCGCCATACAGCGGAGCGTGGGGGCGATAGTGTTGGCCCACCGTGCGGATTCTTTGACGTGCGAGAGTGTGTGTTCGGCGTCGTCCGGCACCGTCTCGTCGGCCCAGCCAGACGTTCGTTCGTGTCCCATTCGGTACGCTTCTTCTTTGGCGTAGTACGGCTTGACAACCGCAATTTCGCCGGGTTTCTGGTTTGACATACCCACCTCAACAGTTGTGGGTGGGTGTGATAAAATTAACGTCGTGTGTTCGGCTACTGGTCTTTCAGGATGTAGGCTGTTGTTCGGCCAACCGGGTTGTACGTCCAGCCGAGATCCTGTACTTTGTTTCGCAACTCAACTCTCGACTCCTGTGGATATTCGACGTATTCAATGACGTACCGCTCTCCCCCGATACCCGCTTGCTCCTCCCATTCGATACCGTCTACAGTCTCCAATAGTGCCCGGATCTTTTGTGGCATACGCACGCGAAGATACATTAGGTAGTGTGTTAAAACTGCCTACTTTCGGGGGTACAACTGACCGCGTGGGTCAGACCAGTTTTCGGACATAGCCCCCGGAGACAGGCGGTAGTGCTGCCGGGGCTGTAGGCCACCTTTACTCGGCTCTTTGTGAGAGGGTTCGATCAGGCCCAACTGTTTCAGTTCCCAGACCGTCGAACGCACGCTATCGTATGATGGCGCGTCGTACCCCTTTCCGTCACAGTGCTCGGCATAAGTACGCCGCAATTCGGTCACGTAAGCAGTCCCATTCGTGTTCAGATAGTCTCTGATATGCTCAGAGAGGCTCAAATCCCGCTTTGGCATACTCGGTCATACACAGCACCACGACTTTTGTGTTTGGGTGTGAACTTGTTTGTATGTCTGGCAAGACCAGAGTGAACGAATTTGACCAGAGTGTTTGTGAGGGATGCCCTCACCGGGTGTCTGGTGACAAAGACACAGGAAACGGTGTTGTAGACCGGCTGGCTTCCGCTCAAACCCGTGGTTTGGAGGCTGCAAAAGGGGAAGCACAGTACAAATGTGGGCTATGCGGGTGCCCATTATTCAATTTGGAGTTGACAGGGCTTGCTCCAGCGGCTTGTCCACGAATACACGGTCACGGGGGGACGCTATGAAGCTCAACGACGACGGCACGGTCACTGTTGACGGCCCGTTCGATGTTGTGTCTATGAACAGACCGCTGACTATGGGGGCGAGAGACGACCTCGAAGATTCCGGCGTCGTTGCGGAACTCACAGCAGGAGAGATCGAAGACCCACCGCTGGGTGTCGGTGATGACACCGTGGTCGGTCTCAGAGTCGAACAACGCCCACCGCAGCGGGTTTTGCGGGACAGAGAGTTGGTGGTGCAAAACGACGAGCCTGTCGAGATTTGGGCACAGGCGGAAGGACAAGAGCGGGTTCTCATTTTCCCGACCGAGGCGGTGCATACCAGAGACGGTGATATGAACGTCTCGCCCGAAGAGGCAGCGGATTTTGTTCGGAAAGAAGACCGTTGGCGTCCTGTTGAGGTTCCCGAAGACTCACCGTTCGGGCCGGTCGAAGAGGTCACGCTAACACCAGAACAGATCCGAAACATAGCCCGGTCGTTCTACCAAGAAAATTCGGTTGTCGGTGGGTGGTCTGCGGTCTCTCCCCAAGATTGGGACGATGAGAGAACGGGGACTCTAAACGAAGAGACTATCGCAGAGTGGGCGTCCCCAGACCGGGGAGGCAGGATCTACGTCACCCTCGCTATGCGAACAAAAGACTCTGACGGCGAAAGCCTCGAAGAGCCTATGCTCAGTTGCGAGACGGCGACGACAGGCGACATAAATTTCAGCGGGGGGCCGACAGTGATCCGAGAGACCGACATCGACGTGGCATTAGAGTCTGTCTTACAATGGCTCGAAAACCGACAGGCTACGACCGATTACCCCACGTTCTCTATGGAGATGGGCAACGGAACACTCAAACCCATGATCGACGCAGCGACCCGGCTGGGTGGTGGGGGTTATGGTGTTATCGTAGCCAACAGCGACGGGGTAACCATTGTTCGGGCCGGTGGAATATCGAGTTCTAAACTCGAAATCCCGTCGTCGGTGATGGAATCCTACGACCTGACAGTTGCGGGTAGGGCGGCCTTTTCGCTCGGGGATCTTTGGGAGAGTGTCAAAGGTTTCAACTTCGGCAACACAATCAGCATTTCGTCAGACGGTCAGGAAAAGGAGTTGTCTTTCACAGGCGGGAGCACAGACCTCTACCATCTCGCGTCTGCCGTCTCGTCTTTCCCAGACGTTCCAAGCGGGGCTGCACAGTCCATAATCGACGGCCAGCAGTTCGAGCGTGTGGTTCAAGCCGCCGACAAGATCAACGGTGACTCACCGGCAGCGGTGGGGATTGTCAACGGCGAGTCGTTTCTGTCTGTCATCACCGACGAAAACTCGTCGTTTCAGGGCGACTTTCGGGGGCGTTCCCCCGTGGGTGAAGCGGTCACAGCAACAAGTCTTGACCGTTTGAGGGAGCTACAGAAGGCGTTTGCCCGCCCATCTCGAAATGACGTAACCCTCAACGTGGTCAACGAAGGGTCAATCATTCTCAACTACCCACAGAGCAGTAACGGTGAGGCTCGGGTGACTGTCCAAATCACCCCCTCGAACCTCGACCGCCTCGAAGACCTGAAAACAACACCACCGTCAGAAACAACCGGCATCCCCAGCGATGAGTCCGACGAAGACCCCGGACTCGACGACGTACCCGAAGGTTTCGGTCGGACTATCGAAGATACGTTCGCCGACGAGGTTATCGAAAAGGCCGACGACATTGAAGAGGAAATCGTGGACGAAGACGGCGAATCCGTGGAAAGGGGGGTGTTCATCGACCTACCAGAAGGTCAGCAAGAGGGGCAGTGGGATCTTGCACTGATCGCACACCCAGACGAGCCATACGGAGAACGTGTTGAAGTGCAGCGTTTGAGTCCGTTCGTCCGTCGAAACGAGACGTTAGATCCCGGCGAAGAGACGGTCGAAAAGTTGGAGAAAGAGTACCGTCAGGGTAGTCTTTGGATGTTCGAGGACGGTGACGTGTTCGCACTCGCGGCCATAGAAGAGGGCGTCAGACAGCCAACCAGAGTCGTCGCGTCTACTCTCGACCCCGGACATAACCTACTCAAGAGCCGCACACAGACAGACAGTGGAGCATCTACCGTCATCCCCGAAGACGGGTGGGTCGGCGTCAGCCCCGACCAACTGTTGACAGACGTTGAGCGGGGTGATATGCAAAGCGGGTGGTCAACTTCACCTGTCCAAGACACGACGCCGAGCACGTTCCATGTCGGGTGGGACGGGGATAAGAAGTACCACTACCGAGAACTACGTTCATCGTCGTATTTCATCTACAGATACGATGAGGACACAGGCGAGTTCTCCGGTCTCGGGTCAGGAAACGACCCGTTCAAAGAACACTTCGCGGCTGTGAACATCACACCGCCGGGAGACGAGCCAATCGGCCTCGATCAAGACACAGAGAGTGGGCCGGAACCGCCAGAAGTGCTGTACGCCTCAGACTTTAGGGACGAATACGACCTCAACCCGTTCCTTCGGTCGGGTGACGACGTGTCGGATCTGATCGGCGAAGAAATCCTCATCCGAAGTAGCGGTTTTGTCCATGAGACAGTTGCCGAAGGCGAGTTGCGGGAGGGAACCGGGTTTTACGTCCCCGAAAGGGTCTCCCCAGACAGCCAGTATTACATCCCGGCGACCGGGAAGCAGGATGAAAACACATTCGAGTTGGTCGGTATCAAGAAAGACGAGACAGAGGCAGAGCCGGAGCCAGAGGTTCCAGAAGAGCCGGAACTCGAAGAACCCGAAGAAGAAGACGGCGAAGACATCGAGGTCGATATAGAAGTCAGAAAAGGAATCCTAACGAAAGTCAGGGCTGCTACAAAACCGCGTATCCGTGAGGGGAGCGACCCGAATAACGTCCGTGAGGCACTAACAGACCGAATCCTCGAAGACTTCACCGAAAAAGAGGCTGTCCGGTTCTTGAACCAGAGAGATCCGGTTGCGAAGGCGGTTTTGGTGGGAGGTCGGCTCGTTGAATCGGATGGGCCGATAGACTCTGTGCACGTCGAAGAGCCAAACACCTTCCGAGACTTTGAGTGGCTTGTCGAGTTCCCCGAAACCGACCAAAACCCCACCGCAGAAGAGATCAAACAGGCTTTCCCGTCGCTGAATATGCCGCAGGCCCAAGAGTTGACAGACTACCTACGAACACCCGAAGACCTACTCAACTTCACGTCTGACGGGTTACAAGAGGTGAGCGGGATCGCTGAAGGGACAGTTTCGGGGATAACAGGCGGCCCTACACTGATCGGTGGCGAGACGTTCGGTGAGTTCGGCGTCGAAGCCGAGACAGAGCCGGTCGAGCAGGACTTCGAGGTTCCAATCACAGAGATTCTACGTGGTCGGCGAATCGGGGAGTGGGACTCGATAATCGCGGATTCAGACGGTTCGGTCGAGATGTTACTGCTCGATGAAGACCGAACAACGGGTCTGTATATCAACGACATCCGCGAAATGTTGGACGATCAGGACTTGTTCGAGGCGTTCGGTTTGGTTTTCAACGACCCAATCCCCGACGACGCCAGCCCAGCTTTCGACGACATTCCAAACAACAACGACGCCGACGACTATGCGAGAATCGGCGAAAGCAGATTCACGCCGAAATTCATTCTCGAAACAATCCGAGAAAACAGCCCACAAGATGTGAGAGATATGATGGAACCGGAACCGGAACCGGAACCGGAGCCAGAACCGGAAGATGGTGTGGTTGACCGGGAAGTGCGAAACCGATTACGGGAGGTGGTCAAAGGTGCGCGAGAGACGCTTGACAACGCCGCAGAGTTGGTGGAGAGTGGCGAAATCCGGCGTGAGGGGCGTATCAACAACCTCGATAACGCTCTCGACCAGCTATCCGAGTTTAACATCAATGTTGGGAGTATGGACGCCGATATGGTGTTAATGGTTCTTGACGACATCGAAGATCAGACCGAAAGGGTGCAAGAACTGGTCGATAACCCAGATATGCAGGGGGATCGGGGCACACAGCGGGATATGACCCCGTTTGACGATGATTTAGAGGGCGAACCAGTTGACGACTCCCCCGAAGAGCGTGACGACCCGGACTCGGATAGTGGCGACCCCGGAGAAGACTTCAACGCGCTCGAAATACAGCGTGTTGTGGATCAGGCCATTGAAGGGGCCGAGTCGTCTGCGGTGGTTATCGGTGACGACCTTCAGCGGATTAGGTTGGAGCCTTCAGACACCAACCCGACGTTGGAGTTGACAGAGACAATCCCAGCAGCAGACACGGTTGCTCAAACAATCACCAACGCAGTCGAGTTATGGGACGAACTCGCCGACACCTCACCCGTAGACGTTGGTAGTATCAACCGCGTAAGGCGTGAAATCCGTGAGGGTACTGGTATCGAAATCCCGCCACTCCCACCAGACATGGATGTAGGCGAACCGGAAGACGAAGAGCCAGAACCCGACGTTGAATCAGACGCGGAAACGGCAGAAGAGGTGCTGCAAGAGCTATCGGGTGTTCTATCGGGTATGGGACTACCAGCGGGGATCTCACCCCCGGTAGACATCCGTGTAGACGAGGAGATGGGCACAATCGAAGCCCGGCCCGAAGTAACCCCACAGTGGGTTGATATTCTCGAAAAAGACCCACAGGCACTCAGAGGCGAAATGTCTGACATCTCCGGGTTCATCGGAGATTACGTCGAGCGGTTGGTTGATTGGGTGAACTTTGATAAAATCGACACCGAGGCAGTGAACGCCCGGCGTCGAGAATTGAATCGGAAGTACAACGCTGAAATCCCGCTCCTGAAAACTGGTGGCGTCGGTGCCGAAGACGACGCCCCAGAAACAGACGGTAGCCCAGACCCAGAACCGGAAGACGAGATCACGCAACTCACGATAAAAGCCGGTGAAGGGGTTTACGGGGTTGTCGAACAGGTATCGGAGGCTGTCGAGGATGAAGTAAACCGTCAGACAGAGGCGGCTTTGGGTGGCGCAGAACAATTCGATAACGGAACGACTGTCGGTAATGCGTTTATCAGCGCAGACGGTGACGAAATAGCAGTCCGTGTCTCAGAGGGTGAGCGAATCCTCGACGCGAGACGCCGACAAGAAGATATTGAAGATCGTTCCCCAGACTTCGACCTCGACCAACCGCTCACAGCAGAAATAGTCCAACGGGCTTTCCCCAGACTGTTCGACAGTCAGGGGAGCGTCATCGCCCCGAACTACGACACGTTGCGTGATATGATCGAGTCCCCAGTGAGCGAGTACAGGAAGATACGCGGTATCGGGGATGGGTCTATTCGAGCGATAACAGATGTTGAACCTGTTGACGACTCGAAGTCAATTATATCGCAGAGAACCCGACCGTTGGGTATCGAAGAACAGACACCAGACGACAGCCCTGTCCCAGACGTTCGGCCTGACGAAACCCCACAACCACCGGCAGACCCCGGTTCGAGTCCTGTGCAAACGGTTGTTGACGTTTCACCCACAGCCCCACGCGGGGACAGGTGGGTAGCTCAACAGATCCAACAGGGGAACCGAGTCATCCCGAACCAGTACACAGACACCGCGATAATCGAAATCGTGTTCCCAGAGCGGATCGCCACCGAGGTCAGTAACATCGTGTCCCAACACGATATTGCGATGGGTGCGCGGAGAGCAATGGTAATCAACCCATCATTCAGAGACAGACAACCAGAGATAGCAGCCAGCTTGAAAGCCATGCAGTTCTTGTTGGACAACCCGAGAGACCCGAACACAAGCGGATACGACATCGAGCAGATTCTCAACAGACTCCGAGATAGACCGGTCGTCGTCACCGTCTCGCCAGTAGTGCGAACAACAATTAGATTCGAGTAACTACCCAAACACAATGATTCAACCAAACGAACGCCCCGTAAGCGAAATGCGGCAAATGGTCGCCGGTTTAGACATCGAAATGAGCAGTGAAATGACAGAGGCGATGGCTGACGCCGGTCGTGAGTACATCAACAAAATGCGAGAGAGCGGGAACGTAGTCATGCAGAACCCCTACGGAGAGCCAATCGCAGAGATAATCGCTCCCAGAGGGTTCAAAGACGAGATAGAGCCGATTTTTGACGAGTGGGACTTGAACCCCAGCGGGCATGGGGTACACGCGCAAGCACCCTCGTTTTCAGACGACAAGCCCGAGGTGTCCAAAGGTCTGACAGCGTGGCAATTCCTACTCACAGACGACGACGGCGAAGAGATTGATTCCTGTGGGTACGATCTCGAACAGATCATCCAAGAGTGTGAAGATATGGACGAGCCGTTTCTTTACACCAAAGCACCACGGTTCCGCTGCTCACTGCCCGTCGAATAGATAACCACCCTCTTCTAAGTGTTCGGGAACCTCGCCGGGTTCGTATCCGACAGTCTGGCAGTACCGTTCGATATACTCAGTCAATTCAACAATAGTCTCTTCATCAGGCGAATCGGATGTGATCTGGTCGCGGATCAACCGGGCGTATATTGAGCACATAGAGTTTGTGTGCTGTTTATCTGCCATACCGTACACTCGCGGTGAAAGGAAAAAAGGAGTTGGGTATGCCAACTATGTCAACACCAACTCAGCGGTGTCATGAAGAAGCTACCGGGGGGACTCGAAACTATCCTACCGTTCCTGCGAAGCCTTGACAGCAGCGGCGGCTGCTGGGATAGGCTTGCCGTCAACAACAACGGTGCCAGTTGCTCCACGCTGACCTTCGCTGCCGGTAAGCTGGAACTGTTGGAGGTGTTCGGGGGTCTCGCCTGCCTTGAACGAGGCACGTTTGATAATCATGTTGCCGGGGCTGAACGGGCTGGACGTGATCGAGAGGTTCGGGTTCGACATGACCTCTTCGATTGGAATAGGTACTTTAACCATTGCATCCGTTTCTTGGGAGGCAGTTGGTATAAAAACTGTTAGGAAATAATTTCTACTCGTCGCCCTCGAACGACACGTCACCAACAACAGAAACGTGCGGTTCGCCGTCTTCCCCAGAGTACAGAACGACACCACCAAGCCCCACAGAGAAGGTGTCGCCGTCGAACGACTGCATTTCGAGGCGTCCCAGACCAGCATCAACCAACTCGTCGTCAACCCTGTACGTCGTTTTACCCTCTTTGTCCGATTCTATCAGGTGGGGTATTTTGTCGGTGAAATAGTACCGTATCTTCCGGTCGGAATTTCGCAACTCTTCGTCACCGTCTGGGTCAAACACAGCCGAAGCCACGTCTGATGTGGTCGAATCTGGGTGGGTTGCGAGATACAACAGCGCGGCGGCGGTGTGGTCGTCGCTCATACAGCGTGTTTGTTGATTAGAGCTTCAAGATCACCGACCCGGACACCATTATCATCAGCGACCAAGTGGGCAGGAACGTCTGGGACGGAATCTAATTCTTGTAGCATAGCCTGACCGGTCTGTGACCCGACCGTTACGACCTCAACGTCACCTTCCATGATAGGGTTTGACAGATATTTCGCGGCGATGTCGGACGATTCGGAATCCTCCATCATCATCAGAACGTCGGTTTGATCGGCGTCTTCGGTGTCATCAGGCATGGGTTTCACAGACCCGCCACCACCAGCGAGACCGGCCTCTTTCGCAGCCGTCCACATCTCACCACACGAACTGGCGTCG
>SL_4KL_010_BRINEDRAFT_10001349_pt1 | contig 13566 bp, 9 predicted proteins | sample SodLak_010_BRINE_2_FD_10664 | JGI IMG/M metagenome (IMG submission 10664)
ATTTAAACAAGGAGTGATGGAATCGGTTGACAAAATATCTTTTACGGTTCTGTTGAAGTCCTTCAACCCTGATAGGAACCGCGTGCTGAATACAACGCGCGTATCGGTCACCGGCTCGGAACTCGGTATGAGCTAATTGAGCCAGTAGGTACAATTCGCTCTCGCATCATTACGAACGGTGCCCTGCGTAGACTTATATCCGAGAGTGGAGTATTTGGGAGCAACGTGTTACTGAATCGGCCAGTCTGCACCAATTGTGAGAGTAGACTAGTTCTGAAGATACGAAACGAATCTACTTTCGCACCACGGGCAACCGATTCACAGCCCGTGTATCGGTGCTATCGATGCTTCAATTCTTTCAGACCACCTGCTGATGAGTCGTGACAATATCAGGTGATTCCTTGATTCTGCTTAGTACGCAGTCCTACTGAGCGGTTGGTTCAACGTTGGCGAGACCGGATAAACGAGCCCTACGTGCCGAATACAACCTCTATATTCAGCACGATCACAAACACACATCAGTACCCAAGTATTACAACAGATCTGATTTTACTTATTTGATGGCATATCCCATTATCTTCAATTCCCTCGCTTTTCGTCGTCATCAAGGACTTTAGAGCTTGGAAAATGGTGTGTAGCAGATTTCAGGCTCACATGTAATTTTTGAATGATGATTGCACAGCATGACTACATAGTATGACCATACAGTATGATCACTCATGATGAGTAGTCGAGCAGCCCAATCGTGCCGGCATTTATTACTCATCTCTGGTTATTATCTAATGCGTCGTGGAGTAGGGAATCACGGCGACTACCATCCATTCGACTCATATCCATTGTAGTGTTCCACCGTCTAGGGGAAAGGGTGGACGGGGTAAGAAAAATCGGCTTTGGGCCGGGGTAGCACAGTCTATCCGTGCATTGTTTTCGTGTGGAGACATCTACTCTAAATAATAAATAGATGGAATGTTTAGAAGGAGAAATCGTCTGGGCTGATCGTGATCTCGTCATCAGCGTTGATAATTCGTCGTATTTCCTTGACTTTCTGGTAGAGTTCTTCGTTTTCTGCTTCCTGAGTATCTTCTATTTTGTTGAGTCGGTCTTCGATATCCACGATTCGTTTTTTGATTTGTGCATATGTTCTTCCCATTGTACTGACTTGTTTCTCCATTCTTGATACGCGTTCTTCCATCCCTCTTGGCTGACTCTCGTCGAGTTCTGTGAGTTCTTTATGTCCCTGTTCGGTAATCCACGATACTTTTGGGTTGATGGGAAATTTGCTGTCCTCTTGTTGTTTTCGTTCGATGAGACCAGTTTCTTCGAGTTTTGAGAGTCTGTAGTTGACATCCTTTGTCGTGTCTGCCCAGTATAGGGTTTCAGTGATGGTTTTGGAGCGTACAGGTTCGTTATCTGCGACTATTTTGAGGACTTGTTGGTCTTTGTCATTGATCTTGTTCTGTGCCATATGTCTGTATAATTATAAATTCTGATCGTGTAAAAGTGTGTATAGCGAATGGTGCAGATGTCCTGCTTACAATTCTGCTTGCGAATTTCTTTTAAAAATCGTAAGTCGAGGTGTTGCCGTCAATTATAACCCCGGATGTCACGCCGGTAACGGGGGTTGAGTCTTCGGGTAGCGTGTTGGGTTGTCGACTTTCTCGAGGAGATCGTGGTTCAGGTGATCGCATAGCGTGTGGATTTTCGGCCAGCTGTGTGCATTCCGTTGGCTTCAGTGAGTCCCAATACAGACTCCTAACAACCTTGCTACCTCGAGGTAGACATTCAAGCGTCGACAGGGAACAGGGGTTCCACTGTTACGAGAATAGTGATGGTGAGGCGAGCCACGAATATATCGAGGGTTCACCCTGTTGCGAGGATCTAGGGTTCACCTTCTGTGATGTTGACCGAGTCAACGACTGCGTCCAAGAGATAATTTAACTTCAAGTAGGGTGTCATCGTACAGTGTCTCGATTTTCTGTTTAAAAGTATCCCAGAGAGCGTCAGAGTTCCACGAGTCCTCGAGATGTGTCTCGACGTCGACGCCGTCGGGTGTGACCTGTAAAATCATCCCACCGATCTCGAACCCCATTGCGTCGCTGAAAGCGCGTCTGTGGGCTTCTGCTTGGATTCTGTGACTGTTGTTGATAGATGGTGTGGTTTTGATCTCTGGTGCGTAGATACCCTTCTCAACGTCTATTGAGCTATCCTCGGTGATGTTTATCAATTGGTCTGCCTGTCCACCGTGTCCTCGTCGACTCAACGAGTGAGAGTATTTGTGTTCTGTGCGAAGGATGTCGATATCGTTTTTCTGCCGCCACTTGGAAAACTCCAAATCTGCTTTCAGCGCTTCTGACTCTGCTGCTTTCTTGATTTCGAATTGTGTATCTTCCGGTACGTATTCCGGTTTGATTCTTGGCGCCCCATCCCAGTGGGATATCGTTGTGTAGATCTCGTCGTGTGTTGATTCCGTTAGTGAGTCTAATTCTGCGAGAAATCCTTCTACGTCGTTCTTTTCGATTTCAAAGTCTCTGTCGCGATCCCAACTCTGTAGGTATCGATGGATGACTGCTCCGCGTACTGCTGTGTATTGTTGGATGTATTCTTGTTTTTCGTGGCTGTGTTGTTGGCGGGGTCTGTCGCCGTATAGTGGGTGTTCTGGTGGTAGTGCGTGCCAGTCGATGTGCGAGATGATGTAGTGGTTGCTGGGGTAGATTTGATTGGCTATATCCTCGTATACTGTGATTTTCTCGGTATTGGAGTGTATTGTGTGTCGTGGGGCTTCTTCGGGGATTATGATGTCTGGGACTTGTTTCGGTCGTACGAATTCCCATTCTTCTTTTCTTTCGTCGTAGATGTCTTGGATTGTCTTCACGTTCATACGCGTGGATTCAGTTAGATAAAATAGTGACCCTTGGAGTGAAAGTATTTTGAGATTAGAGAATCGCTATACTGTAGTGTTCACTAAGCTATCTGTGTCAAAAATACTATGTTAATACTTGGGGTTAGTAGAACCCAAAGGTTGAGTCTCGGTACGTCTTCGAGATGTAGTCGTGATTTTGGCAGTTACTGCCTGTACATACTGAATCCAAGATAGTGGACTGTGACTGGAACTTCTACGAGTAGGCGAGAAACGGTGGTGCCTAACTTCTTGAGCGGTCTCTAACGAGAACTACTTCGTCTTGACTTCTGACTTGGTAATTTGTGTTGCAATCAATGCATTCGTATTCCATTGGAAGGTTTCCTGANTCCCANATCTTTACCACATTACCACACCCGGGGCAGTCNACTTTGAAATCTGGTTCATCAGAGCCGATGCCAAATGCTTCTTGAGCGTTGTTGAGGGCATCGCGTACGTCTTTTTCGGTTATACTGCTACTCAATTATCCATGATTATCAAGGCTGCCTCGTCGCTGCTCATTTTATGCATACATCGTGGGGTGTATACGGCCGTCCTCGCGTTTGATTATATTCCTGTCTTTCAGAAAGGCAGTCGGTAGGAACTGTTTCCAGCAAGTATAGTTCCTTATCGAGTTCAATTTCATTTTCGAGGACACGCGTCTCGCTGCGCATTCCTCTTCGTGCCGGCGTTTAAGATTCCCTACAGAGTATTTTCTAATGCGTGGTAAACCAGACGGATGACTGCTTACAGGTCTGTAATCGAAAGCAGTTCTTTAAGTATGATTTCGGTGGTAAAATGGTAACCCACTCAAACGATATTTCGAACACAAATTATGACAACTGATAACACATATGCGAAGTACATACGAGGAAGTACAGATACACAGGAAACCAGTCACCAGAAAGACGACTTGGACGAGTGGTTCATCGAGAACACAGACATCGATCCATCAAACGTCACTGAACACGTTGATCTAGATGTTTCCGGTTCGGAACGAGATCGGGATGGATATCTCAATTTGTTACAGGGAATAAAGAGCGGTGATGTAGATCACGTGGTTGTCTGGGAGATTAGTAGGATCGGGAGGAGGGGGAGTATCATACAGGAGTTCTTTGACGCGTGCGAAGATAATGACACAACAGTTCACATTACCAACGGGAAAGTTGAGCGTATCAAACCAGACGGTACCAACAGATTTGTCGCGGACGTAGTCGGTATGGTGTACACTGAAGAACGTAGACAGTTGATCAGACGTACCAAGTCTGGATTGCGCCGGGCACGTCGTCAGGGTAAGTGGTTGGGTCAAGTTCCTACAGGGTTTGTTCGTAGTGATGATGGATATCTTCACCCCAACGTTTCTCCTGATTACGATTCTGGTGAGACTGGTTTCTTCGATGTCGCTGAGGCACTCGAATCCATCAATGACGGAGAATCGTACAGGAAGACCTCTCGTGAGCTCCCTAACTGTTCACGACAGACTTTGATGAACATATACAAGGACGATGAAAGACGAGGGTGGTACGTTAACGAAGAGTCTGATGATGATCTAATTGATGACGCTTTGAGTGAAATTGACCGCTGAGATGTAACAAGGATAATAGTCGTCTGTGCAGCTTTTACATACTTTCGCGTACACAGGTACGCGTGGGCGGTGGATAATCTCGTCTACTGGTTCAGGTTCAGGAGGAGTCACCGCCGCCTGTCGAATTCTACGTTAAAAGCTGTATGTGTCTACGTGCGTGGGATTACACGTCAGTCGTTACTTCTGATCAACTGTACTAGACTGATTTCGATTTCCTCATCATCAGTTATCACTTTGAATCCTGTCTCTGGTTGATTGTCTGTCCATATCCATCTTCTATCGTCTTCTTGGACATATTTTAGCATTACGTCGAGCGCGAAATTCTTCTTACTGTGTAGGTAGTACTTCTCTTCTTCCGGAAAATCTATAAACCATACATATGGGTCAGTCATAGATCATCACCATCAGTGGGTAGTTGGATCGCGTGTTTACGGCCATCAGTAGTGATCAGGAAACGTGATTTGCGTCCGTGTTTTTCACGCCATTGAGGGTGATCGATCTGGACGTAGGCTGCGTTTTTGGATTCTATTAACACTACGTCGATTTCGATGTTTTGCATTCCCATTTCGCCCGCTGATTTTTTCATTATTCGTACGAATTCTTCTACTTCTCTCGGTAAGTCTTCGATTTTATCTGCCATTGCAGCACTGAGAAAGCCCCGGGTTGCTTATAAATGTCAACACGAATGTTTATCAGTAGCTAGTCGATACGAGATAATCTGTGACAAAATAGTGTTGAACTGCTGGAAAAGAGTCATTTTTCAAGGTATTCCGATAGGTAATTTGCTGCTTGTTGTGTTCAGACGCGTCCCCATTGACACGGATGACCTCTTCCGTACTCTTTACGCTGCCGTTCGACTATATCATCTACTCTCTCTTCTGGAACCCCGATTATTATTGCGTACCGACTGCTCCATGTGCCTCCTGCAAGAATCTCTAATACCTCTACAGTAGTCTGAATAATTTGGTCGGACTTTGGATTACTCCTGATATTACTTTTGAGAGATTGAATAAGATGATACCACTCATACCCGCTAAGAGCAAATGCAACATAATTCTGAGCTCCAGAGATGAGTAACCGTTCGTCAGCGAGTTCTTCTAACTGAGACACGTATGATTGCTGAAGATACTCCAGAGTACTGAAAACCGCTTCAGCCTCAAATTCAAGAGCTTCAGCATTCCGGTAGATAGTGTCTAAGACTTGTTCATGTTCTCTCACAATCTGACGAATCTGTAATTGAGATGATTGCCCTTTATTTACGCTATCAATTTGATTTACCTTATTAATATTCTCCGTAATATTCGACGTGTGTTTTCTATTCGATTCGTGGTTTTTCATGCGAAGCGAATGAATTTGAGGCGATACTGTCGAAAAAGCATATCGTCTGCAGGGGTCTTACCTTGTGGTTAGATTTCCACAAAGTTTGTTTATCACATCTTACAAAATGGTGGTTAGTCAAATTACAATTATCAGTGCGATATTTCAAATCGATAGTAAGAAAAGTTATAATGATATTCAGCAAATATAAACGCACTCACTAATTCACCATACCATTTTTATCTAGTTTTATTTTCTGGCAGGTTCTCAATCGCTTGCTGGACATCTTCAATAACGTTTGGCATGTATTGGATTCCGGGACAGTAGTATTTGAAATCCAAATTGATGACTTGTTTCTCACTAACGACACGGTACGATACCTCATGGGCTCGGTGAACTCCTGCTGTTATCACCACAGTCCAGTTGTCAGGTACTGAGTTTGCTAGATCAATTCCAGCCTTAAGCAGCGATTGTGAATCTGTATCGCGCTGTTTCGAGGACTCATTTTTAAAATAAACCTGTTCGTATTGAGTCGAAATCCAGTCGTTGGTTGTCTGTGAGTTGTACCATTTTTTTCGTCGGTTTCGGTATTAGCGAACATTGCAGATATTCATTGAGAATAGTTACTTAAATGAGTAACAGCGCTATCCTGCTGATCGTTCTTCTGTAAAGAACCGCAAAGTCGATCCGCTAACAGAGATAATACGCTCAGAATTTACAGACAAGACACCTAAATATAGAGTACAACGATCACGGCAGCTATGGCTACATCTTACGGTCAACATTTTAGTTTCCTGAGAAACCAGATATCGTGTGACAATACAACGGGCCAGAACAATATCCGATCTTTATCAAGAGGTGGCAGAATACGATCTCGTTATTACTGCTGATGCGCCGCTGAGCCTCGCACTTAACCGTCGCATCGAAACACCTCGTCTCGGCCGATTTGCTGTAACACCTCGGATGCTTGCTTCAGGTGAATTTCGCCCACAAGACGATCGAAAGCTCTTTTTTGAGTTGATCGAACACACCGATCTAAGTTGGAAGCAAGCAAACTACGTGTTGGAGACTGTCCTCGGTTGTTGGGAGGAAACGGGCGACATTAACACAATACTCGAATATGAGCGGTTCGATACTCCTGAAACCCGTACGGCCCTCTCAGTCCTTCGTGACGCTGAAAGCTCCCATCACGACCTATCCTCGTACGTTATCGACCCAGACCTTTCAGTCGCGGTTATTGGTATTGAACAGTTCTCCACACTGGACAAGAGTATACTTCCACCAGAGTATGACACAGTCAGTCCTATCGAGTCTGGAACGTTCGATATGCCGAATTTCCGTGTGTTTGACTCCGCAACGGCCATCGTGGAGACACTGGTAGAAAACGTCTCGTCGACAAACGCGTCCGATATTGCTGTCGTCATGGATCAAGGGGGAGAATACCCAGCACTTGTCGAATCAGCGTTCGAAGCAGCGGATGTTTCCTATCACGGTGGCCCCGGATTCACCGACAACGAAGGAATTCGGACGTGTCTCCAGATTCTCCGAACAGCATACTGTGGAAGCGATCTGCGGTTGGAGGATGTTCGGCCGATCCTCTCATACATCGGTGCCAGCTCAACAGTGACCGACGACCAGAAACGGTTCCACGAGATCGAAGACCCCAACTTGGAGCCGTTGCAGGATTTCTGTCAATCTATACCAGATTGCACGTTCGATGACGTGCTTAAAACAGTCGAAGAATGGGGAGACTGTACTCTCGCGGAGTTTCGAGATGAGTTGGAGCTTCTGGGGATCCGAGCTCAACCGGTGACCAAAGCGAGGCTCAACGAGTTGGAATTCTATCTTCAATCATACGAGATCCCCGTCGACCGGGATGACTCCGGTGTGTTACTAGCCGATCCAAAGTCGGCTGCCTACGTCGACCGGCCGATCGTCTTCTATCTTGGTATGGATTCTGGCTGGACACATCAGATACCGAATCGTCCGTGGATCGAGACGGCCGAACGAGATCGACAGAATCTCCAGCAATTCCAGTTGCTGCTTCAGAATGGAGCCGAACAGTACTATCTCGTACAGAATACGGCTGGTGGTGAACCGATCACTCCGTGCCTCTACTTTCATGATCTCCTTGAAACGGAGTTCGAAACATTCGACGATCTACCCAATTCGTCCCATTCTCGATTTCCACATCACGGACGCGTCGGATTCGAGAAGTCGGAGGTTGAGGTCGAAAACGAGACAATCCAAACATTAAGTCCATCCAGTCTGAATACGCTCGCAAATTCCCCACGAGACTATTTTTTCGACCGGATCGTCAAATCACCGGATCGAGATTATTTCCGGAAAGGAACGCTCTACCACGACTTTGCCGAGTTCTATGTGAATCACCCAGATGTCGTCGACGCTGCAGATCGAACGGCGTTGGTTGAACTGATGCTTTCGGAGATGCAGCCTTTTGTCCCCGACGTCCAGCTAGAGATATTGGAGACGGAATTTGAGGTTGGCATCGATATTATCGAGACGTTCCTCACATCGTCTCCCCCAGCCGAACAAACATATGACAGCTACGAGCCAGATGACTCCGAGAATGTCTTTGCTGAGTATTTCGACCGTCAACTCACTTCCGAGGTTACCGAACGATGGTTCGAAAACCCTGAACTGGGGGCGAAAGGAAAAATCGACCTCGTCCACGAACCAACGCGGCTGCTCGACTACAAAAGTGGACGTGTGAACTCTGCTTCGTCAGTCGTGAGCCAGTCAGTCACGGATCCAATCGATGATGATCCAAATTTCCAAGCAATACTCTATCTCACTCAACACAGACAGGCCTACCCGGATCAGAAACTCGAATTCGTATTCTTCCATTTCCTCGAGGTACTTGACGATGCTCTCGCCGGCGAAGCTGATGTTGAGGACGCCCTTGTAAGGATTACTTATCATCCAAGGAGTTTCGTGGAGTATGCTGGGTCTCGAGAAGCATTCGACGCACTCCGTGCTGGTGTTGTCGAAAACAACGACCGAAGAAAAGCCCTCGAAAAAATGGGATATGACGCTTATGAGTCGTTCTTTGACCGACACTCAATTCCAGATACCGATGATCCAGATGAACTGCTCGCCTCGGAGTTCGCGAATGCGTTTACTGCATATGCGATCTCGGAGATCGATGACTACGTATACGTTAAGGATGGGACAGATAGTGCGCTGAAGAAATTACTCACACTCCGTTCTCGGCAGTATTTCAAGGACGATTTGGACGCATTTGAGCAGTTCCTTGACGAACAGATCGCACTCGTCAACGAGTACCGTCAAACAGCATTTCCCGTCGGTGAACCGAACGAAGACCGCCTCAACAATCCAGACCTCATTCGTACAGATGACTGATCCAAAAGGAAAACAACAGGATGTCGTCGACGGCACAAGCGGAATCTACGTCGTCGACGCCGGTGCCGGAACCGGAAAGACATTCACGATCACGCATCGCTATGCAAACCTTCTCGAAAAAGAGTGCCTCGAACCAGATGATATTCTCCTCATCACGTTCACCAATAACGCGGCTGCAGAAATCAAAGAACGGGTCGTCGCCAGCTGTGACTACTCAATGGCAGCACTACGGGATGCTCCAATAAACACGTTCCACGGATTCTGTCACCAGTTCCTCTTAGAGTACGGATTCGAGTCGCCAACCGTGCTGGGTATTGACGATCGAATCACATCCTCTACTCGGTTGATTGAGAACGCTGCCGTCGAACAGAATCACTTCCGTGAGTTTTTCACCGGGTTCGTCGACGGCCATCCAGAGCATCACGATCAGATTCGTCTCTTTCAGGATTCGACCTCACTCCTTGGTTTGATCAAGCAGCTCGCAGCAAAGGGTGTATTCCCAACGGCCGATGGCTGGTTCCGCAACGGTGAATCGTATCTCGCCGGTGATTTTGAGACGTTCAAAGAACAGTTCGATACCGCTAACGAACCGAATGAGGGTTCAAATGGCCCAACACAGTCGGATCTGCGTGACCGATTGGGTCAGTATGACCGTGACAGAAACTACTTGTCAGATGCACCGTCGAAGTCCGACCTGCGGAGCGGCTACCCCCAGATCGACGACGTGTGGGCTAAACGTGCGTTCGAAGAAGACCGATCGGCTCTCAAATCATTCGTTCACGATGTCTATTTCGAGTATGTGGAGTTTGCGCTCCAACGAAACTATCTGAACTTCAGCTTCCTCCAGATGTTTGCGTTCGCATTGCTTTGCGAGGATGATGCTCTCAGAGAGTCAGTACAGTTTGAGCAGGTGATGGTCGACGAGTTTCAGGACACCTCAGAAATTCAGTTCAAACTTGTGTTGTTGCTTGCTGGGGCCGATAACATCTGCGTTGTCGGCGATTGGAAACAGAGTATCTACGGATTTCAGTACGCATCGGTCGATAACATCCGACAGTTCAAAAAGCGCATACAGCAGTACAAAACTGAACTCAATGGTGACGGTGATCGCGTCCGATACGCTGTCGATGATGTTACCGATATTTCGCTCCGGCGGAACTATCGCTCTACGCAGTCGATCCTGAACCTCTCCAAAAAGAGTCTGCTACTTCCAGCCACCCAGAGTGAAGCGGTTGACGCCGGAATCAAAAACGAGATCACATCGCTCGAATCAACGAAGGAATACGACAACTCACAAATTGAGGCGATCAGGAGTACTGATGAGCACGATGGGATACTCACACGGATCCAACACATCGTCGACAACGAGGAGTATGCGGTCGAGGATGACGATGGGAACCTGACGAAACCCTCGTACGACGACATCGCGATCCTTACTCGAAAACGGAAGTTCGGGCGGAAGCTACAGAAACGGGCGATGGAGTTCGGTATTCCGATGGCCTACGAGGGCGGTGTCAAGCTCTTTGAGACCGATCATGCCATTCTCCTCCTTGCGTGGCTTCGGATTCTCGAACACGAGCATTCTCGGCGCGGGTGGGCTGTTGTTCTTGAGGAAGCTGGGTATACCCTCGACGAAATCAACCACATCATCGAAACCGAACAGTATCCGACGGAGATGCGTGGGTTCCGAGATCGACTCGGCGGAATGGAGACAATCGCCGGCGTGTCTCGAGTAATCCTCGGCAGGTATGGGTTCGATGACGCGTACGCCGATACGCTCATTTCTGTGCTACAGGGAACGTTCGATGAAACAACGGGGAACCGAGGGGATGTCGTCCGGTTCATCGAGCGGAGTCTCGCGAATGGTGCAACTCACGACGTGAACGATGCACCGGGTGGCGATTCGGTCACGATTCAAACGATTCACGCTGCAAAAGGTCTACAACATCCAATTGTGATCGTCGCGGACATCAACGAACATAGCTTCCCAGCATCTGGCGGTCATGGAAACAGGATCAGATACGAGGATCCAATCGGGCTTCGAACAACGAAACTGTGCGCCGACGAACACGGTCGACCACATATCTATGACAACTGGAAATACCGTGTTCTGTCAGCACCACTTGGACGGGATTACGACGAGGAACGGCGGTTGCTGTACGTCGCGATCACCAGAGCTGAGAGCCATCTTCTGTTTTCAGCTGGAACAGATCCGAGTCCGTTCTTCGAAGAGTTACCACTCTCTCCGACAGAAATCGAGCCGAAACTCACACCACGAACGGAACCAGACGTTGAGCAGACGCAACTACAGGTCACTGTTCCGATCACTGACTCGCCAGTAGGTCATACGCCACATTCCTTGATGGATGATGGCGTTTTTGAGGAGGCAGAAGATGGCAAAGGAATGGAGTTCGGGACGCAGGTTCACGACTTCGCAGAACGGTACGCCGACGGGGAACGTGTCGACCCACAGAACCCGGACGAAGAACGCGTTGCTGTGTTTCTCGATTCCCTTTCCGGTGCTCTCCGTCCAGAGGAGAACGCCTACCTTCCGATTGATGTCGACGGTCACCGGGTGACAATCTCTGGGATTATTGACCTGCTTCATCTCACCACGGAAGCGGTTGACATCGTGGATTACAAGACAGATCGTGGTCGCCACGCCCAACCTGAGTACCGAAAACAGCTGAGTGTGTACTACCACGTTGTTCGACAACTGTACCCGGATCGGCGTATCAACACCTCCATTTTCTACACTGCCAGCGGCGAAACCGTTGAAATTGAACCACACACGATAGACGAACTGGTTGAGATGGTTACTGTTGAGGACAAGGGACGAGAAGCCGACGGAGATGATCCAATCATTCGGTAATCCACTTCACAACGGGAGTGTAAGGCAGTAGTTTTCGACCTCTGGAGCTAACGAGATGACTTTCTCACGTTGTTTGAGCTCCTGTCTTCGGGCCTCTATCCGCTGTTCGAGTTTTTCGAGCCGTTCTCGCTGTCCACGGATTGCAATGTCCATATCTGAACCTGCCTCGGCTTTTCGTTCGTACTCATCAATGAAGGACTCAATTCGCTCACGCTCGGCCTGTGCGTACTCGTTGAGGTTCTCGAGTTCTTGCGCTGTTTCGGTGTGTCGGCTGGAGCGAAGACCGGATTTGATCTCGTTCACCTGAACGCTCACGTAGCGATCCGCAGCTGTCCGAAGGCTGTCTTCGACATCTAACACACTCCGTAGCTCGGANACATCCGGTTTTCCGGTAACTGTGTCTCCATCGATAACCTTCTCACCGAGTGCTTGTTGCGCATCGCGCTGTNCGGCATCGNCGAAGACGGGGATCGTCTCCTCTCGGATCAACTCACCAGTCCCATCTTCGAAAGATACCCGGTAGTTGTACGTAATCCCCGGACTGTCGACAAACGGGAGCATCTTGAGCCCGACTGTTCCTCGCTCATCATCCAGCACGCGTGCCATAAGCCGCTGTAAAACATCTGTATCAGGCGCAAGGTATGTAATTCCGTCGTGCTCCATCGCGAAATCCCGGTCAAAGGTGAATGGGCCAAACGGAGCGTCGACACTCGAAGGGTGGATTTCCGCCGGCAACTCCGCTTCGTACAGATTCGTCCCCTTTTTTCTAAACTCACCACCGAATGCCGTGACAGCCTGCTCAAAGAACTCCCGAATATCGCCCTCGCTTCCGTACACATTCTCCGAATCATCGACGACTTCCTGTATCTGTCGTCTGCTTTCTGCATCGAACGTACTGGTATCGACGAGGCTACGCTCGTACCACTCCTCTAACGTCCGCTGACGCTCGTCAATTAACTCCTCAAGCTCTCGTTTCGTTGCGCTCGGTGGCTTATCATTCTGGATTGACTCCATAATGAGCGAGTCCACGTCGACGTCGTCGAGCATACCCAGTACATCTGCAGTGTTCCCGAGTTTTGAGCGGATTTCCTCGACTTTAGTCTGGAGGAGATCAAAGATCTCGCTCTCACGGGTATCATCAAACAGGAAGTTCCAGACTTTAACCTCCTTTTCCTGTCCGTAACGGTGGATCCGTCCGATCCGTTGTTCAAGTCGGTTGGGGTTCCACGGCAACTCGTAGTTCGCCATGATGTGGCAGCTGTGCTGTAAGTCGATTCCTTCGCTCGCTGCATCGGTTGCAAACAGCAGCCGAGACTGACCGTGGTTGAATTCATCTTCGATCGGGTACGCTCCTCTTTGTCGACATCGCCGTGTATAACGAGAATCTCATCCGCCCACGGCTCATCCTGTACGAACTCAAGGAGATAGTCGAGGGTATCCCGGTACTCCGTGAACAAAAGCAACTTCTCATTCGGCTGTTCTTCGAGGAGTTCCGTAATGAAGCGGCGAACC
>SL_4KL_010_BRINEDRAFT_10001351_pt1 | contig 13560 bp, 13 predicted proteins | sample SodLak_010_BRINE_2_FD_10664 | JGI IMG/M metagenome (IMG submission 10664)
CGTAAACGAAGAGCGTTCAGACGAATCATAACATGAGTTGGAAGGACGCCGCCGAACCGGTACTCACGCGGATGCCCGTAGTCTCTCGTCCGCAGGGGCACGTTCCGTTCAAACGGAAGCTGCTGTGGACCGCGGCCATTCTCGTTGTTTACTTTTTCCTGACGAACATTGCGATTTTCGGCCTTGACGAGGGGGGAACTGACATTTTCGGGCAGTTCCGATCCATTCTGGCCGGTGAGCAGGGTTCGTTGATGCAGGTCGGGATTGGCCCAATCGTCACCGCCTCGATTGTCCTGCAGCTGCTTGGCGGTGCGAACCTGCTTGGCCTCGACACGAGCGACCCACGTGACCAAGTGCTGTATCAGGGACTCCAGAAGCTGCTGGTGATCGTTGTCACCGCAGCGACAGCGTTCCCGATGGTGTTTGCGGGGCAGTTCCTGCCGGCGAGCACCAATATTGCTGGCAGCCTCGGCATTAGCGTGACGGCGCTCCAAGCCATCATGTTTACGCAGGTGTTCATCGGCGGCGTCCTCATTCTGTTCATGGACGAGATCGTGAGCAAGTGGGGCGTCGGCTCCGGTGTCGGGCTGTTCATTATCGCCGCCGTGAGCCAGCAGCTCGTCGGTGGCTTCTTCGGCTGGACCGGGCTGACGGGCAATCTCGGCTTCTTCGAGGGCTGGCTGGGCATCTTCTTCGGTGGCGAAGAACTCGGCCCACCGTTTACTGCACAGTGGCTCGAAGCGCTGCTGTTTGAGCCCGGCCAGATCCTCGGGCTAATCACGACCGTGTTCATCTTTGCGGTCGTTGTGTACGCCGAGTCTGTCCGCGTCGAGATTCCGTTGAGCCACTCCCGCGTTCGGGGTGCCCGCGGTCGGTTCCCGGTCAAGCTCATCTACGCGAGTGTTCTGCCAATGATCCTTGTTCGCGCGCTGCAGGCGAACATTCAGTTCATGGGACAGATCCTCTTCTCGGTTGGTGATGCCGGCGAGTCCGGAGCGATCGAGCTGTTCGGTCGCGATCTGACGTGGCTTGGGGTGTACTCTGAGGATCAACCTGTCGGTGGGCTGTTCTACTACTTGGCACCGGTCCAGTCGATCCAGGATTGGATGTGGTTTATCGGGGTCACACCCGCGGGTATCGAGCCTTGGCAGATCCTCACACGGGTTGGCATTGACCTGACGTTCATGATCGTTGGCGGAGCGATCTTCGCGATCTTCTGGGTCGAAACCACCGGTATGGGCCCAGAGGCAACCGCCAAACAGATTCAAAGCTCAGGCATGCAGATCCCCGGCTTCCGCCGCAACCCACAGGTTGTCGAGAAAGTCATGGAGCGCTATATCCCACAGGTGACCGTCATCGGTGGCGCGCTTGTCGGACTGCTTGCGGTGATGACGAACATGCTTGGCAGTATTGGTGATGTCTCGGGTGAGGGACTGCTGCTGACGGTCTCGATCACCTACAAGCTGTACGAGGAGATCGCCGAAGAACAGATGATGGAGATGCATCCAATGATGCGTCAGATGTTCGGCAAAGAGTAGCCCACGCGGGCTCACCACTGAGTCTGTCTCCACTCGACGCTCATTTTTATCGAAATCTCACCCATAGATTCTTCACTGTCGTTCAGACAGTTCCAAACGCCGAATTCTCGATACACTCACCGACAGCTGTCCGAAAATACTCTCGACGCGCCGCTGATTATGTGTGTTTGTGTTGAAAATATCTTTCTGCAGAAACTTGTTTATACAGCTCTACCCATGGTACTGATGCACACAGTAGCACAGTATGAGACACGATTACGACCTCCCACCGGATTGGGACGCGATGAGCGACGACGAAAAGTCACGCTGGTTCAGCCAAGAACGCTGCCGCCGACAGGCAATGGCCCAACAGACACCAACGCGTGAGGAACTCGAATATTCTGCGGCCCGACTCGCCAGAGTGCTGTCGGCCCGCGGCTACGAACCCATCGCCGCCCATCGGTAACGCCGACTGTGGTATTTTTTGTCGAGTGTAACCGTGGTGTTCAGTCTGTTATCTCTTTTTTTGTAGCACATGCCCCAGTCCGCGGGCGAACGGCAGCGGATCGTCGAGACGCAGATTGTCGAACCGTGGCATCTCGTAACACGACGAAACAACCTCGCGCAACTCGCCGAGCAGCGAGGGCTTCTCGACGAGCGGCGAGTCCTCCCGAACAATGCTCAGCAGATAGCCCAACTCACCATACAGAAGGTGGCTTCCGACACCAACCTCATACTGGTGGTCGATCAGTTCGGGTGTTCCATCCGAGAGCAGCCAGTAGTAGTACGGAAAGTCCGCCCCAGCCTGAACCGCACAGGGAAGCGACTGCCACATCCGGGGGTTGATCTCGGTAAGCACGAACTCACCGGTGTCGGCGTCCTCCATGAACTCGATGCAGGCTAATCCATGATAGTCGAGACTCCCAAGCAGCGTTCGACCTGCGTTTTCGAGTTCCGGATTCGAAATCGTCTCACGATAGACGCCGCCGCCGCCAGTATACGAATCGCCACGAATCTGGCGGTGCTGGAACGTCGCCACCGGCTCGCCGTGGTCGTACAGCGCACCGAAGACGTACTCGTCGCGGCTCCGAACGTACTCTTGGACAATCGGAACGTGTTTCATCTCCTCGATAATCGCCTCGGTGTCTGGATGTTCGCCCGGCGACAGATGGGTGATTGTTTTGACCGTCTCGCTTTCGGTCGCACTGTAGGCTGAGAGATACGAGTCGGTCAGCAGGTTGTATCTGGATTTGATAATAAGCTCAGGTGCCCAGTTACCGACCTCGGTCAACAGCCGGGTTTCAGGTACTGCAACGCCCGCCTCCTCGGCAGCACTCGCTAGCCGCATCCGGTCGTGAACTGTCGCAAGGAGCTCAGTCTCGGGTGTCGCAAGCGAGACGTACCGCTCGAACTCGTCGGCGTATCTGGCGAACAGATACGGATCGTGCGGGCGAATTGGAACAATCGTTTTTACGTCCGGTCGAGCCGCAATACCGAGCAGTGCGTCCTTGTAGGCCTGCAGATCATCGTATGCCGAGGGGATCTGAAGCTGTTCGTCACAGAATCGGGAGGCTGCCGCGGGGACATCGCTGTGTTCGGAGGCAACAATCGTGTTGACTCCTCGTCGGGCCAGCGACCGAACACACGAGTAGCTCCCCGGATCGAACCCTGTTGGGATCAGCACCGACTGCGTCGCTGGGTCAGTCATACCGGTACTGCGGGCTACCCCCCTATTAGTAGCGAGTGGATACTCGACCAGTCAGCCGACTGGGTTGATGGTGTTTCCGAGTATGTAGCACATAGCACCACAGTAGGCGTCGACTACCTGTCGTCTTGTTGCTGTATCAGGCTGCTCAAGGGCGAAAAGAACACGGGTTAAGTGTGTTCAACCCCTACAAAACGTATGTCGGAACCAACCGATCTCGGGACGCTGCGACGCGGCACTGAGTTGGTCAAACGCGGCTTTGCACAGATGCAGAAAGGCGGCGTCATCATGGATGTCGTCAACGGTGAGCAGGCGCGAATCGCCGAGGACTGCGGGGCTGTTGCGGTGATGGCTCTCGAAGCTGTCCCGGCGGACATCCGCAAGCGTGGCGGTGTCGCTCGGATGCCAGATCCGTCGAACGTTACCGAGATTATTGATGAGGTCTCGATTCCGGTGATGGGCAAAGCCCGCATTGGCCACCACACCGAGGCCCAGATTCTCCAGTCGTTGGGCGTCGATATGATCGACGAATCGGAAGTACTGACCCCGGCTGACGACGAGTACCATATCGACAAACGCGAGTTTACCGCACCGTTTGTCTGTGGCGCGCGGAACCTTCCGGAGGCTCTGCGCCGCATCCACGAGGGCGCGGCGATGATCCGCACTAAAGGCGAAGCCGGCACCGGCGATGTCAACCAGGCCGTCCAGCACCAGCGAACAATGATGAACCAAATTCGGACCATCGAGGGCCTCGACCACGCCGAACGCGAAAAATGGGCCCGCGAACACGGCGCGCCGCGTGAGTTGGTCCATGAGACCGCCGAGATGGGCCGGCTCCCCGTTGTCAACTTCGCCGCGGGCGGCATCGCCACGCCTGCGGATGCCGCACTGATGATGCACCACAGCTGTGACGGAATCTTTGTCGGCTCAGGTATCTTCGGTGCCGAAGAGCCCGAACAGATGGGCAACGCCATCGTCGAGGCGGTCAACAACTGGGACGACCCAGACCGGCTCGCCGAGATCGCCACCACCGCCGGCGGCGGCATGAAAGGCCAAGCCAACGACACGATTCCCGAAGAAGAACGACTCCAAGGCCGCGGCGTCTAACCGCTTCAAGTTCGAAGTTATAAGAATATCGCGACTATTTTTATAGTAGCGTCGCGCCTTGGCTCACCCGCGTCTGGTAGGCACGCGCGTCGACGCCCGCTTCGGCAAACGCGTCGAGCATCGCCGTTGCGACCGCCCGCCTCTTTTCATCGGGGCACACGGCAAGCAGCGATGGACCCGCACCGCTGACGGTGACGCCCGCTGCGCCGGCCTCACGGGCCGCGGCGGCGACCTCTTCGTAGCCGGTAATCAGCTTCGCCCGCGCGGGCGTCACTAGTGGGTCGGCCATCCCACGACCGACGAGTTCGGGATCAGACTGCGACATACCCACGGCGAGCGTGGCGGCGTTGCCGACTGTCTCGACGACCTGTTCGATGCTTGCGGTCTGGGGAACGACCTCGCGGGCATCTCGCGTCGAGACCGCGATCTCGGGTAGGCAGGCGACAAGCGGAATATCTGCCTCGACGCTCGTGACACCCTCGGCGGTCGCAACGGTAAAGCCACCCAAAATCGATGGGGCGACGTTGTCGGCGTGGGCGACCCCCGAGACCACGGCCTCGCCTTCGGCGGCGATGGGGACAAGCTCCTTGCGGGAGTAGCCGCGACCGTACAACTCGTTGAGCGCGACTGCTGCGCCCGCGGCGCTGGCTGCCGACGAGCCCAACCCGGAGGCGGGTCTGACACCCTTATCAATCTGGATATGGGCGGGCGCATCGAGTGCCTCGACAACCGCGCCAACGGTGTTTTTCTTCGGATCGGTTGGAATGTACTGGCTGCCAACGCCCGTGACGTCGATGGTGGTCCGGTCGGCGCGTTCGACACGGATCACGTCTGCGGGCCGGTCGAGTGCAACCCCGAACACATCAAACCCGCTGCCGAGATTAGCACTCGTCGCCGGCGCGCGAACCGTAATCATGCGGCTGGGTTATCGGAGTTGCGACAAAAAGATAGCGAACCACGCTGAGGCTGTGCGTTCACGGTTAGTTGTTCGCGGTGGTGTAGACAATCGGCCCGATCACGATGAGCGTTATCCCGAAAAACAGATACAGATCTGGCATCATATCTGATGGCGTCATAATGAATATAAGGCCAAACAGGGCGGTGTTAAGGCCGATGAGTTTCTGGGATTTCAGTGGCAGTGCCCCAACTGTGGCCAAAAGAAACCCTACAAACAGGATCTGCCCCATATTGAACTCCAGCAGGATCGCGTCGAGGAAACTTAACGGCAGCATTTGTATTCATAGCTCACACAGAAACCCGCATTAAAGTTCCGTTCTTCGGTTCGGTCATGACCCAACAGCAGCCCAACTCAGTCAGGGCCAGTGATATTTAGCGGTCGAATCCAGCCATACCACAGCACGAACACCATCCCACCGTACCCCATCACGAAGATAATCTGTCCCAACTCGTCGAACCCGAGCTGTCCGAACCCCCAGCGGGCGACTCCGGAGCCGGCGATCCCCACTAACAAGACGAGCGCGACCAACGGCGCGTCTGACCGCAGAAACTCACGCAGCGACGTTTCAGCCATACACTCGCTTGGGGTGCCAGCCGTGTCAATCGCTCGGTTCGTCACTGGTCTCGACGGCACCACCCGACCAGCCGAAGTCGCCTATGCTTATAAGAACGGACCAACCACGTTCGCCTACTGTCTCAGGCGTTCATCCCTATGCGACTCATCCAGACACTCGTTCCCGAAGGCAAACACACGACGGTTGTCGGCATTCTCGAATCTGAGGAGATCGACTTCGCGATGACCGAAGAGAGCTCGGATTCGAGCTATAGCGATATTGTCTACATTCCGGCAGAATCTGAGCGCGTCGAGGATATCGTCGACAAACTCCGGGATGTTGGCGTCGAGCGAGAGGGGTATATGGTCATCAGCGATGTCGAGACCATCGTCTCCGAGCAGTTCGAAGAACAACAGGACGACGAAAACAACACGGCCGACGACCGCATCTCGCGGGACGAACTCCGGACCAAAGCACGGAGCCTTTCGCGAAGCACGCCCAACTATCTGGCGCTGACGATTATCAGCGCAGTTGTTGCGACCGCCGGTCTGCTGCAGGATAGCGCGGCGGTTGTCGTCGGCTCGATGGTGATCGCACCGTTGATCGGCCCGGCGATGGCCTCCTGTGTTGGGACGGTGATCAACGACGACGATCTGTTCTGGGAGGGGATTCGCTCTCAGATGGTTGGCCTCGGGGTGGCTGTACTCAGTGCAGTCGTCTTTGCGGTCGCCTACCGAGTTGTCCTTGCTCCGGAGCTCGAACTCCTCCTCATTCAGCAGGTCGCCGAACGCGCACATCCCGGACTGCTTGCACTTGCGGTCGCACTCGGTGCGGGAACCGCTGGTGCGCTCTCGCTAACGTCGGGAGCAGACGAGGCACTCGTCGGGGTGATGATCGCGGTCGCGCTGATGCCACCCGCGGCATCGGTCGGTCTCGGTATTGCGTACGTCGATCCTCGACTCGCTTTCGGGGCGAGCGTCTTAGTTATGGTGAACCTACTGTCGATTAACGTTGCCGGCATCGTCACCATCTGGATTAAACGCTACAAGCCGAGCCACTGGTATGACGCCCAGCAGGCCCGCCGAGGTACCGTCGAGCGGTTAGTCGTCTTTGGGCTGGCAATCTTGCTGCTGACATCCTTTTTAGCCATGAGTTCGCTGGATGCCCGCGACAACATGGTCTTCGAGAGCCACGTCGAGACGATTGCCGAAGAGACCACTGACGACTTGCTCGCCGTCGATTTCGAGTACCGCGCAGATCTGGTCTCCCAACAGCCTAGCGGCGTGACGGTGTACGTCCACGGCGACGAGCCGCCCGCAGCCAGTGAGCTACGTAGCCAGATACGCGCCGAAACTGGCGTTGACGTGCCGGTGACAGTGATCACCGAGCAGGCTGACGTTGCGTAAGCGGCTCGACGGTGGTTTTTCTCACAGCTGGTGAGAGCCAATGGTCGATGGCTGATTTTCTACACTGATAACTGGTATTAAATAGCTATATACCAGCACATCACAGCCACAGCTAACACCGATGGTCTCTCTGGTCTCGTCGCAACTCCTTCATTTCGGTGCCCACGGGCTGACAGCGGTCGCAACCGCGCTGTTGGGCTACTGGGTACTGACCCGCACGGAGCTGTCGGCGAAACGCTGGGTCAGCCTCTGGTTGGGCAACTTCGCAGTGTGGTCGGCGCTATCAGCGGGCAGCGTCGTAGTGACACAGCACTCGACAGCGTTTCTGGTGTTTTGGCTCTGGGCCTTTTTCGGACTGACAGCAATCTATCTCACCTATCTGTTTCCGACCGCCTACTCCGGGCGAAACCCACGGACGAACACCGTCTGCCAGGTTGCTGGTGTGATCTACCTGCTTTTGTTGCTCCTCGTTCTCACGGGGCCGTTTCACGACCTCTACTGGCAGTCTGTGACGCTTATGTCCGAGCCGTTCCCACACGTTGCAGTCGAGTACGGCCCCGGCTGGTTCGCTGCCGTCGTTTTCAGTTTCGGTGCGGTTGGGGTGTTGCTCTACTACTTTGCCGAGCTGTATTTCCGCTCCCGTCGCACCCACCGCCGTCTCGTTGTCATTCTCGCACTCGGCTCGGTGTTCGGATTTGTTCCGGTGGCACTCTCGGTGTTCGACATACTGATTCCGACCTACGAGTATCTCTCCTTTACCGGTTCACTACAGGCGCTGGCGGTTGGCTACGTCGCCGTTCGGTTCGGCTCGGCCACGCTCTCGTCGGTCGCCCGTGAGGAGACGCTCGATTCTCTCGTCGATCCGTATCTCGCTCTCGATAGCGAGCTTCGGATCGTCGATTTCAATGCCGCAAGCAGCCAGCTACTCACAGAGCTGGATGCCGACCAGCTTGGTGAGCCACTTTCGGCTGTGTTTCCCCCACTGGCCGACAGACTCGAAACAGACGGCGGCATCGACGCCCCCGACGAACCGGTCACCTTTGAGTTCGAGGGCTCGTCACAGCACTACACCCTCGACATTTCACCGATTACCGACTGGCGCACGACCAGATGTTATGCGGTGGTCCTGAACGATGTCACCGAACTCGAAGCCACCAGACGGCGGCTTGAAGCCCAAAACGAAAAGCTCGACGCGTTCGCTGGCACTGTCAGCCACGACCTCCGCAGCCCCCTTTCGGTGATCAGCGGTCGGCTCAAACTGGCCCAGACCGAGTGTGACAGCGAGCATCTCGACCACATTGCTGCGGCCCACGGGCGGATGGACGAGCTCATCGAAGAGCTGCTGGCACTCGCCCGCGAGGGCCAAGACATCACCGACCCTGATCCGGTCGAGCTTGCTGCTGTCGCCGATCTGGCTTGGCGGAGCATCGAGACTGAACGCGGATCGTTCGCCGTCGAGACCGACTGGACGGTGCTGGCCGACCGCAGCCGGCTCCAGCAACTGCTCGAAAACCTGCTGCGAAACAGCCTTGATCACGGAACGGACCACTTAGAGCAAGCCAGCGACACCGTCGAAGACGACTCTCCGGCATCCGAGCCGGAGACAGCCAACACGGAGATCCAGATCACGCTCGGCGAGCTTGACGACGGGTTTTATCTCGAAGACACCGGACCGGGCATCCCCAAGGCCGACCGAGAGCGAATCTTCGAGACCGGATACACGACCCACGACAACGGCACCGGATTCGGACTGGCAATCGTCGAGCAGATCGCCACCGCCCACGACTGGGAGATACGGGCAACCGACGCGAACGAAGGTGGCGCACGCTTCGAGATCACTGGCATCGAGCCCACTGATTCGTAACACAAACTGAACAAACGCATTCCCGCTACAGCACACAATCTCGTCGGCAACGGGCGACAGTAAGCTGTTCCTACCGAAGCAGATTGACGGTAGTTGTTACACCCCTAACAGCGAACATGCCAGCTCCTCTAACGGCTGCTTCTGTGGTAGGGACTTCCTACTGCCGAACCACCTGTCTCGACACCGAGAGCACTCAGCAACGTGTATTCGGTACCGACCACGTGATCCGAGAACCCACTGCTGGGCGTTCGGTGGGTCGGGCTCGGAGCCAAAAATCACGCAAAAACTGCGGTCGAAGACTACTCGGAGAGCTGGCTGTAGCCGCCGACGAGGCTTTCTTCGAGGTCGATTCCCTCGATTGAGGCCTTTTCGTCGAAAACGGTCTCGACGAGTTCGGCGTCCTCGACGTGGGCATCAGGGAAGACGAGCGAATCGGTGACGGTGGCGTCTTTGACAGTCGCACCGGACATCACGTGCGTCGAGCCGTTGAGCTCGCTGTTTTCGACGGTTGCGTCGTCGGCCACCAAGGGTTCGCCACCGAGTTTCCAGTCGACAGCGTCGAGATACGCTGCGGCCTCGCCAATATCGAACCAGACATCGTCGAACGTGAAGGCGTACACCGACTGGCGGCTCTGGAGCCACTGGAGGAACCAGCCGGGCTCGTCGGGGTTCTGGTCGTCCTGCAAGTAGGTATCGAACTTCGGCAGCACATCCGCAGGGAACGCATAGCACGCAATCGAGGCCAGTGTGGTGTTCGGCTCGTCAGGTTTTTCTTGGAAGTCCACGACCTCCTCGCCGTCGAGTTCGACCAGTCCGTACGATTTCGCGCGCTCGCGGTCGCCAACATCGTAAGCCGCCAAAACTGGGGAGGCTTTCTCCTCGAAAAAGTCGACGAAATCTGAAATATCGAACCCGACCATGTTGTCGCCCGCAATAATGAGCAGATCGTCGTCGAGCTCTTCGCGGTCGATTAGTTGGGCAAGCGCGCCGACGACGCCGAACTTTTCGTCTTCATCGCTTGTATCTTCGACCGAGAGTTCGGGTTTTTCGTAGCCCTGTTCGTCGACGTAGCTGCTGAAATCAGCCGCAAAGCGCTCGTTGGTGCTGATGTAGACGTCGTCGATATCCTCGTCGTCTTCGAGTTGGGCCAGCGTTTTGTCGATCACCGTCGTATCGCCGACCGGCAACAACATTTTGGGTCGGTTTCGTGTGATCGGCCACATTCGAGTCGCATAGCCACCCGCAAGCACAATTGCGTCCATACCAACCACACCTGTCTCTAATGGCTTATACTCTTTCGTTGCGGTGATGATACATACGCTCTAGGGGCTGTATATCGGCTTGTTACTATATCGGAGAATGTGAAACAAGAACCGGCTGTTCTGGTGATAGGTGCTGTTCGGTTGGGCTGCTTGCTTTCTGCTGGCTGTTCGGTGCCGTAGCGTTCGTGTAACTAATAGCTGTGGCGTCGAAAGCACGAATATGTTCGGAACCAGTGGTATTCGTGGTCCCCTCGGCGAGACTGTCACTGCCGACCTCGCTCTTGCGGTTGGCCGAGCGGTCGCAACCGATGGCGCGAGCCGCGTGCTCGTCGGTCGAGACGCCAGAGCAAGTGGAGAGTTTCTAACCGATGCGGTCGCCGCCGGCCTCGCCGAGTGTGGAGCCGATATCATCGACCTCGGAACAGTTGCTACCCCAACGCTCGCCCGAAATATCGAGCGACTCGACGCGGATGCCGGTGTGGTGATCACGGCCTCGCACAATCCCTCGCCGGATAACGGACTCAAACTCTGGACGCCGTCGGGACAGGCCTTCGATACTGATCGCCGCCAACGGATAACCGAACTCATCGATGAATCGGCCTACGAGTTCGCTGCGTGGGACGCCACTGGGAGCCGATGTCAGGACTCGACCGCAACTGCATCCCACAAGGCCGCACTCGTTGGGGCCGTCGACCGCGAGCCAATCGAGGGCCTCAGTGTTGTCGTCGACGTGGGCAACGGCGTCGGTGGCGTGACGGCTGCGGCTCTCGGTTCGCTCGGAGCCGAGGTGACGACGCTCAACGCCCAGCCCGACGGCGCGTTTCCGGGCCGTCCCAGCGAGCCGACCGCTGAGACGCTGACCGGTCTCTGTGCACAGGTTGCACATACCGATGCCGACCTCGGCATCGCCCATGATGGTGATGCCGACCGGATGCTCGCGGTCGACGAAACGGGCACGTTCGTCCCAAAGGACGTGTTGTTCGCGCTGTTTGCTCGACAGGCGGTCGAAGCTGCTGGCGGTGGTCGGGTTGCCGCGCCAGTCGATACCAGTCTGGCGGTTGCTGATGCAGTCGAGGCCGCTGGCGGCGAGATGATTCGAACCAAAGTCGGTGATGTCTTTGTTGCCGAAGCCGCATCCAAGCCGGGAGCTGTCTTCGGTGGCGAACCCTCGGGGGCGTGGATCTGGCCCGATGAGACGCTGTGTCCGGACGGCCCGCTGGCGGCCTGCCGGCTCGCCGCGCTCGTCGGCAACGGTGAGTCGCTCTCCGTGCAGGCCGACCGCGTCGAGACCTATCCGCTGTATCGAGAAAACATCGAAGTCGAACAAAAGGTAGCGGTTATCGACCGCATTGCGGCGGCTCTCGACACGACGTTCGATCACGTCGAGACGATTGACGGACTCCGGGTCGAAACAGACGAGGGCTGGTTTTTGATTCGAGCCAGCGGCACACAGCCACTGATACGCATAACCGCTGAAGCACGGCAGGACGAAGCCGCAAGAAAGCTCTGCGAGCAGGCTGTCGAGCGAATCAAAACCGCAACAGTCGAGTAACGTTCGATCTCTGGACAACAAAAAGAGCGGTTGTGCTGACGAACCGATTCAGTCGCGTGATTACAGCCCGTCTTCTTCTTCCTCGTCGGGAGCTGGTTCGTCTTCCTCCTCGTCAGGGGCTGGCTCTTCTTCCTCGTCGGGGGCTGGTTCGTCTTCCTCTTCGTCAGGGGCTGGTTCTTCTTCTTCGTCAGGTGCCGGTTCCTCTTCGTCGTCTTCCTCCATGGGGTCGTCTTCTTCGGCTGGGTCTTCCTCTTCTTCGTCAGGAGCTGGTTCTTCTTCTTCGGCTGGATCTTCTTCCTCTTCTTCTGGTGGTTCTTCGGCTGGGTCTTCCTCCTCTTCGGCACAGCCTGCAAGGAATCCTACGGTTGCGATACCACCTACGGTTTTGAGTAGCGTACGACGGTTCTGCTTGGGCATTGTTGCGTTCGCCGGTTTGCGACGGAGCCTTTTGTTCGATTTCCGGATTTCTCCCTGTTTTGTTCCGTACTCGTTCCATAGTTGGTAACTAAACTACATGTAAACATTGTCTATCCGGGGTGGTCTACAGCGTCGAGCTCGACCACCGCGTTTCTCACCCGTTCTGTACAGTCGGCTTCTGTGATCTATCAGTTACTGGCCGTCAACCTTAGTGTAATTCGTCGAGAGGTATGCGTAATGAACGGCGTGCTGTGGTACGTGCTGACTGGGACGAGTGGTGGCCACAACCGACTACGTCTGCTCCGCTCGCTTCGAGATCGTCCGCGGAACGCCAACCAACTAGCCCAGCGGCTTGAGTTGGATTATACGACAGTCCGGCACCATCTCTCCGTGCTCGACGAACACGATCTTGTCACGAAAACAGGCGACGGCTACGGCGTTATCTACCAAGTTTCGGCAACCGTTCGGGAGCATTGGGAGACGATCGAAGAGATCGAAACCGAGTGCGCTGACTCCGCCGTCTTTTCATAACTACTCCCAGCGGTCTCGAACGACTGACTCGCCCGGTTCGGTTCGCATCGACGCCCCGAGCACCACGCCCGCGTTGAGACTCGTGTTGATCGCCGTTTTGGCCCCGTCGCCGACAATCACCCCGAGCTTTCGCCGACCCGTCGAGACACGTTCGCCCTTTACGGTCAGTTTAACGGGTTCGCCGTCGTGTCGGAGATTCGCCACAGTTGTTCCCGCTCCAAAGTTGACACGCTGGCCGAGCACGCTGTCGCCGACATACGAGAGATGGCCTACGCGTGTTTCGGCCAACAGGATGCTGTTTTTAATTTCGACGGCATGACCGACGTTGGTGTCGGCAGCGAGATACGTCGCGCCCCGAACGTAGGCGTTCGGTCCGACTGTCGCCCCGCTGGCGATGTAGGCCGGGCCCTCGATTGTGACGCCGGCTTTCACTGTTGCCCCTTCCTCGACGACGACCGGGCCGTCGAGGATTGCGTGGTCGTGGACCNCACCGTCAATGCGTGTCGAGAGCGATTCGAGCAGCCACTCGTTGGCCGCCAGCAGCTCCCACGGTCGGCCCACATCCAGCCACCGGTCGAACGGCACCGCTGTCACCGACTGGCGGTTGCAGACGGCCTCAAGCACATCAGTAAGCTCCAGTTCGCCGCGCTCGGAGGCTTCGACGCCCAGCAGCTGTTGGGCGTCGGCT